>Ga0255048_10001055_pt1 | contig 20142 bp, 17 predicted proteins | sample JV7_2_2_MG_FD_183619 | JGI IMG/M metagenome (GOLD analysis project Ga0255048, IMG submission 183619) | Seawater microbial communities from Jervis Inlet, British Columbia, Canada - JV7_2_2 | ecosystem: Environmental > Aquatic > Marine > Inlet | place: Canada: British Columbia | collected 2016-10-06
TGACAGCTTCAAACGGAGGTACTTCCCGGATGGGCCGGCCTTAGGGGAACGGATACGAATCGGCCGCAGCGGCACCGACAACCCGTACATGCAGGTCGTCGGGGTGGTGCCCGATCTGCATGTCACCGGCGGCGTAGGGGGGATCGGCTCGGATTCGCTGCCACCCGAGCAGATATACGTTTCGCAGGGCATCTTCGACGTGCGCTTCTTGATGTTCGCCGTGCGCTCCGAGCTCGGAGTCGAAGAGACCGTACGCGGCATGCGCGCAGTCGTCGCGGAACTCGACCCCAACTTGCCCGTGTATGACGTACGCACCGTGCCGCAGGCACTCGACGAACACACGTGGGCCTTCAGTCTGTTCGGCGAGCTGTTCTCGGTCATGGGCTTCGCCGCCCTGTTCCTGGCCGCTGTAGGCCTGTACGGGGTGATGGCCTTCTCGGTAACGAGTCGCCAGCGTGAACTCGGTGTCCGGATGGCGCTCGGAGCCGGGGGGAATGACGTGCTGTCGCTAATCCTCCGCAAGGGCGCGATTCAACTCGGCATCGGGATGGCCATCGGCCTCGGACTTGGTGCCCTCATGGCACGGCCCATGCGCTTCGTGACCTACGGCGTGGAGGCCAGCGACCCGACCGTCTACGCGGCCATCATCGTCACACTGGCCGCCACCGGCCTGATCGCCACGCTCGTTCCTGCCCGCCGCGCGGCGCGCGTGGACCCGGCAACTGCGCTCCGCAACGAGTGACGTCAGCAAGCCCTACAGCCAGCAAAGATCCCCGATGTATCCCGTCTCCGGGTCAAGAAACACAAATAACAGGAGCCGGCGGTCGGAAAGAAGACCCCGCGGTGGTTATCACTACATGCAAGGTCCCCGTTCTGATCCACATCACGGTTTGCGACCAGCAGGCCGCGGTCGGAGATGAGGAGCTATCGCCATGGGCCACCCGGAGCGCAAGGCTGACGACCCCGCAGGCGGCCGATCTGTCGTACCCACCGCACGCTGGAGTCCGGAGGTCCGCCGCTCGTATCCGCGGTTCAGCATCAGCTGCGCCGTGGCGCTGCAGCCCGAAGGCAGCGACGCCAACCTCGCGGGCAAGGTAGTCAATATCTCACGCGGTGGCGCCCTGATCCGCACGCAGAGCCTTCTCGACGAGTCCAACCGACATCTGTTGGAGTTTCTACCCGACGGGGTGGGTCATTCCTTCGCCGGACAAACGTGTCCCGATTGCGGGCACGTGTTCGGCGCACTACGCCTGGAGCGAACGTCGGTATGGGCCCGCGTTCTGCGGCAGGGCCGCGGGGGCGGCGATGGCTGGGCGGCAGCCGTGGAGTTCGAGGCGCTGATTGATCTGGGCGAGGACGATTAGCCCGGCAACGAGCCGCGCCCGGCCGCCGCGTAGCCGGCCAACCCACCCGCAGCTAGACTCTCTGCAACCCGTCTCCCTCTACCCTCGCCATTCCGATGCAGCCCTACGAACTTCTCGACAGCTTCACCACGCCCGATGGACGCGAGATGGCGCTCTACCAGCAGGGTGAGGATCTGTTCGTGAACTTCGACGGGCGCGAGTTGATGTCCACGCGAACTCATCGCACCGAATGCACCCTTGCGCGCGTGGCCTGCCGCGAGCTGGAGAAGAACGTCGCGCCCCGGATCCTCATCGGCGGGCTCGGCCTCGGCTACACGGTGCGAGCTGCACTCGACGCCCTGCCGCCGGAGGCAAGAATCGTCACCGCCGAGGTCTACGAGGCCATCGCCGCGTGGAACCGAACTCACGCCGATCGCCTGGGCGCGACCCTGGATGATCCGCGGGTCGAGATTCGCCTGGCGGACGTGTATGAGGTGCTTGCCGAGAAGCGGGCTTTCGATGCCATCCTGCTCGATGTCGACAACGGGCCCATCGCGGAAACCCTCGAATCGAACGAACGCCTGTACGAGCGCAGCGGCCTGCGGCGAATCCGCGCAGCGCTGAAGTACGACGGCCTGCTAGCGGTCTGGTCGGCGCACCCGGACGACGCGTTCGCACGGCGGTTGAGAGCGGCTGGCTTCAGCGAAGTCCGTGCAGAGATCGCGCGCACCGGCAAGGGCAAGGGAGCGCGCCACGTGATCTTCCTGGGCCGCGCCGCCTGAGCGACTCCCAAGACACTGCATCCACTCAACTTTCGGGAGACCTTGATCATGTGCCAGCAACCCCATGTTCCGCCCTCTACACCATTTCGACGATGCACTGCATGACTGTATCCCTGGCACAGGGCGCGGCGGGACTCGGGACGATGTGGGGTCGGCAACTGGCCGCGAAGCTCCTGGGCGAAGCGGGCTTCCAAAACGTCCAGGTGTCCCAGTTGGAACACGATCTCCAGAACGACTACTACGTCATTCGCAAGCACTAACGCCTATGCTTGTGTGATGAGCACGCACCGCCACGACACCTGGGAGCTGCCCGCGTGGGCAATCGAGGTGGTCGATGAATGGGATGGCAGCGAAGCGGATGACGAGTCGCGCATGCAACTCGTCATCGACCTGGCCGCCTGCAACGTCGCAGAAGGCACCGGCGGACCCTTCGCAGCGGCCGTCTTCGATCGCTACACCGGCAACCTCGTAGCGATCGGCGTGAACGCCGTGATCCCCAACGGCTGCTCGCACGCACACGCCGAAATGATGGCCATCGCCCGCGCCCAGCGCGCGCTCGGCACCTATGATCTCGGCGCCGACGGCCTCGACCACGAACTGGTGACGAGCTGCGAGCCGTGCGCGATGTGTTTCGGCGCCGTACCGTGGTCGGGGATACGCCGGCTGGTGTGCGGTGCCACCGACGAGGACGCGCGAGCCATCGGCTTCGACGAAGGGGATCGCCCGAGTAACTGGCAGGAGGCGCTCGGATCGCGGGGTATCGAGGTCGTCGCGGGCGTGTGCCGCGCGCAGGCCCGCGACGTGTTCCAGCAATACGTCGATGCCGGCGGCGAGATTTACAACTCGAGGCAGGGTCAGGAGCCCGTGGAGGGCTCCTAGCTGAACGAACCGCAGAACGGCAGCAGCGCGTGATACAGCACGCGCGAGAAGACCTTCTCCCGGTATGCCGCCGTCGAGCGGATATCGTCGATCGGGCTTACGTCGGCGCGAATCCCGGCCATTAGAGCGTCCGGCGAGTCCACCGGTTCGCCGGACTCGACGAGTTGCTCGAGCGCTCGGCAGCGACACACCGCCGGCGCCATGCTGTTGGCAACGATGCGCCAGCCGGCCTCGGAATGTGCGATGGCCATGCCAACCTTGGTGATCGCCTGCGCCGCGCGCGACCCCACCTTGATGAAGTCCTCGAAGTCGTGCGTTCGCAGCGGCAGACGAATCGACTCGATGAGCTCGTCGGGCCGCGTCTCGAGCTGCTTGTACCCGTGATAGAAGTCGGCCAGCGGTACGAGCCGGCGACCGGCGGTCGAGGCGAGCGTCACCTCGGCGTCGTAGGCCATCAGTACGGGAACCCCATCGGCCGCCGGCGACGCGTTGGCGATGTTGCCGGCCCAGGTGCCGCGTGTCTGGATCTGCACCGAGCCCACCGTTGCCGCCGCCGCTGGCAGGAGAGGCAGGACCTGAAAGCGCTCGTCCTGGATGACGTCCCAGTAGGTGACCAGGGCGCCGAGCACCACGGCATCGTCTTCGAATCGGATCTCGGCGAGTTCGCCGAGCGCCGACAGATCCAGCCAGGCGCGCTCGTGCAACGCGTGCGCAGCGGGCCATTGCACCAGCAGGTCGGTGCCGCCCGCGATCGGCACCACATCGGGATGCTGGCCTTTGACGCGCAGAGCTTCGTCGAAAGAAGCGGCGAGGTGGACCTGCATCAGGAATCCTCCGCGTCGGGAGGTGGCTCCAACCCGTCGATGATTCCGTCGTAACCCGTGCAGCGGCACAGGTTTCCGGCCATCAACTGGCGCGTCGTGAAGCGCTCGAGCAACTGCGGATTCGCTTCGATCCAGCGCGCGGTCATCACCACCCCGGGAGTACAGGCGCCGCACTGCGTGGCGCCTGTATCGAGCATCCGAGCGATGTCTCCGGGCACGACGGATTCGACCGTCACGACCTCGCGATCACGCACCTGCCACGCGGGCACCAGGCAGGAATTCACGGGAATGCCGTCCAGGTGCACCGTGCAGGCGCCGCACTCGCCCTCGCCACAGCCTTCCTTACTACCGGGAAGATCGAGCTCGTAGCGCAACAGGTCCAGCAGGCGATGACGCAGGCTCACCTGCGCGGTCACCGGGGCGCCGTTGAGCGTGAAGCAGATCTCGAGGCGCGACTCAGCCATCGGTCGCCACCCTCTCGACCAGATCCATCACGCGTTCCGGCGTCATCGGAATGACCCGCGGCTCGACGCCGAGCGCGTCCGCAACCGCATTGGCGAGCGCGGGCGCGGGGCCATCGAGCGGCAGCTCGCCGATACCCTTGGCGCCCAGTGGCCCTTCGGCGTAGGGATTCTCGACAAAGACGACATCGATCGGCGGCACGTCAGCGCTGGTGGGAATGATGTAGTCGGTCAACCGGTTGTTGAGCATCGCGCCATCGCGCAACGTGCATTCCTCCAGCAGCGCCCAACCGATGCCTTGCACGACGCCGCCCTGAATCTGCCCGCGCGCCAGCGTCTCGTTGAGCACGTGGCCGACTTCCTGGACGGCGAGAAAGTCCGTGCACTGCACCGCGTAGGTGCGCAGGTCGACCTCCACCTCGGCCAGATAGGCCGCCCAGGCAAAGGCGCCGTAGGCCGCGCCGCGGTAGTTGTCCTCATCCCATGCCACGCCGGGTGGCGGCCGGTAGCTCGCCTCCGCCGACAGCGTTGCGCCGGGGTGCTCGCGGTGCCAGGCAATGATCGCCGCCCGAAGGGCACCACCGTGCAGATCGGCGTCGCCAAGCCGTTCGCCCAGAGCGGCGCAGGCATCGTCGAGGATGCGACCGACCACCATCGACGTGCGCGACGCGACGGTCGGTCCGCTGTCGGGCACCCGGTGGGTGTCGGGCACTGCGATCTGGACATCCGCGGGGGGATAGCCGAGGCGCTGCGCCGCGATCTGCGTGAAGACGGTTTGCGAGCCCTGGCCCATCTCGGTGCTGGCGGACAGGACTTCCACCCGTCCGTCGGGCAGACCCGTCACGGCCACCCGCGAGGCCAGATGAACTTCGCCTGCACCCGTGAAACCGGCCCCGTGAAAGAAGGTGGCCAGACCCAACCCACGACGCAGATAGGGATGAGTGGCGTTGAAGTCAACGTGCGCGGCCCGTCGGCCGGCATAGTCGCTCCGATCGAGCGCCAGATCCATCACGCCGACACGATCGGCACCGTCATCGATGACCTGACCGGTGGCAGTGGAATCACCATCGCCGATCAGATTGCGACGGCGGAACTCGACTGGATCGAGACCGAGTTCGCGCGCCACCACGTCCATGTGCCGCTCGTTGGCAAACTGACTCTGGGGCGCGCCGAACCCGCGAAAGGCGCCGTAGGGAACGGAGTTGGTGAGGATCGCCTTCCCGACGATGCGAACGCTGTCACAGCTGTAGGGGCCGGCCGCGTGGATAATGGCGCGGCTCAGCACCACCGGCGACAGTGTTTGGTAGGCACCGCCGTCCAGAACAACCTCGATATCCTGCGCTACGAGGCGGCCGTCTTCGTCGACGCCCGTACGGTGCCGCACTCGCGACGGGTGCCGTTTGGTGGTCGCCGCCATGTCCTCGGCCCGCTCGTAGATCATCTTCACGGTCCTGCCCGACTTCATCGCCAGCAGCGCCGTGTGGATCGCCAGTATCGAAGGGAACTCCTCCTTGCCGCCGAAGCCGCCTCCCGTGGGAGCGTGGATTACGCGCAGATGATCTCGCTCGAGTCCGAGGGCACACTCGGCCGCCTTCACCACGTAGTAGGGACACTGCATGCTGCCCTTGATCGTGACGACCCCGTCTTCGACCCAGGCCGCCATGCCCTGGGTCTCGAGGTACACGTGCTCCTGGGCGCCGGTCTCGTAGACACCCTCGATCACATGGGCGGCTGCGGCGAGTGCAGCTTCGACATCGCCCTTGTTGATTTCGAGTCGCTTCAGCAGATTGTCATCCCCGCGCTGCACCTGCTGCGGGTCGGGTGCCACGCGGAAGTCGAAGTACGGCTCGGCCGGCTCGACAACAACCTCGACCTGCTTCGCGGCACGCCGCACAGCATCGCGCGACGGGTGCGCCAGGAGGAGAACCGGCTCGTGGAGGTGACGGATCACGTCGGCCGCGAGGACCGGTTGATCGTCCTCGAGCAGGAACACGGTGTTGTTGCCGGGAATGTCGACGTGATCGACGATCGTGAATTCCGACCAGTCGATGTCGTTGGAGAAACGTATCGCGGTGACCCGCCCGCGCGGCGACGGGCTGCGCACCGTGGCGCCCCAGAGATGCTCACCGAGGTCCAGATCGTCGACGAAGCGCTCACGACCGGTGAGCTTGGCGACGCCCTCGATACGCTTCAAAGCTCTGGAACGTTGTCGTCGAGACCCGTCATCTCCCACCGAATCAACGAAATGGGGATGGGTCCGGCCGCCAGGAAGGCGTCGTGAAACTCGCCCAGGTCGAACTCGTCGCCCAGTTGTAGCGCGCGCGCCGACAACAGTTCTTCCAGCTGCACTTTGCCCATGATGTAGTTCATTCCGTACGTCGGCCGCCGCAGGTAGATCTCCAGGTCGTAGCGCGCCAGGTCGGGCTCCATGAGCGGCACCTGCTCCACCAGGTAGTCGATCGCCTGGGCCAGGTCGATCTCGCCAGTCTGCATGGCCAACTCGGCCGGAACGCGCGCCGCGCGCTTGAGTTGGGCTATGTAGAAGAGTTCCTTGGCGCGCGGACGTTCATCCAGCATCCCTGCCTGCAGGAACATCTCCTCGATATAGAAGGCCCAGCCTTCGGCACGAACGCCGTCGCGGTAGCGGCTACGGATAGGGTTGTCGTTCATGCGCTGGACGAGAGCGTCGAACCGGTGCCCCGGGATCGAGGCATGAATATGGTTGTTGAGCGGGTCGCGGTAGGTGATCTCCTCCCAGAAATGGCGTTTGCCGCCCTCGCGCACGATCCAGAACGCGTCGGTCTCGAAGCGCTCGGGTAGCCCCTCGGGGATCGAGACCAACTCGTTCCGCGTCATGAAGTCGCGGATGTGGGCCTCGGCCGCCTCGACGCGGGCGGCGTGTTCCTCGGCAGTCGCGGACACCGTGATCTCCGGCAGGTCGCGATTGCGGTAGCGCTCGATAGCCAGGAAGGTGCGGGTGCGGTTGAGTTCGCGCGTGGCGATGGTCTGCAGGTCATCGGCCGTGAAGGGCATGAGCAGAACGTTGCGCAGGTACCAGTCGTAGTCGTCGAGCCCGACCCAGGCGGGCGCGTCCATGGCGGCCTGGTTGTCGGCGAGCCACGTGTGGTATCCGCGCACCGCCGCGAGCGCTGCCTCCACCGCCGGCACCAGTTCCGGCGCGTCGACCCGGGCGCGGCCGAGCAGGTCCTGATACCAGCCGATGACCCCTGCGGGCGGCACGGCGCGGCGCGGCTCGCCCTGGTTGACACCGTCCGACATCGACAGTTGCCGCGCGGCCATGCCGGCGAGTTCGCCTGACGCGGCGGTGAGCCACCCACGCGCCGCATCGAGGATTCGCGGCACGGTTGCCAGCCGGTCACGGACTCGTGCCAGGTCCGCCGCGGCCGACGAGACGTCCGCATACGCGGTGCGGCGCACCAGGTCGACGGCCAGACCCGGGTCACGAGCCCACGGACGCACCACGCGCAGCTCGAAGTCGGCAGCGTTCAGCTGCGCCCCCACCAACATGTGGTCCACGCGTTGCGACAGCGGCCATGCGCCTACGTCGATGGCGTCATGGTCGGCACGCAGCCTGTCGACCGACTCGCGCCGGGCCCGGATTGTGGCGGGCGAGTAGTCGGGGACCCCGTCGACGACTGGAGCACGCCGCGACTGCAGTAGCGTGTCGAACAACGCCACCAGCGAGTCGTAGTCCCCGGCACTTCCGGCCGCGCCCGCGTCGGTCGCGCCGACGGCGAATAGCAGGATGGCGATTCTCGCGACGAAGGCTGTCTGTGCGGCTCGGCTGACCTCTTTCATGCGCGACACTCTACCGATCCGACGCCAGAAACACAGCAATCGGCGCACCCTGCCTCCCTGAACGGTTACCGCGCGTGAACGATTTGCGCCGCCCTGGCAGTAGCAACGGCATGGGCCCGGGGCCAGCAGCTCCCGCCCGGGCCTCTGAGCTAGCCACGCTGTCACCGCCGTCACAGTGGCTCGCGTGCCGGCCTTGTCCTGCTGAACCCTACATTGTAGAGTCGATCGACTACACAAAGTGAGGTTTACCGTGACCAGTGAGTTTCCGGGCGAGTTCGAGCAGATGCTGATGCTGGTGATCCTGCAGCTCGGGGATGACGCCTACGGCGCGCGGATCCGCGAGCGGCTCATCGAGGACGTCGGGCGGGAACCGTCGGCGGGAGCGCTCTACACCACACTCAAGCGACTCGAAACCAAGGGATACGTTACCGCGCGAGCAGGCGAGGCCAGCGCCGAGCGCGCCGGAAGACCGCGTCGCTACTATCGGCCTACGGAGGCTGGAACGGCCAGCCTGCGTCGATCGCGGGAGGCCCTGCTGCAGCTCTGGGCACCCGTGGCGACAACGCTGGACCAGTCATGAGCCCATACGAATGGCTCCGACGAGTCGTCCGACCCGAAGCGTTCGCCGCGGCGCTCCTCGGTGACCTCGAGGAGACGCGCCGCGCGGAACGCGGCAGACTGGGAGCCGTCCGGGCCGAGCTTCGACACTGGCGTCGGGTCATCAGCGTGACACTTCACTTTGCCAGTCGTGGCCGCAAAGGAGCCCTGGGAGGGATCGCGACCGATCTGCGTTCATCGCTGCGCCGTTGGGCCGGGACGCCGACGGTCAGCATCACGATGGTAGCGAGCCTCGCCCTCGGCATCGGGGCCAGCGCCGCGGTGTTCAGCGTCGTCGAGGGCGTGCTGCTGCAACCACTGCCGTACAACGACCCGGGGTCGCTCGTGATCGTTCGCTCGGAGTTCCCGCTCCACGGTAGCGGCGACTCGCGTACCTCGGGTCCCGAGCCGCTCGACCTGGAAGCGTCGGATGCCTTCGCGGACGTCGGGGTCGCCTGGTATCGGCCAGGCGCCATGACCGACGATGGTGCCGAGCCCGAGGATGTCGACATGGCCTTCGTGTCGGCCGGGTTCCTGACCACCCTCGACATCGAGCCGCTGCTCGGGAGGTTGCCCACCGCCGGTGAGGACGAGTTGGGCGGCCCGGAGGTCGTGGTGCTGTCCCACTCGACCTGGCAGCGACGCTACGGGGGCGACCCCGCGATCGTCGGCCGCACGGTCGCGTTCGATGATGTTCCCCGTACCGTGGTCGGAGTCCTCTCACCGACAACACGCATGTTGATGCCTGCCGATGTCGGCATGCCCGCGGAGCTGGCGGCCTGGATACCGTGGGGCGGCGGTTACGATCAGCTCGACCGCAACTGGCGAGTTCTCACGACCATCGGCCGGCTGGCCCCGGGGCAGTCGCTGACCCAGACACAGGCCGCCCTCGACGGTCTCGCCACGGAACTCGTCGACCGCCATTCGGACGCTTATGGGGCGAGCGGATTCCGCTGGCGCCTGGAGCAGCTCGAAGACACCATCGTCGCACCTGTACGGCCTGTCTTGCTGGTGCTCTTCGCCGCTGTCTGGCTGGTTCTCGTCGTCGCGACCGCCAATGTGGCCAACCTGATGCTCGCCCGCGCCGCGCGCGACCAGCACGAGGCCTCGGTCCGAGTCGCGCTGGGCGCGGGTCACTGGCGCGTATTACGACAAGCGCTGGCAGACAGCGCGATCATCACCGCCGCCGGCGCCGTGGCCGGCGTGATACTGGCGGCCGTGGGGGTCAGGGCGCTGCCCGCTCTGGCGCCACCCGATCTGCCGCGGCTCGAAGCGATCACTCTCAACTGGACGACTCTCGGCTACACCATTGGCCTGACGGTCGGCACGACGCTGTTCCTGGCCCTGATCCTTGCCCACCAGGCCAACAAGGCCATGCGCGGCTCGCTGCTGCGGTCGCATCGAACCACGACCGGTGGCGCCCGTACTCGCCAGGCACTGACCGTTGCGCAGATCGCTCTGTCGCTGGTTCTGCTCGTGGGGGCCGCGCTGCTGATCCGCAGTTTCGTGCGGCTTTCCGCCGTCGATCCCGGCTACGAGCCCGACGGCGTCCTGACGATGAAGATATCGCTCGTCGACAGCCATTACCCCTACTCGGACCGGCCCAAGATCGCCGAGTTCTACCGCCAGTTCATGCAGCGCGTCGGGGAGATCCCGGGAGTGACCGCCGTGGGCGCCACATCGCGACTCCCACTCGACGGCTCGTACGTCGTCGACGCCTATTCGTATGAGCAGACCGACGGCGCCATCGCGGAAACCGGGAATACGGCCCAGTACCGCATGGTGACGCCGGGATGGTTCGAGGCCATGGCGGCCACCCTGGTCCAGGGCCGTACGTTCGAGTGGACCGACGACGGGAACAGTCCCGAGGTTGTCGTGATCGACGACACGCTCGCCGCTCGGGTGTGGCCCGAGGGCGATGCCGTGGGGCAGAAGATCCGCCTGCGCAGCGACTTCGAAGGGACTGAGCCGCCCTGGGCCGAGGTCATCGGTGTCGTTCGGCACATGCGTCAGCACCCTCGAATGATCGGCGCGGAGCAGATCTACACCGCTCATCAGCAGGCGGCGACGCGAACGATGGCGATCTCGCTGCGAACGGAGATCGCACCCGCACCCCTGCTCGGCGCCGTCCGCGAGGTCGTTCACGACCTCAACTCGCTGCAGCCACTACAACGTGTGCGCCCGCTCGACTCCTACTTGTCGCAGGCCGTCGCGGCCACTCGCTTCGCGCTCGATCTCCTGGTCATAACCGCCGTCATGGCGCTCGCACTGGCAGCGATCGGAACCTACGGGATCGTTTCGTTCATGGTCAGCCAGCGCGTGCGCGAGATCGGCGTGCGGATGGCGCTGGGCGCGGCACCGGCGGACATGACGCGTGCCACACTGCGCTCGGGCGCATGGCTCATCGCCGTCGGCATCGGCGTCGGCTTGCCGGCGGCTCTGGCCTTCGCCAGCAGCCTGCGAGGGTTGCTCTTCGGTGTGAGCAGCGCAGATCCGGTCGTCTTCCTGGCCGTGGCTGCCGGCCTCGGAGCCATCGGCCTGTTGGCCTGCTCGATCCCGGCACGACGGGCAGCCCGACTGTCCCCCGTGGAGGCTCTCCGCGCCGATTGACGTGAAAGGGCGATCGGCGAGAGTCTGGGAGAGAGCGCGACTCGGGAGTTCTTCCCGGGCCGGGGGGAGGTGGCCTCAGACAAGCGACTCGGGCAGGCCTGTCAGGACCGTCATGAACAGGTCACGGGAGCGCTCCAGCGCCTGCGCGCCATCGGGTTCGAGGTAGTAGTAACGCTTGGCGCGACCGCCACGTTCGGCCGTCGGTGCGCCCTTGCGGGTACCGACGTAGTCCTTGGCGTCGAGGCGTCGCAGCGCGGCATAAACGTTGCCGATCGACACTGCTCGCCCGGTGCGTTCCTCGATATCGCGCCGGATACGCATGCCGTAGGCCTCTTTGCCCAGTCGCACGAGGGTGGCCATGACCAGGAGTTCGAACTCGCCGAGATAGTCGCCTTTGCCCATGTCAGTCGGCCTTCAATGCGACGACCGGCTCGACTCGCGTCGCGCGCCGGGCAGGTATCCACGCGGCCAGTGCCGCAACGCCGAGGAGAACACCGCCAACGACCGAATAGACCATCGGGTCGCTGGGGTTCACGCCGGGCAAAGCGCTGGCCAGGAGCCGCCCCAGGCCAACAGCACCGAGCAAGCCGACCGCGACTCCGATGACGATCAGCACGCCGGTGTTACGCATGACCATCTTGCGCACGCTGCCACTGCTGGCCCCCAACGCCATTCGGATCCCGAACTCACGCGTACGTTCCGCCACCATGAACGACAGCACACCGTAGATTCCGGCCCCGGCCATCACCAGAGCGAACGCGGCGAAGGTGGCGAGCATGCTCGCAACGGCACCTGCGGATGTCGTCGAATCGGCGAAAATCCGGGCCTGGGTGCGAACGTCTGCGATCGGCTGTTCCGGATCGATGGCGAGCACCCCACGACGGATCGCCGGCGTCAGCGCGAGTGGACCGCTCATGGCCTCTACGAGGAGTGCGCCGCCGTGCTGCGTGTGTTGCGCTATTGGCACGTAGATCTGCGGCACGCTGGGCTCCTCCGTGTCCGGGTACACCTCGCTCGACACGACGCCGACGATCTCCAGCCACCCCCCGTCGCCCAAACGGATCTCTTGTCCGAGCGGGTCCGCGTCGGCCCAGAACCGCTCGACGGCCTCGGCGTTGACCACGGCCACGGCAGCGGCGTCGCTGCGGTCCGCGGCGCCTAGAACGCGACCGCTCAAGGGTCGAAGCTTCATCATGTCGAAGTAGGATGGGCTCACCGCCATCCTGTAGGCGAAGGGCTGCTGCTCGTCAGTACGGAGTTCGGCACCGGCAATCTCGAGGGACGTCGTACCGGGGAAGTCGGCAAGCGGCCGCTGGTCGACCCACGCCACACGCACCACTCCGGGCTCGGCCTGGACCCGCTCACCGACCTGTTGCCTGAAGTGCCGCACGTGCTCGAGTTCCGGATAGCCGAGGTCTGGCAGATCGACCCGCATGGTCAGAATGGTCTCCGGCGCGTGGTCGAACTCCATGCTGCGGACTTCCACCAGAGCTTTCACCATCAGCCCCGCCACGACCATCAACGTGATCGCCAGCGACACCTGTGTCGCCACGAGGATCCGGCGGCCGCGCAGAGCCGACACGTCGCCAGAAGTACGTCCACCCTCCTTCAGAGTCGCCGCCAGATCGGCGCGGGATGCGCGTATCGCCGGGACGAGGCCGAACAACACCGGCGCAAGCAACGCGACGACCAGCGTGAACACCAGCACGCCGCTGTCGATAGAGAGCATCTGGAAAAACGAGCTGATACCGCTGTTGGCGCCAGCGATCCAGGTCAGGCCATAGAGCGCCCCGCGCGCGACGAGTAGTCCGAGCGCCGCCGAGACCAGCGACACCAGCAAGCTCTCCGTAACAAGCTGCCGCATGATACGTCCGCGCCCGGCTCCAATGGCGGCGCGCACGGCCAGCTCCTGCGCGCGACCTGTCGCGCGTGCCATCGTCATGGTGGCGACATTCGAGCAGGCTATGAGCATCACGAGACCGACGGTGATGCCGAGAAGCGTCATGACCACCCAGAACGAGTCGTCCGCCAGCCCTGACTGAAAGTCCTGCGCCTCGAGTACCCAGCCGCGGTTGGTCTCAGGATAACGCTCAGCCAGACGCTGCCCGAGCATCGCCACCTCGGCCTGGGCCTGCTCCAGCGTCGCCCCCGGCGCGAGTCGAGCCGTTACGAAGAGATTTCGGACGCCGCGTGTCGCCAAGGTGGCATCGAGGGTCAGCGGAGCCCAGAGATCATTCGCCGCGAGGTCGCCGAACTCCATCCTCGGACTGACGACTCCCACGATGGTCGTCGGGTGGCCGTCGATCTTCACCTCTTGTCCTATCACGGAGGGATCCGCAGCAAATCGCCGCTCCCACATCCCGTGGCTCAGCATGGCGACCCGGGGCGAACCAGGAGCATCTTCGCCTGCGGCGAAGTTACGGCCCAGGTGCGGCTCCAGGCGCCAGCTTCGCATCATGTCGGCAGTGACAAAGCCGATCCGAACCCTCGTCGGTTCCTCGACGCCGCTCAGAATCCCAGGGCGCTGGCTGACGGCGATGACTTCGTCGAGCGTGTCGATCTGGTCACGGAAATCCAGAAAGTCCGCCATGGAGACGCTACCGCGGTCCACCCCACGTTCCGGGTTGTTGCCCCACACGAAGACCGCCGTTTCGGGCTCCTGCAAGGGCATTTCCGAGAAGAAGATGACGCTCACCATGCTGAAAATGGCGCTGTTGACCCCGATGGCCAGTGTCAAGGTCAACACCGTGAGCCCGGTGAACATCGGCGCGTTCAGAAGGGACCTCACGCCGTAGCGCAGATCCTGCATCAGGTTGCCCATGAATCCATCTCCCTTTCGAGTTCCAGGCACCCGGCGGTTCGGTCGATCCAGACCGGCGCGCAACGAGTGCAGCACCTGCCCCCAGTACCAACGGCGCGCGACCCCGCGGCCGCGAGGCAGCCAGTGCTCGCGGTATTCCTCGCTGAGGTCGCCGAGTAGCCCTTCTTGATCGGCAGCCGGCGAGAAGAGCCGCAGCAGGAACACCGCCACGCGCGGTGGTCGCTGTCGGGCCGGGGTCGGATCGGATGATTTACTTTGCATTGCACACAAAACTACGGTCGCTGCTGAGGCCGAGTTTCACCAAAGAGCGTCAGGGGCGATTTTGGGGCCCGATCGCGGGGAGCGGCGGCGGCCGGCGCACTCCGGAAACTGCCGGGCGTCTGGCAGCCGGTGGCGAGGTCTTCTGCATCGCACCCGACCCGCTCCCCAGGCTGCTACGCGGTCTCGACGGCCTCGATTTCCATCGTCACATCGCCCCGCGGCCGGTGCACGACGACTTCATCACCCTCCTCGGCACCGAGAAACGCTTTGCCTAAGGGCGAGATCCAGCTGATCTGGCCGCTCGCGGGATCGGCCTCGTCGGCGCCGACGATCGTGTAGGTGTGTCGTGTCCCTTCAGGATCGACGACCACGACGCGATCGCCGAAGCGAACGCGGCCGTCGACGATACTCCTCGGAGGGACCACCTCGAACGCGCTGATGCGCCCCTCGAGGAAACGCATCTGTTCCTCGACCTGATACAGGCGCGCGCGGAGCATGCCGTGCTCCTTCTCCTCCTGCAGGCCGGCCTCGGCGCGCCGCGTCAACTCGTCGACGATCGCCGGCCGTCGCTCACGCTGCAGCTCGCGCAGCTCACCGGTCATCGCCGCGGCACCAGCCGGGGTGATGTAGTTCTTCACTCCTGGCGGCAGCACCGGCAAGGGCCGGATGATGAGCTCCGCCATCGGATCGAAGTCCGTTTCCCTGGTAAATGCCTTGTTCATTAATCCAAGTCTACAAGGCTAATGGCACCAGGGGACTTCCATGCGTGGTGCAACAGGATCTTCTAGCTATCGACGCTTAGGAGAAGGATCGAATCAGTAGCTTTCGCACACCACGTGACCGGACGTGACCCCACCTGTGACTCGGCAGCCCGTTCCATAGCACACCGAATCATAGGTTCGTCGCCCTTCAACGGGGGACACTCGTGTGGCTCGGAGTCGAGTCGGTACTTACGGCGGCGGGTGTGCCCAGCGCATTTTGAACGTGGGCGAGCGAACCTTCCTGGGGCCGGCGCGGACGGCGGCTCGACCCCTCGCATGTTCTTCCAGGGCGGTGCCGGGTGGTGCTCCACGTGCCCCAAGCAGGACGTACCGGTCCGACTCAGGGCGATCTGTAAGCACACGGCCGCCCAGACCGCGGAGCATGGTGCTCATCGCATCGGCGGTGCGGCCGGCGACCCGTGGTCCAGGGAGAAAAGCGACCGCGACGATGGTGCCGGGAGCGAGCGCGTCGACGTAGGCCGCCGCGGAGACGATCCCAACTTGGTCGGCCCCAAAGCGCTGAGCGGCGCGGACGTATCTGCCATCCGCGCTCAGCACGACACAAAGGATGCCCGTCTGGACGCGCTCGACCACCTGCCACAGCTCGTTCACGGCGACGCCCAGACGGTTCGTTTGGGCATCGACGAGAATGTCGGCACGCACCGAGGCGCCGGTGTTGCCGAGCGGTCGATCCCACCGCGCGTCGGGGACCGATCGCAGTGTCAATGTGACCGATCCGTCGGAGTTACGGTCGGCAGCCGTCGGCGGTGGGCCCCCCAAGCTTAGCCGATGCCTGTCTACGGCGGTTCGGCTCACAATCCGGTTGCCCCAGAGCAACTCCACGTCGAATGGCCGTCTGCGTGTGCCCCGGACTCTTGCTGTGACCGGCTTGCCGCTGGCGCTCGACCATGCCAGGCGGCGACTGAGCCGTTCGCCCGAGCGTGTCTGGGGCCGCCATCGGTACACCAGAGTTGTGCCGTACGCGCCGACACGTTTGAGATACGGGCTCGCCTTTGCCGCAGCCCGAAGCGACCTGAACGTCTCAGTGTCCATCTTGTGGCCGTGTAGCAGGACGTACTCGACCGCTGCTTCTGCCTCCACGAGGTCGAAGAACGCCGCGCTGAAAGGCTCCACTCCGTCGAGTTCACGGACGAACGCCGGCCGGAAGCCCGAATACCCGTTAACCAGCGGCCGCCAGTGACGAGTCGACCCCAACATGTATTCCGTTGCGCCGTCCCCATGGGATATTACCGGGACGTGCAAGACGGCGCCGGTGCCGGGGAGTTCTGCGAGCGCGGCGTAGGCTTCTTCATCACGGAGCGTTGAGTCGTAGGTGCGGAGCGGCGCTGCCCAGTACTCGACCACCACGAGGACCAAGACAACGGGCGCCAGATACCGCAGACGCGACCATCTCCTGGTCGCCATTGCCACTGCCACACCAAGCGCAGCCGAGAGGCAAAGGCTGGTCGCAAGGCCGAACCGGCCTGTTGCCCGCATGCTCTGATAGGGCCTTAGTTCGTAGAGAAGACGAAATGGGCCGGCGCCAAGTTCTGCGGCCCAGGCCTGAACCGTCGGTCCGTGTGACAGCAGGTAACCGATCGCCGCGAGAGCCAACAACAGCCAGAAGACCCACACCGTCCTGCGCGAGGATGTCGGTCGCTCCGCAAGGGGCAGAACGCTGATTCCGAGGCAAAGGACCACGGCCGGCGCCAAGGGTGCCAACTTTGAGATTAGCCATCCGGAGTCCCCGGTAAACGCGGCAATGAGCGTGCCTACGTAAGCTGCCGCAGCCGCTAGAACTCCGAAGCGCAGCGCCCGAACGGCCGGATGGGGGGGAGGCTCCCGGCGTTGCCGACGAGCGGTGCCTAGCAGCGATAGCGAGGTCGCAGCTACGACGGCCCAGACCGTCACGCCGGCAAAATGGTCCGACTCGTGGCCTCGGAAACGGCGCAGCACCTGCATGTGCGGCATCCGATTGGACGCGGCTGGCGACAAGTAGTTCTTTGGCTGCGCCGACCCTCTGTCGGAGAGGCCGCGCGTCATGCCCTCTTCCGCCGCAGCCAGGTAGGGCAGGCTGATCGGCAGAACCAGCGCGACGAACAGCGCCGCTGCAGCGGCAAGATGAACGCCGGTCCTGACGTGCTCCAAGGGTTGCCGGCGCCAGCGAATCATGACCAGCGCATAGAGCGCGACCAACGGGGCGAAAATGAGCGTGATCTGTATCCCGGCCCAATACTGCAGCGCGAGCAAACACGACGCGCCCGCCAAATGCCTTGCACGTCCCGTATCGGCGTAGCGCGTGACGAGAAGCAAGCTCAACGGGATCCACTGGGCCACGAGCAGCTGCAGGTGGGGCAGCTGGCCAAGGCGCGATGGGGCAAAGGTCGCCGCAACGCCGGCGACCAGGCCAGCGGCCAGGTTCCCAGTCAGGTACCGGACCCAGAGGGCCGTGGTCAGCCCGAACAGGAAGAACGACAGCAACAGGACTACGTTGTAGCCGAGCACTGGTAGCCCGGCTAGGGCAAACGGGGCCGCCAGCGGCATGCTGCCCAAGAGATTCTCGGAGAGCGCGAACGCGTTGCTCCGAGGGTAGAAGATGTTGGCGTCGAAGAGCGTTGTCGGCGCGGTGGTTGCCGCGTGAGCTCCCCAGGCCAGGATCCACGTGACGAGGCGACCGTCCATGTTGTCGTTCAGCAGACGGTGGGGGGCAGTCCAGATCGGGTAGGTAAACGCCAGTGTGAGCACCGCACACACGGTAACCAGCCAGAGCCAATCGCTCCGGTTGGCGGGCAGCATCGATTGGCGATCGCTCGGCATGGGGTATGGGGTCGGGTCAAGGGGCGGAACTCGCGAGGCGACTGTACCAAACGGCTGATCGCGGAGCCGCCAGACCTTTTCCGGAGCCGGAGCTAGCGAACCGCAAAGTCCTCCCCGCAAGCAGTCTTTGTCGAGTCAGTTCCAGCAGGCCGGACCGACAGTCGAGATTGACCGCGAACACTCATCCCGTATTGAAGTCCGGGTACTCCGTGTGCGTGGCTTCGAGGCTGCTCGCGCTCGACGGCAGCGGGCCACGATCATTAGCCCTCACGAGCATCTTGATCTCTTTTCGCCATGCCGCCCCGGATCGGGCTCCGACGATGCCGCCCAGGACCCTGCCATCGTGCAGGACAGCGGTTGCGGGCAGCATGGAGAACGCGTGACGCTGGGCGAGATAGGGGCTGCCCTCCATCGTGTGCCTTGCTATCTCGACAGCAGGGGCGAGTTCCGGCAGAAGCGAGTAGTCCCACCTTCTCCGCCATTCGAGCACGGCTCCAGAGGCGGGCAAACGAGTCACTGTGGGCGACCCGTGGGCACCCTGGCTCGAAATGGTGTGCAGCTAAGAACGGCGCAAACCGCCTAGAATCAGCAAGTTACGGATAAGTAACGCGCGATACGCTAATGAATGCCTTGTCATTCCTGTAACTCTACAAGCTCAGTCTCAACCACCTTTGTCAGCTCGGAGGCATCAGGCCAGGCTGGAACGTGGGCCCCACCGAAGGGGCCGTCATGCGCGAGATGCAGGCGGCCGGCACACCCTTAATGTTTCCGGAGTTGCTCCGTCAGATGGCGCCTCCGGAGGAAACCTGGGACGAGTTCAGGTCGACCTGTCGACCTCAGTATTCCTCGATCCATCGGTCGACGCTGATCGCGCTCCAGCCGCGCTCGGGACGGGCGAAGAGGTCACCGACGAGACCCACAGGGGCTGCCATGACCGTTAGCGCGAGGATGTCATCGCCCTCCTCCACCTCGCCGGGGTGCGTCAGGCAGTAGACGGTGTAGATCGTGGTGTCACCCTCGTCCATCGCCATGATGCTCTCGTCCTCGAGGTAGCAGTGGCGACCGGAGGAAGCGAGAAGCAGCTCCACGGTCGCCGCCGGCGAGCCCTTCCACAGGTAGCTGGCGCCGTAGAAGAACGCGCTGTACGAAGTCGCGTCTGGGTTGAAGGGCAGCGCACCGTCGGGAAGGTCGATGTCGATGTCGGCGGCGTCGTCGTCCCCGCCTTCCTCGCCCCAGTCGTCGGCCCATTCATCCGCGTCGTCCGAGCCTGCATCCATTGCGGTCACAAGCTGTGGCCAGTTGTCCTCGAGCAGTGACTTCTCGGCCTGCGTGGGCGTGCCGATGCGCTCGAACGCGCGGGAGACGGCACCCATGGCCCGGAGCGCCTCGATGCTCGCGTCGGCGGCCTCGGCGCCGTAGGCATCGCGCTGCGCCTCGATCTGCGCAACCTGCGCGTCGATGTCGATCGCGCCGCTTTGCAGGAGCATGCCGTGCTGCTGAGACAGCATCATGATTCGTAGGGCCTTGCGCAGCCAGTTGTCAGCATCGACGCCATTGCGCGCGGCCCACCCGCGGTACTCGGCGCGATTCGACACATCCTGGATCATGCCCATGATGCTCCTGAGTTCCGCCACGACCTCAGTCATGGAGTCGCCCGCGTCAGTCTCGTCCCCGAAGAGCGCGTCGACCTCGGCCCAGCTCGCGACGAAGAAGTCGATGTCGCTCTGGTCGAACCGCACCTCGTCGACGAACGTCCCGACCCCGCGAACGAATTCCTGCAGGGCGTCCTCCAGCTCCGCAGACTGCGCGCCGGCAAGCGCGCCCGAGCCGGCGACGATGAGGACGAGGACGAACGAAAGAGCGCGACACGGAGCGACGAATCGCATGGTTAGCCTCCTGGCCGCCGCGCGATGGGCCGCCGGCAACGGGTTGCACGCAAAGCGGATCGTATTAGCGCCTTCAATTCTCGTCAACGGCGCACTGTCTCCGCCGGAACCCACGGGCGCTCGAAGAGTCATGGGAAGCGATAGGGGCTCAGCGCCAGAGTCTTAGCTGAGCCCGCTGGCGCAAAGCGGGCACCGTGCCCTCCGGGGCGAAGTGCACCCGCCGCGGTCGCTGGTGGGCACCGCGCCATCGGGCTATGTCGGGGTCGACGTCCGCGTAGCGC
>Ga0255048_10001057_pt1 | contig 20087 bp, 23 predicted proteins | sample JV7_2_2_MG_FD_183619 | JGI IMG/M metagenome (GOLD analysis project Ga0255048, IMG submission 183619) | Seawater microbial communities from Jervis Inlet, British Columbia, Canada - JV7_2_2 | ecosystem: Environmental > Aquatic > Marine > Inlet | place: Canada: British Columbia | collected 2016-10-06
GGAGATGTGGTCCTCGCATGCGTCGCGGATGAGGAGGCAGGAGGTGTATACGGAGCGAAACATCTCGTTGATGAGCATTGGGATCTCGTTGCGTGCGACTACGTCCTCACCGAGGTGGCAGGTCCCGGTATTGGACCATCGTCGAATCCTGCCTTGCCTGTGACCGTTGCGGAGAAGGGTCCGGTGTGGCGTTTCGCGACGACGCACGGATCTGCGGGACACGGCAGCCAGCCATACGGACGGACCAATGCTGTGTTGGTTCTTGCTGAGGCATTCTCGCGGATTGGCGCCGCAGCCCAGCCAATCGGTATCTCGGACGTATGGATCGAGTTCGTTCCCCATCTGGGGCTCGGGCCGGCACTCTCAGAGATGTTGGTGGATCCCGATTCGATCGACGCTGCCATCGACGTCCTCGCGGAAACGGACCTGACACTTGCACGATGGATACACGCCTGCACCCACATGACCTTCTCCCCGAACGTGGTCACCGGCGGAACGAAGATGAACATGGTTCCCGATTCGGCGACGGGTGACATCGACATACGATTGTTGCCGGGCCAGGATCTTGCAGATCTCGATGGTCATCTCGCAAAGGTGCTGGGTCCGGACCTGTTCGAGGCCGTGGAGTTTGCGCCCGTACTCGACATGGTGGCGAACGGCTCACCGGCAGAGGGACCGCTGTGGGAGGCAATTGCTGACGCTGCGCAGCACCATCTTGGCTCCAGATTGCTCGCTCCGACGCTGACACCCGTGACAACCGATGCCCGATTCTTCAGGGCCAGAGGAATCCCCTCCTATGGTGTTGGGCTATTCGACGATTCCGTCACATTCGCAGAGATGTTGGCAATGTTCCACGGTGTCGATGAGAGGGTGTCCGAGGAGTCTGTACGGGCGACTACCCGATTCCTGGCGTCTGTTGTGACTGCATTCTCGGAACGGGTGTCGACTACCGGGTAGCAGGCCGACAGATCGCAGCGAGCGCATTCAGATGGGAGAAGCGTCCCAACATGGAGACGATGGAATACGGAGGTGCCGAAGGTGGCGCCGGAACCGTTGTGTTCGACCTCGACGGTGTCATCTATCTCGGTTCGACACCGATTCCCGGTGCTGATGCAACGATCAACACACTTGGGCAGCTCGGCTGGCAGACTCTGTTCGCGACCAACAACTCGACGAGGTCGTCCGAGTCGGTTGCCAAACTCCTGGCCGACCGTGTAGGTGTATCTGTCGACCCATCAACGATCGTCACGTCGGCAATGGCAGTTGCTGCGTATCTCAGCGACAGAGGGATTCGTTCCGCATTCGTTGTCGGTTCCCAACAACTCGAGGGAACCATTCGTCTCGGTGGTACATCAGTCGTTGACCACCTGTCCGCAGAAGCTGTGGTCGTTGGTATCGACCGATCTCTGACAACCGACAAGATCAACCGAGCTGCGCTCGCGATCCGGCGGGGTGCAGCCTTCGTTGTCACCAACACAGATGCGACCTTCCCAACGCCCGATGGTCACGTGCCGGGCGCTGGATCGACCGTGCGGGCCGTTGCCGAAGCCGCTGGGAGCGCATTCGTCGTGTGCGGAAAGCCTCACGAGCCGATGGTGCAGCTCATCTCCCGCCAGATTCACTCGAAGCGTGTTTGGATGGTTGGCGACAGACCAGAGACCGATGTTGCCTTCGCCAAGAGAGCCGGATGGCGATCGGTGCTCACGTTGAGCGGTATCACGGCGACTATCGAAGACATCCCGGATGCGATGATGCCAGACCACATCATCGCTTCGATTGCCGACCTCGTCGGTATTGTGACGTGAACTGCGCCGATGAGGGATAATGGATCATGGACGAAGAGACGCCACCCGACCCGACTGTCGACGACCAGATCGCGCTCGAAGCTCTCGCCGAAGCGGACCCGGCAGACGCTCCCGACATCGCGGAGGGCATTGCAGCAGGGCTTCAGCGCGAGCTTGACCCCGCGGATGCTCCCCCTGTGGACGCTACGGAGACACCCTCCTGACCCGCAGACGACTTGACGCTGAACTTGTTCGCCGACACCTCGTCGAGAGTCGCACCGAGGCGAAGCAAGCCATCGAAGCAGGTCATGTCCGCGTGGGCGCCAACACGACGCCAAAGGCGTCCACGATGGTTGCACCTGATGAACCTGTGCACCTCATAGCCGATCCGGAGCCCTTCGTGGGGAGAGCGGGGCGCAAACTCGAGGCCGCACTCGAGGCGTTCGGCTTGGATGTCTGTGGCCTGAGGGCGATCGATGTCGGCGCGTCGACGGGTGGTTTCACCGATTGTCTGCTCCAGCGCGGAGCGGCGTCTGTGGCGTCTGTTGATGTCGGACACGGACAGATGCACTCGCGGATTCGAAACGACCACAGGGTTGATGTCATCGAACGCACGAACATCAGGACTGCGGACCCAGCAGCCTTCGGTCCTCCGTTCGATGTCATCGTCGCCGACCTGTCGTTCATCTCGCTTCGGACCGTCAAGAAGCAGCTCGCTGTCCTTGGTACCGAGCATGCCTCGTGGGTGCTTCTCATCAAACCGCAGTTCGAGGCAGGGAGGGATCGTGTCGGCAAGGGAGGGATCGTTCGTGATCCCGAGGTCCGCAAGGACGTGGTCGATCACGTCCTGCGCGCATTCGGCGCTGTCGGCCTCGGATGCAACGGCATCATTGAGTCGCCTATCACAGGGACAATGGGCAACATCGAATACGTCGCAATCTTCAGACGCGGTCACGGTACGCTGCCATCAGATACGATCCAGGCAATGTTCCGGGGGAAGTCACCGTGAATCGGATCCAACTCGTTGTTCGTGACGACAATCCGCCGGCGCAGGCCGTAGCCGCTCGTTTCAGCGGACTGCTTGCGGATCGCGGCGTTGCCATCGAGGCTGACGAAGTCGACGCTGTGGTCGCCATCGGTGGGGACGGTACGGTGCTCGAGGCAGCCTCGATCGCACTTGCACAGGCCGTACCCGTCTGCGGCATCAATATGGGTCGAGTCGGGTATCTTGCCGAGTTTGCCGAGGTGGAGATCGTCGACCTGGCGGATGCGATCGGCGGGGGCACCTTTGCAACCAGACACCACAGCACCGTGTCGGTGTCGACGCCGATGTTCTCTGCCTCTGCGATCAACGACGTGGTCCTCGAGAAGGTGATCAGTCAGAGGATCATCGAGGTCGCAGTTTCTGTCAACGAACGGCCACTTGCCACCTACAGAACCGATGGGATGATCGTGGCGACACCGCTTGGCTCCACGGCATACTCGCTCTCCGCCGGCGGGCCGATCGTTGACCCAGGCCTCGACGCGCTCATCATGACGCCGGTTGCTCCGCACAGCCTGCTCACGCGTGCGATCGTTCTCGCGCCGGACGCCGTTGTGACCCTGTCGATCGTCGGTGACAGGCCGGCACGGATCAATGTCGATGGGCGAGAGTTGTGCGTCGTCGAACCCGAGGAGCCGATCACCATCCGCCGCGGAGCAACCGAGGTCGAGTTCCTAACACTCGAGAGGCATCCCTTCCCACATGCCGTCAGAGAGCAATTCGGCCTCGACCATGCTTGAGGAACTCCAAGTTACCAACCTCGGCCTCATCCCCATCGCTTCTCTTCCCCCGCTGAGGGGCTCACTGTGATCACCGTCGAAACCGGGCCGGCAAGACAGTGATGCTCGAAGCGCAAGCACGCGCTCCCGAACGGGTTGTTCGTTCCGAAACGATCGGCTGGTAGCATCCAACCTTCCGAGGTGGAGGAGATACGTGACAAAACACGTATTCGTAACGGGCGGGGTGACATCAAGTCTCGGCAAGGGCATCACCGCTGCGTCTCTGGGGCGACTCCTCAAGGCACGAGGCTTCAGGGTCGTGCTCCAGAAGCTTGACCCATACATCAATGTCGACCCCGGAACGATGAACCCGTTCGAGCATGGCGAGGTCTTCGTTACCGACGATGGGGGAGAGACAGATCTCGATCTCGGACACTACGAGCGGTTCGTTGGTGAGAACCTCAGTCAGGATTCGAACGTAACCACCGGATCGATCTACCAGACGGTGATCAGGAAGGAACGTCGAGGCGACTACCTGGGTGCAACGGTCCAGGTCATCCCGCACATCACCAACGAGATAAAGGCCCGGATCCGGAAGTTGGGGCAGCGGGACGATGTTGACATCGTGATAACGGAGGTCGGCGGAACGGTTGGCGACATCGAGAGCCTTCCGTTTCTCGAAGCTATCCGCCAGGTCCGCAAGGATGTTGGAGCCGGGAACACGTGTTACGTCCACGTCACTCTCGTTCCGTATCTCCAGACGTCAGAGGAACTCAAGACGAAGCCGACGCAGCATTCCGTTGCGGAGCTGAGAAGCCACGGGATTCAACCGGAGGTCATCGTTGTGCGTTCCGACAGGCCTCTGGACGACTCCGCGAGGCGAAAGATAAGTCTCTTCTGCGACGTTGAGGGCGACGCGGTCATCAACGCTGTCGACGTCCCGAACATCTACGCTTTGCCGCTTTCGCTCCATGAGTCCGGACTCGACGACGTCGTGTTGCGCGTGCTCGATCTCGCAGCGCCACAGCCAGAGCTCGATGAATGGGAGGCAATGGTTGAATCGATGGCGAATCCTTCGGGTGCCGTGACAATCGGTCTCGTTGGGAAGTATGTCGATCTGCCTGATGCGTATCTGTCAGTTGTCGAGGCTCTCAGACATGCTGGCCGAACCTCTGATGTCAGAGTCGATGTTCGCTGGATCCCTGCCGACGATGTCGACGGAATGCTCGTCGAGTCCTACCTGGAAGATCTCGACGGCATCCTTGTTCCCGGTGGTTTCGGGATCCGGGGGATCGAGGGCAAGATCAGGTCGATCCAATACGCAAGGGAACACGGCGTCCCTTTCCTCGGTTTGTGCCTCGGCCTCCAGTGCGCTGTCATCGAGTTTGCCCGCAGCATGCTTGGCTTGACGACTGCCCACTCGTCCGAGTTCGACCCGATGTCCCCCGATCCGGTGATCGATCTGATGGATACCCAGAAGGACGTGTCGGACAAGGGTGGAACGATGCGGCTGGGCATCTATCCGGCGAAACTCGCTGAGGGCACGCTTGCCAGAGGCCTCTACCAGGAGGAAGTCGTCTACGAACGCCACAGACACCGCTGGGAGGTCAACAATCGATATCGCCAGCAGCTCCAGGACGGAGGGCTCGTGTTGTCTGGCACATCACCGGACGACAGACTCGTCGAGTTCATCGAGCTGCCGAGCCATCCGTACTTCATCGCAACCCAGGCACATCCTGAACTCAAGTCACGTCCCGATGCTCCACACCCGCTGTTCGATGGCCTGATCGCTGCGGCACGAACGTACCACGAACAGGTGAGTGCTCCGAGCAGGGAGGCGACTGCGGTCGAGCAGCAAAGGTGAGCACGGAGCCGTCGTTCAGAACCACCGACAGGGAACTCGTCCTTGATCTTGGTTTCCTGAGCGTCACCCGGCGGTCAGTGGAGGCTCCCGATGGCACGCCCTTTTCACGGATCGTCATCGAGCATCCCGGCGCCGTCGCCGTGGTTCCCATCACCGAAGGCGAGGTCGTACTGATCCGCCAATACCGCGCGGCGCTCGGGGATCACATCCTGGAGATCCCCGCGGGCAAGCTCGACCTTGTCGGAGAGAACGCCGAGGTCGCCGCACGAAGAGAGCTGGCCGAAGAGACCGGATTCGTGGCTCGAAGCCTCACACACCTCATCGATCTCTGGACTTCTGTCGGGTTCTGTGACGAACGGATCGCCATCTTCGTCACCGAGGACCTCGAGGCGGGCAGCCGAACACCCCTTGGGCCGGAAGAAAGCGATGCGCAGGTCGTTCGTATGCCGCTCGAGCACGCCGTGAGCCTCGTCGCATCCGGCGAGATAGCCGATGCAAAGACCGCGGTTGGGCTTCTCCTCGCCGCTCGAGTCCGTGCCTCTTCCTGAACACGCCCCCGAATTCTTGGAGTCCATTCGCTCCGAGCGGGGACTTGCCAGAAACACGGCTGCCGCCTATCGGCGGGACCTACGACAGTATCGTGACACGATCGACGCAAACCCGGGTCTCGAAGCGTCCGAAATCGTGCGTCGTCACCTCGACAAGCTCAGAGCGGAGGGGATGAAGAACTCCTCCATCGCACGCAAGCTCGCATCCATCAGGGCGTATCACGCTTTTGTCATTGTCGAGGGCTACGGGTCCGAGGATCCAACCGCGACGATCGACGGTCCGCGACGAGTGACGTCGATCCCGAAGGCTCTCACGATCGATCAGGTGACGCGGCTCATCGAGGCTCCTGACACCTCGCTTCCCCTCGGGAGGCGCGATCGTGCGGTCCTTGAAGTCCTCTACGGCACGGGATGCAGGGTCACCGAATTGGTTGACCTCGAGCTGCACGACATCGATTTCGAAACGAAGACTGCGGTCGTCACGGGCAAGGGCCACAAGCAGCGACTCGTCCCGGTTGGGTCGTATGCAATGGCCTCCATCGAATCATGGCTTGCGGATCGCCTGGGTATCCGCAGATCGGAGTCAGATCCAGGGACGATCTTTCTCACGGCGCGAGGCAACCGGTTGTCAAGACAAACTGTCTGGCGGATCGTCCACAAAGCGGGCACGTCCGCTGGTATCGCGTCCAAGGAGCTCTCACCGCACGTCCTTCGACACTCGGCAGCCACTCATATGGTCGAAGGTGGAGCAGATCTCAGATCGGTGCAGGAGATGCTCGGCCATGCGAGCCTTTCGACAACCCAGGTCTACACGAAGGTGAGTCCGGAACACCTACGTGAGGTGGTGCTCGTGAGCCACCCTCGCGGTCGATGACTCTTGGTTTTCGCACTTGCGCACTATTCTGGAGCGCGCTGCTCGTCAACGAAACGTGGATGTAGGCCATCTGGAGGTATCGATGCCAACGATTGACATTGACAAGACTCTTGCCGTCCTCACAGAAGACCGGAGGAATCTGCTACACCAACTCGCCGAACTCGGTGCCGACGAGAATGGCGAACTCACCGGAGACATGGACTACAGCGATGCATTCGCTGATGCCGGCGCTACGACCGCGGAACGCACGGAGACGATGGGGATCGTCGACAACCTGAAGAACCGTCTCGACAAGATCGACGCAGCCATCAACCGACTTGACGAAGGGACCTTCGGCGTTTGCACGCAATGTGGCAAGGACATCGGTCGCGATCGCATCGAGTACCGGCCTACCTCATCGAAGTGTTTCGACTGCAAGACGAGTTCCGTGTAGCCGGTGCACCTGATTCGTCGTTTCGTCGGCTTCGTCACCGCTGATCCGCTGTCGCCGAGGGAGCAGGCGTATGTTTCTCACCTACTGCGTCCTGCACTCGCCCGTGCGTTCTTTGCCCAGAGACATGAGGATCAGCGACACGCACTCGACGTTCAACACAGGGCTGGGGGATCAGATGAACGTGCCGAAGCCGCGCTCCTCCACGACGTCGGCAAGACAGAATCAGACGTCGGTGCAATCGGTCGGTCGCTTGCCACGCTGTTGTCAGGCGTCGGTGTGCCGATCAGGGGTCGCTGGCTTCGCTATCTCGACCACAGCAGCATCGGCGCAAAGAAGCTCTCCAGTCTCGGTGCAAGCGACCTCTCCGTTGCATTCGCTCGACACCACCCAGGGTCTCCACCGGAGGGCATCGACCCAGAGGAGTGGCGAGCGCTCGAAGAGGCAGATGAGGCATAGGAGTCGTCCTGATAGCCGACAGGTGATGGCCGACAGCTGATAGCCTGCCCCCAATGTCGTTCGAAGTCCGCACAACGGTGTTCGAGGGCCCCCTCGACCTCCTACTCCAACTCATCACTTCACATCAGCTGGCGATCACCGAGCTGAGCCTGGTTGACGTGGTCACCGAGTACATCACCTTCCTCGACGATATGGCCGAGCTCGACCTCGAGGTCACGAGCGAGTTCCTGCTCATCGCAGCCACGTTGATCCAGATCAAGGCAAGACATCTGCTGCCAGAGGATGAACCGATAGACCTCGATGAGGAACTCGCGCTCGCGGAGGAACGGGACCGACTGCTGTCACGCCTCCTAGCTTCCCTCACGTTCAAGGATGTCGCTGCCGTACTACGACATCGGATGGACGCATCTCAGCGTTACGTGCCACGAACGGCGGGGCTCCCGGCAGAGATCGTTCCCACGACACCGGACGTCAGACTCAGCGTCGATGCCCGCGGCCTGGCGGCCATTGCCGAGATGGTGTTCTCGACTCCCGATCTCGATCCGGACCTCGACCACCTCGACCTCGAACTGCCATCCGTACAAGGAGCGTTGCTTGATCTTCAAGCTCGCATGGCGACCGCGATCACCTCGGACTTCGACGATGTCGTGGCAGACTGCACGCGAGATGCTGAAGTGGTTGCCTACTTCCTGGCACTTCTCGAGCTGGCCAGATGGGGAATCGTGCGAGTGTCCCAGGCTGTGCCGCACGCGTCCATTTCAATGTCGTACGACCGCCAAGCCGCCGACGATCGTCTCGAAACGATGCTCGGCTCCGAAGGAGGAGAATGACCGATATCGCCGTCATCCTCGAGGCGATTCTCTTCGTTGCAGAGGAGCCCGTGACCGCAGCGGAACTCGCCGAAGTCACTGAGCGACCAAGAGCCGAGATCGAAGAGGCGCTCAAGGATCTGGCTGAGGCGCTCGGTGCAACGCGCGGCGTTGTTCTGAGGAACGTCGCCGGAGGTTGGCGGCTGTACGCACATGCCGACGCGCACGAGTACCTCGAGAAATATGCTTCAACGGATCGGGCAAGACGTTTGTCGACAGCTGCTCTCGAGACGTTGGCCGTTGTCGCCTACAAACAGCCTGTGAGTCGTGGACAGGTGACGGAGATCCGTGGTGTCGACTCCGAGCATGCGCTCAAGACGCTCGAGCGGCGAGGCATGGTCATTGAGATCGGGAGGGCTTCGGGTCCAGGGCAGGCGGTTATGTACGGCACGTCCGACCTGTTTCTCGAGAAGCTTGGCGTGCCATCGCTCGGGGATCTTCCGCCTCTGGCAGACCATGTTCCGCCGGCACAGATCGTCGAGACGCTGGAACTGCCAATGCGACCGGAGACATCATCGAACGACTCAACAAGCTGATAGCGAGAACCGGGTTCGCATCTCGCAGGAAGGCGGATGTTCTGATCGGGAGGGGTCGCGTCTCGGTCGACGGCAAGGTGGCTTTCGTTGGCCAGCGAATCGACCCCGCGGAGGCCTCCGTCACTGTCGATGGTGTTGCTCTACCCCTCAATCCTGAGCTCACGACCTGGCTCCTATACAAGCCCGCAGGTGTCGTATCAACGATGTCGGACCCCCAGGAACGACCGACGGTGAGAACGCTCGTCCCCGTCGAACCGCCGACGAATCCCGTCGGCAGGCTCGACCTACATTCTGAGGGTCTGCTGTTGATGACCAACGACGGAGACCTGGCCCTCAGGGTCACACATCCTCGTTACGGCATCGAGAAGATCTACACCGTCCTGGTCCGCGGCACGGTGGCCAAAGCGCAGATCGCGCGTTTGACGGCGGGTATCGAGCTCGAGGACGGCACTGCGCGAGCGAAGAAAGCGCGATTGCTTGACACCGCCGGGGGACAGACAATCGTTGAACTGACCCTCACCGAGGGACGGAAACGCGAGATCCGTCGGATGTTCGCTGCATTGGGTATCGACATCGTTCGTCTTGTTCGCACCGCAATTGCCGGCATCACCGACCGGACGCTCAATCCGGGCGAATACCGGGCTCTCACGTTCGATGAGATACGGGCAATATACGCGCAAGCAGAAACCCGGGTCGACGATGACTAGCCGTACGATCACAAACCCAGGTACAGCCCTCAGGGCTTCGGTACAGGCGCCAGGCGACAAGTCCCTGTCGCATCGCGCCCTGTTGTTCGCTGCAATCGCTGAGGGTGACAGCCTCGTCGACGGTCTGGGCACCGGACAAGATGTACAGGCAACAGCCGCTGCACTCCGAACCCTTGGTGTCCAGATCGATGGACAACGGGTCCGGTCTCCTGGGGTTTCTGGCTGGGTTGAGCCGAACGGTCCTATCGACTGCGCCAATTCCGGAACGACCATGCGACTGCTTGCAGGGGTGCTCTCGACCTCGGGCGTCATGGCCACGCTCATCGGAGATGCTTCGCTCAAGAAACGACCGATGTCTCGCCTGATTGACCCGCTCAGGGCTCTTGGCGGTAGGATCTCGGTGTCCGACACGGGGACGGCACCGCTCGTGGTTGGCGCAGCGACCGACACCAGGTCCGCGAACGTTTCCATCGACGTCGCCTCGGCGCAGGTCCGCTCATCCTTCGAGTTGGCCGCGCTGGCGGCTCCTGCCCCATCTGTCATCGACTCACCAGCGGGGTTCAGGGATCACACCGAGCGTTGGCTGATCGCTGCCGGGAGGGGGGCGTGGTCGACCGCAACCGCATTCAGGGTCGACCCTGGATCTCTTGCTCCCGCACGCTACGACATCCCTGGGGACCCCTCCTCTGCGGCGTACCTCTGGGCACTGGCGGCAATGCGTCCCGGATCCGAGATACTCACGCCGAACATCAGCCTGAATCCCGGCAGGCTCGGTTTCCTGGAGATCCTTGGCGCAATGGGTGCCGGCATCGAAGCGGTCGTCACCGGGTCCATTGGTGGTGATCCGGTCGGGGATGTCAAGGTCACAGGGCTGCCCCTGCGGGCGGTCGACGTCGGTGGGGACCTCGTTGCCTCGGCACTGGACGAGCTTCCCCTTGTTGCTGTCGTCGCAGCCTTTGCGGAGGGCATCACCACGGTGTCGGGGGCAGGGGAGCTTCGCGTGAAGGAATCGGACCGAATATGCTCCACGACCACGATGATGCGTGCCCTTCAGGGAGGCATCGAGCCCGCCGCTGATGGTTTCCAGGTCGTCGGCACCGGATTCCTCTCGGGGGGTACGGTGAGTTCCTTTGGGGATCACCGCATCGCGATGGCTGCCGCCATTGCCGGCCTTCGGGCCGATGGCCCCGTTGAGGTGCTCGACGCCGATTGCGCAGCAGTGTCGTGGCCGGACTTCTACGAGACATTGGACGCGATGTGGTAGTCGCAGTCGATGGACCGAGCGGAGTTGGGAAGAGCACTGTGTCGCGCGCCGTCGCAGCGGAGATGGGCGTCGGCTATCTCGATACGGGAGCGACCTACCGTGCCGCCACTCTCGCAATGGTGCGAGCCGGCATCGACATCACATCTCAGGAGGCCGTCCTTGATGAGTTGGCGCACCACAGCATCGACTACACCGATCTCGGGATCATGCTCGACGGCGAATCCGTTGCGTTCGATGTTCGCTCAGGCGAGGTCACGCAGAGCGTGAGCGCGGTGTCCGCACACTCCGAAGTGCGGGCTGCGATCGTCGAAGTACAGCGCAGATGGGTCGAGAATCGTGACGGCGAGGCCGTTGTCGAAGGCAGGGACATCGGGACAGTTGTGTTCCCGAACGCCCCCGTGAAGATCTACCTCACCGCCAGCCCCATCGTGCGAGCCACGCGCCGATCGGGTGATGTTGAGGCGTCTGAAAAGTCGGTTGCAGAGATCGCAGCAGAGATCGAGGCCAGGGATCACGCAGACTCGACGCGCAAGGCGTCGCCCCTCCGTCCTGCGGAAGACGCCCTGGTGATCGACACTTCGGAGCTGACGATCTCCGAAGTCGTCGACCGTATCCTCGAAGCGGCAACGATCGTATGACAAACGGCCTGCGGCAGTCCACAAGAGTCCGTGATTGATCCGACAGGTGTATGTTCGAACAGAGGGTATGGCAGAAAGGAGCCGACGTGACACGGAGAACTGTGCTCCAGATGTGGGAAGACGCCAACGAGCAGATCGAACTGGTGTCCCCCGAACAGCTTGCCGCGCAGATCGACTCTGACGACATCTTGCTCATCGACGTTCGACTACCCAGCGAGATCGAGCGTTGGGGAACCATTGCCGGATCGGTTCAGGTAGCCAGGGGTGTTCTGGAGTGGTGGGCTGATCCTGACAGTCCGTACTTCCGCCCCGGCGGGGTCTTCGGTGATTTCGACCGAAGGGTCATCACTTTCTGCGATGGAGGAGGGAACGGAGCCTTCACTGCGGTGGCACTTCAGGAGCTCGGGTACTGCAATGTTGCCACGCTCGAAGGAGGCTTCTATGCCTGGATGAGCGCAGGCCTTCCGACAGAAGCCGATCCAGATTCGATCGCTGACGGTTCGTGACGATTGCGGATCCGGGCAACCGCCTGACCGGAGGCGCCGACGCCGAAGTTCTCTGGAGCTCGTCGTCGAGCCCGAGTGCCGGTATCTATGGCGTGGAGCTGGCACGGGCGTGTCCGGCCAACCAGTACGGAAAGATCGCCGTGTTCGAATCCCAGGGCGATATCGACGTCCAGCGATAAGGGCGCAGTCCTCTTGTGTGGGTCAGGGCGGTGGTTTCCATGCGTTGTATTCGTGGCCGAGTGGGCTGGTCCATTGGTAGCGTCCGTTTCGGAGTCGCACATAGGTCCAGCCGTGGTCCTTGAGCCGGTGGTCGTGGCGACAGGCCGGTGCGTTGTTGCACGGACACGTCGCGCCACCGTCAGAAAACGCCACAGTGTGATCGATGTCACAATCAACCGATGGCATGCGACAGCCGGGGAAGACACAGGTACGGTTGCGTGACTGGATATGTCGGCGCTGAGCTGTGGTCGGTCTGCGACGGGTGATCCCGTCGCAGAAATGCTGTCCTGTTTTGGTGTCGGTGATCGTGTAGCGCCACTCACCGTCACCGTCGCTGTGATCCTGGGCTACTTGGCGTGCAATGTCGGAGATAACCGGTGCAAAGCCGTTGAGATCCCCTGGATGCTCGGACAGTCCGGCAAGCGTGTCGAGATCGGCCGCAAGATGCACAACCGTCTTGTCGGATGCTCTGTACTCCTTGCCGTTGAGGAGATCGAGATACACGTCAGCTCGCAACTGGTCCATGGTGCGAGTCTCACCGTCACGGCGCAACGACTTGGCAATCGTGTTGATCTTGCGACTCACCGCCGCAACCCTGTCAGGCGCCAGATCGAGACCCAACAGGTTTGCAGTGCCATCTACGGTCGGCTCAGCAACCACCATGCGATCCGCAACGGCACGCTCATATCGGTCTGTGGCCTCAGCCGAATTGGCTTCGATACAGAGCTTGTGGATCCTGGAGCGGAGTTCTCCCGTTGTCATCACCAGGGCAGCTTCGGCAATTCGTTCAACAACACCCCTGGCAGCAGCCACCGACAGATGGCACGTACCGTGCTCGATGACGCGGGTACGCCGTAGATCGATCACTCCGTCAGACAACATCTCGAACACTTGTGGGAGTCGCTCGGCGAGATCGAGAGCAAACGACATCTCAACATCAGCCGAATAGCGGGTCAGATGCAGGGCACATCGGATCTCGTCTGCCCCACAGGTTGCGGCACCGACACGATCGTCACCCATTTCACGGTACACATCACGAACCGCCACCATGTCCTCAATCAGTTGCGCCTGATGGTGCGACACCATGCGCTGGTGGGCACGCAACACCACAACCCGGTCATACCCACACAACCGGTTTACATCGACGTTGGCGAGGTAGGCGCCCAGGATCGGTCCGGGCGCCACACGGTCCAGACCATCCGGAATAGAGTCGAAAGCGGATGACTCGTCGACACGTCGGGGAAAGTCAGTCTCCCAACCATCGTCATACCGACCGCCGAGATCCTGGCCCGAGTCTCCCACGAAACGAACCGCCGAAGTAGACGCTGCTTGTGTAGAAGTGCTCATAGACCACAGTATGACCAGCGCCTATGACACATATCCCACGCCACCCGTGAGACGACGACACGCTCGGCACGCGACGGCGAAGGGCCGTGTCACACTCCCAGGATCGCAAGAGCCTCTGTTGCCGTGAAGTCTCTGTCATGTTCGATGGGGCCTGGAGAGCCGGGGTTCCGACACACGAACCCGCCCTCTACGAGAGGCTGAAGGGCGGCCATGAACCGCCTGAGGTTCGGCGGGAGGGGGAAGTACTCGTCCTCAGATGTCACTCGCATCTCATCAACCCCTTCGGTCGGCGCGATCCGATCTATCACCTTCTGCACGGCGTGCTCGGAGGCGGATGCTCCCGCCGTGACGCCAACTGTGCCGACATCCTCCAACCACTCGCGGGCGATATCCGCCGCGCTGTCGACCCGGTACGTCGGCACGCCTGCGTTCGTACCGACTCTCACGAGCGCCTTCGTGTTCGATGAGTTCTCCGAGCCGACCACGAGCAGCACATCTGATCGTGCGGCAAGCTCCTGTATTGCTGTCTGCCGATTCGTGGTGGCATAACAGAGGTCGCTCTTGCGAGCGGTCCACAGGTCGGGGAAACGCTCCTGGGCATCGGACAGCACATCCTCCCACTCGTAGAGACCAAGTGTGGTCTGGGCAAGGAGCGCAACCTTGGCGCCAGCCCCGGCTGCAAAGGTGCCCAACCCAACCCTCGGATCCACCAGCTGGGCAGCTGTCGGTGCCTCTGCCATCGCACCGATCGCCTCATCGTGGCCCTCGTGTCCGACATATATGATGTCATAGCCCTTGGTTGCCATTCGTCGAACCTCGTGGTGCACCTTCGTCACGAGGGGACAGACCGCATCGACCATCACCGCAGCGCCGGCCTCCGCCGCTTCGGCGACCTCAGGAGCTGAACCATGTGCAGAGAGCATCACTGGCCTGCCGGCAGGAACCTCGCCGATATCGTCGACGAAGACGACGCCCGCATCCTCGAACGCCGCAACCACTGCACCGTTGTGGACGATCTCGTGGTAGCAGTACACGGGAGGTTCGTGGATCTGTACCATCCACGTGAGCGCCTTGATCGCCATCTCGACACCAGCACAGAAGCCTCGTGGCTCAGCCAGCAACACGCTCGTCACCATGGCGTCAGGATAGAAGGGACGCGTGCCCACTGTTCAGAGGAGCATCGTTATCCTCAGATCCGATGCCACTTCCCACCGTTCTCACAGTTGTTCCCGGCACTCCTGCTGATGTGTCAGGACTTGTCGCGGGCGACGTGCTGGTGTCAATCAACGGTCTGATTCCCAACGATGTCATCGAGTACCAGCAGCTCGTGGACGACGCCGATCCGGTGCTCCTCGTCAGGCGGGACGGCGTCGAAATCGAGACCATTGTCTTCAAGGACGAGGGCTCCCCCCTCGGGCTGCGGCTCGGGTCCTCGATCTTCGATCGAGTACAGACCTGTGACAACCACTGCGAGTTCTGCTTCATCTACCAGCTACCACCCGGAATGAGGAAGTCGCTGTACCTCAAGGACGATGACTACCGGCTGTCGTTCCTCTACGGGAACTTCACAACGCTGACCCGCTTCACTGAGCTTGATCTCGCCAGGGTCGTCGAGGACAGACTCGGCCCTCTCTATGTGTCGATCCATGCAACCGATCCTGATCTTCGAGCGAACATGCTGCGCAACAGACGAGGAGCGACGAGCCTTCGCTGGCTCGAAGCACTGCTCGACCACGGCATCACCGTCCATGGACAGGTCGTACTCTGCCCCGGCATCAACAACGCCGAAGTGCTCGAACGAACGCTTGCAGAGGTCGTGACACGCTTCTGGCGCCTCGCGACCCTCGGCATCGTGCCTTTGGGGCTCTCGAAGTTCAATACGGAACCGGCGCTCAGGGTGCACACCGCCACCGAGGCTGCCGCCGACCTCGCGATCGTGGATTTCTGGCAGGAGCAAGCGCTGGACACGGTCGGGCGAAGGATCTTCCAGGCCTCCGACGAGCTCTATGTCACGGCTGGACGTGAAGTTCCCGAATCCGATGCGTACGAGGGATTCGCCCAACACGAGAACGGCATCGGAATGATCAGGGCCTTCTATGACGAACTCAGTCGACTCGAAGACGGATCGGTGTCCACGATGCCTATCGTCACGGGGGAGTGGAGGTCGGTGCCGGCAGCGCCGACGGAGGGCTACCGCGCGGCAAGGCATTCTTCCGAGGATCCCGACGCCGAAGTGGGGCCACTTGTCGTGCTCACCGGAGCATACGGACGTGCGGCGCTTGGGTCGGTTCGATCCCGCTTGGAGCAACTTGCAGGACGTGCCATTCGGCTCCTCGAGGTCCCGAACCACTTCTTCGGTGGAAACACCGCTGTTGCCGGCCTGATGGTTGGAGAAGACATCATCAACACGATCACGAATGACACGGCACCCGCCGGAGCGTACGTTCTACCCGACGTTGCGTTGTCAGGGGACACCTTCATCGACGAGACGCCGCTGTCCGCTGTTGCTGCAGTGGCATCCGCACCGGTGGTCGTGGCACCTGCAACGGTAGCCGGATTGCTGGGAGCTGCACGATGAGCAGGACACCGATCGTCGTCATTCTCGGGCGGCCGAACGTCGGCAAGTCCACGCTGGTGAACAGGATCGTCCGCACAAAGGCAGCGGTTACGAACGAGGAACCAGGAGTCACGCGAGACCGCAGGCAGTTCGATGCCGAGTGGGCGGGGCATGAGTTCCACGTGATCGACACCGGAGGGTGGGAAGCGCGTCCCAGGGAGGAACTCACCACAAACATCCGAGAACAGGCAGAAGTCGCCGTGAGCGGTGCCGACCTGGTCCTGTTCGTTGCAGACGCGACCACCGAGGTGACGGATGACGACACGGGGATCGCCCGCATCCTTCAGCGTTCGAAGGTGCCGCACATCCTCGTCGCGAACAAGGTCGATTCACCCGGACTCGAATCCGATCTCGCACATCTGTGGGGTCTCGGACTCGGTAATCCCGTGCCGATCTCTGCACTTGCGGGTAGGAACACGGGGGATCTCCTCGACCTGATCGTCGAGTCGCTTCCCTCTGGCCTCGAAGGCGATGGTGACCCTGACGCGATAGCCAGCCTCGCCATCATCGGAAGACCAAACGTAGGGAAGTCGACTCTACTGAACCGGCTTGCGGGATCAGAGCGGGTCCTCGTGTCCGACGTCCCGGGAACGACGCGTGATCCGATCAACATGGTTGTTGACATCGACGGTGAATGCTTCGAAGTGATCGACACTGCCGGCATCAAGCGCCATACAAGGATCAAGGAGGAGGCCGACTACTACTCGGTCCTCCGTGCCCACAACGTCATCAGACAGGCAGACGTCGTCTTGTTCGTGATCGACGGACAACGGGGCGCTACCCACCAAGAGCAGAGACTTGCCGAGGAAATCGGCCATGCCGGCGCAGGGTTGATCATGCTGCTGAACAAGTGGGACAACCTGTCCGAGGACGAACGCCTCGAAACAGAGGATTCCGTTGCCGATCGGCTCGCTTTTGTCGATTGGGCGCCCGTGTTGCGCATGTCTGCCCTGACAGGCGCAAGGACGCACCGCCTCCCAAAGTACATACGCACGGTTCTCGAGCACCGCAGACAACGAGTTTCGGCGTCGGAAGTCAACAGGCTCGTGCGCTCGCTTCAGGAAGCACACCCCCCGCCTGTCCGCAAAGGCAGAAGGCCAAAGATCCTCTATGCGGTGCAGGCAGAGACCGAACCGCCGACCTTCGTGCTGTTCGTGCGCGGAGGCGAGCTCGGAACCGACTACATTCGTTTCATCGAGAACCGGATCAGAGAAACCTATGACTTCACTGGAACACCCATCAGGATTCGAACGAGGAGCCGCCACTGATGGATGAACGCCTCACCAAAGCGACCAAACACGCCCTCGGTGGCGGCCCTGAGCGCTACCACGACAAACTGAAGACACAGGGCAAGCTCTTCGTTCGTGTCCGCATCGAGCTACTCGTCGATTCGGACAGCTTCGTCGAGGATGGTCTCCTGGCGCGGAGCGACGATGACGTGCTCGCCGCAGACGGCGTCGTGACAGGCAGGGCACGCGTCGATGGGCGTCCAGCGATGATCATCGCCAACGACCCGACCGTGAAGGCTGGTTCGTGGGGCCGGATCACCGTTGAGAAGATGATCAGGGCACTTGAAGCGGCCTATGACGAGCTCCTGCCTGTCTTCTATCTCGTCGACTCTGCCGGCGCCCGGATCACAGATCAGGTCGATCTCTTCCCAGGCAGAAGGGGGGCAGGGAAGATCTTCTACAGTCAGATCAGGCTCTCGGGCAGGGTGCCCCAGATCTGCTGTCTCTTCGGACCATCAGCCGCAGGGGGCGCCTACATTCCTGCATTCTGCGATGTCGTCGTGATGGTTGAAGGCAATGCATCGATGTACCTGGGTTCGCCGAGGATGGCCGAGATGGTCGTCGGCGAACACACCACACTCGAGGAGATGGGCGGAGCCCGGATGCACTGCGAGATATCGGGTTGCGGCGACGCGCTCGTGGCCTCGGATGAGGATGCGATCCAATGGGCGAAGGAGTACTTCTCGTACGTGGCAGACACCTATCGCGTGCACCCCCATGAATACGAGTCGGAGCTCCCTCCCGAAGCCGTCGATATCTCGAAAGTCCTACCCGATGATCCCAAGGACGGCTACGACATGCACGACTTGATCGACGGACTCGTCGATGGGGGATCGTTCTTCCCCCTGAAGCATCTCTACGCCAAAGAGGTCATCACCGGCTTTGCTCGACTCGACGGATCACCGCTAGGGATCGTTGCAAGCCAGCCTGCCCATCTCGGTGGTGTGCTGTTCGTGGATTCGGCCGACAAGGCCGCTCGATTCATGTGGCTCTGTGACGCCTTCAACGTGCCGCTCCTGTTCCTTGCCGACGTACCAGGATTCATGATCGGGAGCCAGGTCGAGGCGGAAGGCATCATCCGCCATGGGGCCAAGATGATCACCGCCATGGCAGAGGCAACGGTGCCACGGATATCGGTCATCGTCAGGAAGGCATATGGCGCCGGTCTCTATGCGTTCTCCGGTCCTGGTTTCAGACCCGAAGCAACGATTGGGCTGCCTACGGCTGAGATCGCTGTGATGGGTCCAGAGGCCGCAGTGAACGCCGTGTACTTCAACACAATCGAGAGTCTCAAAGATCCGGAGCGTTCAGCGTTCGTGGACGAGAAGCGCACCGAGTACGAGGAGGACGTCGACCTCATGCGCCTTGCAGCGGAGGACGTCATTGATGCGGTGATCGAACCGGCAGACCTCAGGGCCGAATTGATCAAGCGATACGCGCTCGCTGGGCGCAAGGACCGCCTGTTCTCCGATCGGCGGCACGGCGTACCACCGGTATGACGACCGAACCCACTGAGCCGCGCGAAACCATCACTGAGGATGATGACGTGGACCCTGGTTGGCCGTGGAGTTTCCTGCTTCTTGTCGCTGCCGGTGCGATCTATCTGACGATCCGGTTCGTTGAACTTGCGGCAAGGCTGTTCGGGTGACACAGCCCGACCGATACACCGAGCGGTTGGAACGCCTGTCTGGCGCCCGATGGAAGCGTCTGCTGAATGTTCAGGCGCCGTATCGGTGGAATATCCGGCGTCTGAAACCTGGACACGTTCTTGACGTTGGTTGTGGCATCGGACGGAACCTACTTCATCTCGACAGAGACGGAGTCGGTGTCGACACGAGCCAAGCATCAGTTGATGTCGCCAGAAGACAGGGTTGCATCGCGTACACCGTTGAGGACTTCCTGTCCTCGCCGGATTCTCAGATCGGGCGATATGACTCCCTGCTCCTTGCCCACGTACTTGAGCACATGCCGCTTGACACCGCCACCGAGCTTGTTCATGACTATCTGGTGTATCTGAAGCCCGGCGGCAAGGTCATCGTCATCGTCCCGCAACGGGCAGGCTACGCCTCAGACGAAACACACGTGAACTTCCTTGACTCCCAAGACGTGACCGATCTGCTCATCACGTGCGGACTCCACGTCACACGGAGCTACTCGTTCCCGTTCCCCGAGGCGGTGGGGCGAGTGTTTCGATACAACGAGACGGTTGTTGTCGCTCAGACTCCGAGATGGGAGGCATGACCTCTAACCTGTTGCGCACGGGACGTGGCGCAGTTTGGCAGCGCACCAGTCTGGGGGACTGGGGGTCGCCGGTTCAAATCCGGCCGTCCCGACCGCTCAAACCTCTGCAATAGCAGGCGATGTGGCATACAAGG
>Ga0255048_10001060_pt1 | contig 20058 bp, 21 predicted proteins | sample JV7_2_2_MG_FD_183619 | JGI IMG/M metagenome (GOLD analysis project Ga0255048, IMG submission 183619) | Seawater microbial communities from Jervis Inlet, British Columbia, Canada - JV7_2_2 | ecosystem: Environmental > Aquatic > Marine > Inlet | place: Canada: British Columbia | collected 2016-10-06
AGCGCGGGTCGCACACGTCACCGGAACCACCGACGATAGCGGCGCCTCCTGCGTTGTCTGTGAAGGCTTCCGGGTCAAGGACGATGACTGTGTAGCCTGCGTCGCGGTAGGGCTGCGACCATGAACCGGTGCCTCCGCAGACGTCGAGGATAAGCTTGCTAGCGTTCAGCTCGCGGTCAATCTCTGCCATGCAGTCGCGGCAGATCCAGCCGTCGAAGTAATTGCCGTTCAAGTCATGCCAATCGGCGGAAACGCGGTCAACGAACAGGCCGTGCCCTTGCGATGTGTCCCGCGAGCAGTCGCGGCATTGTGGAGTGTGGATGCTCATGTGTAGGTACTCTCTTGCCCTTTGCCGGGGCGGTTAGGTGGTCTCATCAGTAGCGGCAACACCGCTAGACGCCCGTAGGCGTTTCGACCTAGCTACGGGCGCGCATGCCTTCGTCGGTGAACACAACAGCATCACAGCGCATAAACACAACGCCCGTTGCGCGGTAGGTAAACGCCGCCTCTTTTCGGTCGCGGGGGTTGTAGCCAACGAGCTGCCAAGCTGAATCGCAGTCCAACACGGGTGACAGCGACAGCACGCCGGTTATCCAAGCATGCACGCTGCGATTGCCACCCTCTGCAATCTTGCGTGCCGCGTTCTGTCCGACGTGCGCCACGGCGTTAACAAGCCCGACGTGCCAACAACGGGCGACGACGCGACCTTTATGGACAACGCACCACGGTGCGGTACCGCTGCGGACGGCGTTGAGGTTGTAGTGTACGCGGACCTTCTTGCCGATGAAGGGCGCGACGTTGTCTGTGTAGTGGGTTGCCATTTGTTGATTGTCTCCGTTGGCGTGATTGCCTGTCAGGAGTAAACCACCGCTTGACGCATGCCGTCAACTACTTATTCACACCCCGCCCTTAACGCTTGACTGCGACCCGTTGCAAGCCGGAGAATCCAGGAACTGATCAAATGATCAATTCCAAAAATAGGGCCAACAAATGCCATCACGCGCAATCAGCAACCCGAAGACTCGCGAGCACGCGGCGTTGCTAGTGGGCGCCTGCATCGCGACCATGCGGGGGCAGGGCATGACGTGGCGAGCGTGCATCGCGGCGTTGCCGTCGCAGGCTATGCAAGAGCAGCCGGAGGCGTGGTTAGCGTTGCGCGGCGCTCTCGCGCAGCACAAGCGTATGGGGAGTATGCGGGTGCAGGCGCTTTATCGGCGTTATATGGAGGCACAAGCGGCAAATGCGGTGGAGTCAGCCGAGTCACAACGCACGTTAATCAACGCCCGACTAGACGAGCAGTACGAGCTCCTCGCCACGACCCAAGCGGCACGCGACGGCGACCCAAAGACAATTGACGCGATGCGGAAGATTGAAGCCGACCGCGCAACGTTGTACGGGCTGCGTGAGAAGCAAGCAGGTGGTGAGCTTGCTGCGGCGTTGTCTGAATTGGCACGTGCGGCGCAACCACGACGCCTCGGGAACGTCGGCGCGGTGGTGGTCGACGTCCAGGGCGAATCCAGCAAGGCCCCACGGGGGGTGGAGGGGGGTACCCCGTCCAGTACCTGACGGGTTTTGAAACTTTGCCCACCGGACCTAACGGGTTTTGAAACTTTCGCCCTACGCGTACTTGTCGTCCAGGCGAGGTACGCCTTAGAGCGAAGCGCAGTGGTTATTCGGTGGTGGTTGTGTTCGTTTCGGCACATTCAAACTGTGTGACACGAACTCGATGTAGCGAAGCGGATTCGAGTTTACCCTGAAACGTTCAGATCTCAAATGTTGTCAAGGTGAGACCGCCGGTCTGAACGAAGTTTACTTTTACCTGCTGCGTTCAGGGTTTTGGGGCTCGGCTGGATTCTTGATCATAATGCGCCGTTTCTTCCTCGCTTTTTTCCTCTTCGCCGTGGCCTTTTCAGCCTTGATGCGCAGTCGTTCCCACGACGCCTTGCTCCTACTCGATTCGTACTTGCTGCCATTATGCCAAGCCATATCAACCTCCTGCGGCGATTGTAACATGCGGTGTTGACGGGCGGGGATTTGCCGTGGTTGTTTAGGGCGATGACTGAAGAGAAACCGAAGTTGCCCGCTATGCCTGAGAAGAAGTTCGCGGACCGGATGCGCGAGCGTTACCGGCTGCCTCGCTTCTTGTTTACCGTGGACCCTGCTGGCGGCTACCCGGTCGCGGCTTACAAGGGGCGGGTTAAGGGTAAGGGCTGGAGCGGCCTGGGGAAGTCGTTATGAGTCTCATCACCCTTACTCAGGAACAGGTGGTCGCGTCGGTCGTGCGTGATATGATTCGCAGGGGCGAGCTGTCGACGGAGGTCGGGGTGGCGGCCCGGTTCGGGTTTAAGGACGACGTTATGACGATGTTTTTGATACAGGCCGCGACGGCGGATCTACCACAGGGGTCGCAGGCGGAAATCAGCCTGTCTCCAGAGAAGATGGTGAATTAGAATGCCCTGTCCCGGCGCCTACCCTCTTCCTTGCGTTCCCGCCAAGACCCCGCCGCCCCGCGCAGTACTTAATAGTATGGCGATGCAGGCTGCGATGGGTATCAACGACGCGATGCAGGGTCTTAAGCCCTACGTCGAGGGCCGGGAGTTGCCCAAGGGCGTGTCTCAGTCGGCGATCGTGCTGTCTACATCGGCGATGGTCTACTCCTCGCTCACCTCGCTGGGCTTGCCCGACGATGCGCCCGCCGGCTTCGGGGACGTGCTTATCTCGGCGAACCCGAAGACGCTGAGTCGGGAGTTCCGCGACTGCCGCAAAGCCATCGCAGACTTCTTTGAGTCGGACAACTGGCCTCGGCCCGCCGACAAGGCGCACTTCAGGTCCAAGAAGTCGGGCGTGTTCTTCGGTGAGGCGCTCGACGTTATGCACCTTTTACGAGCTGCGTACCTGCTCGACAGCGCCAAGGTCACCAACAAGATGACCAAGAAGCAGCGCAAGAAAACAGCCGGTTACGCCAAAGAGCGAGACAAGCAGGTTCGCGCCAGTTACCTAAACGACGGGCAGAAGGCGGCGGTTGCAGCCGCCATGTCCGCAGGAGCCTCTTTCGACGAGGCTTTGAAGGGAGCGGAAAATGCCGACGCGACTTGAGATGGCGCAAATGGCGCAGCAGATGCTGCCCGCAGAGTCGATCGGCTTGCCTGAAGAACTCGTGGCGCCTGCGCCCGCTTCTGGTCAGCCGCAACCGGGCGTCCCTTGGGATGACATTATGAAGTACGTCCGCGCCCGGTATTCCGTTAATGAGCCGATGCAGAGCATCAAACACGCCGCCCAAGACTTTGGCCCGCTCCAACCCGCAGACCCGACAGGCAAAGTGCTTGGCGCGTCAGTCGCCCCTCCCGGCTCCGGCTTGCTAAGAGGCGCTGCGAAGCTTGCCGCAGCGAAGCCGTCTCTGAACGCTGTCCGCAGCATGTTTCCAGCACGTAGCGCCGCTCAGTCGTTTCCGACCAAGAGCATGTCGAACGAAATTGCCCGTCGTAGCCTTCCTGAGTCTCTGGTTGGGGTGGTCAAGAAAAGCGAACCCATATCTCAGAGTTTCTTAGGCCAAGTAGCGAGCAGCCCAAACATTCTGGCCGATTGGGTTGGTCGATCGCCCAAGATGGCGGAGAAATTGAGAGACGGACTTGCCGCCCACCAAGGCGGTCACGCTGTAGTAGAAAAAGCCCACTTTGCTGTCCAATTGCTCAAACGAGGGAAACTGGGTGACGACGTAAAGGCCCATAGTTTGCTCATCGAGGCGGTCGAAGACCTCTTGAAGTGGCAAGCCAAATAGTGGCTGAGTTTCTCACCCAAGCGGACTACCTCCGCGAGATGCGCTCCTGTAAAGAGAGCCTGCTCTACTTCTGCCGCAAGTACGCCCACATCGAAGACCGAAAGAACGGACGCCCGCGCCTGTTCTCGCCCAACAACGAACAGTTACTACTATATAAGGCGCTAGAGGAGAACGATAAGGTCTACATCCTCAAGGCCCGAAAGCGCGGCCTCACCACCGCCTCTATAGTAAGGGCGGGTCACGGCTGCCACTTCAACGCCGGCTACAAAGCGGCGACCCTCACCCACGACGACGAGTCGGCAGAGGAAGTCCTCGCCACCAAGATGAGCCTGCTCCTTCGGCGGATGCCCGAAGCGTTCTTCCTTCACGACTTCGCCCTGCGTAAGCACCGCGCCAACCGCGTCGAGTGGAACCACGGCGCCGTGTTTCGTGCGATGACGTACAAGTCGGAGAAGGTGCGGTCGTCCGACGTAGACTTGCTCCACTTCAGCGAGTTTAGCGCCTACGAGAACGTCGAGAAGGTCATCAGCGCCAACGAGAACGCCCTGCGTCCCGGCGGCAAGGTCATATACGAGACGACAGCTCGGGGGTTGGGGTTCGCCTTCGACCTTTGGCGAGCCGACAACGGCATCTGCAAGTTGTTCTTCCCGTGGACGACCGACCCGACCTACGCAATGTTCAACAAGCCAAACGTCACCCAAGAGGTGTGGGAGTGGGCGCAGCAGTACAAGGAAGACTTCCGTATCAAGCGCCAGCAGATGCACTGGGCTGCGTGGAAGATGAACTCCTACGGCGGCGCTATCACCAAACTGACGCTGCACCACTTCAACAGCGAGTACCCGGTCACGGCGGATGTGGCGTTCTCCGTCGCCAGCGGTCGTGTGTTTCAGGTTATGTATCCCGGCGCTCGCGTCTCTACGGGTCTGTGTGAGTTCTCTGAGCCTGGGCCGTATCGCGTCTATACTATGGGTGTCGACACAGCGACGGGGTCGCCAACCGGAGACTTCAGCGCCTTCTGCATCCTTGATGTGACCAACAAGGAGGCGCCAAGTGTCGCGTGCACCTTCTATGACCGCATCCCGCCAACCGACTTCGCTGAAGTTGTCGTCCACTACGCCAAGAAGTACAACGCGCTGGTTGTCCCCGAGAGGAACATGGGCATCGACGTTGTCACCCTGTTGGACCGCAGCTCCTACCCCAACGTCTGGATTGAGCAAGCCTACGCAAAGGTAGGCAAGAAGCGGGTGCCGAGACTCGGTTTTCACACTTCAGAGATGAGCCGGAAGATCCTCACCGGGCGGCTCGACCACTGGCTTGGCGGCCTTATCCCGAAGATGGACCCTCGATGTCCCCGATTGCAAAGTGAAATCAACGACTTTGTTTACTCAGACGACAAGCGACAGCGACCAGAACACATGCCCGGCAAACACGACGACATGCTGTTCGCCTTGGCGCTCGCCTTGGTTGGAATGGACCAGGCCGAACGTGTGCGAGAGAATCGGACTTGGGCGAGGCCCGGCTCTATCCAAGAGATGCGCCAGTACCGCAAGGTCACCGGCAAGGCTTACGACGCCAACGACCAATTCGACGCAGACCTTGAGGATGAACTGGACGTGTTGTTTGGCAAAAGGACCAAGCGCGGTTTACGGGGTCTGCACAAAATAGATGGCGAACAAACTAGGGGACACATCCCTTTGCCAGAGCGCATTGGTCGAACCAGAGAGTGGTAAAAGCGACACCGCTCCCTGCTGCGGCACCGAACTGATCATATGATCTATTCCGTCGCGACCGAACTGATCAAATGATTAGTTCTTGACAGACGGCCTCTGTCACCCGCATGTTCCAAACCACGAGACGCCATCGATAAGGGCGAGGGAGAGAGAAGTGTCAGAAGTTCAAGGGGACGCAGAGTTCGTTGAAAGCCTCAAGGCCGACCTTGAGACCGCGCAAGTGGAAGACGCCGCATCGGAAGCGGCGGGGGCAGACGATGAGGAAGTCAGTTTCCTTGATAAAGAAGTGGAGGTCGAAGGCGGTGCGTCCGCTGAAGCTTCAACTTCGGCAGCAGATGAGACGTTCGAGCAGTGGCAGGAGAGAATTGGCGGCATCGATCTCGCGAACGCCCCGAAAGGGCTAGGCGTCCCGGTTCCAAGATTTTCTCAGGTCATTCACCAGCGCAACGAAGCGCGCACCAAGTATCAAGAACTTGAGGCGCGCTACGCAGAACTGGAGCGACAGGCAGCAAAGCCGCCGTGGGTAGACCAACTCGCGGCGCAGCAGCAGCAGCCTCAAGTCAATTCAGACGAAGCGTGGCTCGACAGCATCCTCGGCACTTCGGAAAACGCTGTGTCACCACAGCACATCGACCAAGTGGTCGAACAACGGCTGAACGCGCACCCTGCGGTTCAGCAATTCCAATCTTACCTCGCCAACCAGGAGCGGGAAAAACAGAACTACCACCTCGCCACTCAACTGCGAGCTGAAGTTCAGGAGATTCAGGAAGCGTACCCAAACGTCCCAGAGCAGTTCTTGTACAACGCTTACGCCGCGAACCAGAACATGCTCCAGACGGCACAGTCGCTGTCGCAACTTCTGGGCCAGCAGCAAGGCGCGCAAGCGCCAGCCGCAAACCAGATGCACGCCGCACCGCCCGTAATTGGACGCGCTCCCTCAAGGCCTCGTACCGCCGCTCCGGTGAAAACCAACGCGATGGATGACGACGACTTTCTCTTGCACATGAGGCAAACGGTGAAGCAGCAGTTTGGTAGTTGACTGCTCCATAAGGAACACACGTCATGGCAACCACGACCTCACTCAACTCGGTCCTCAAGACCAAGTACTCGGATCGAATCGAGTACCAACTGAACGACGAGGGTAACCTCCTCAAACTCTTCAAGAACGCGATCTGGGACTGGTACGGTCTCCAGATCCACGTCCCCGTGCACGTCAGCCGAAACGATGGCATCCAAGCCATTCCGTTCGGCGGCAACTACCGCACCGCAGGCGACCAGGGTTACAACAACCTTATCGTCACGGCGGCGCTGCTTACCGGCCACATCTACATTCCGCGCAGCGAGATGAAGAGGGCGAAAGAGAAGGGCTACGGCGCCTTCGTTTCGTGGTGGGACGCTGAGTTCAAGCGCACGATGGTGGACGTGAAGTTCCGCGCCAACCGCTACTTGCTCGCGGGCAACCGCTTCAAGGGCTTCATCACCAACCGCAACGGTGGCGGCGCCGGTAACACCGGCAACAACAGCACGGGTGCATGCACAGTCGCAGCGCCCGCCGCCGGCACGGACACGAAGGACTACTTCGGCGACATGAGCGCGTTCGACGGCTCTGACGAAAACCCCGTTGCGGTCGGCACTGGTCCCGCGCCCATCGTCAGCAACTCGTGGGTCCGCATTCGCGTGTTCCGCTTGGACACGCTGGCAGAAGTCCTCACGACCGGCGGTATCGCGAACCCGGCAATCTGGGTCAGCGCATTTGACGCAACCGCCCGCACGATCGACGTATCGGTCACGGCGAACCTCGCCGCCGAGTCGCTCGACCTGAATATCGCCGGCATGCCTGCTGGCCAGATCTTCGGTGTTGCGCTCTCTCCGACCGCTTACCTCGACAGCACGGGGGCGCCGTTCGGCGCACTCACAAGCTTTGCCAATCAGCCGCAGGGCGTGTTCGGCAACCTCTGTGAGCCGGTCCACTTCGGTATCGACCGCACCACGGCGACCGGCACGGCGGTTGTGTTGCAGTGCGACGCGCTGTTTATGCAAGCCAACGATGCCGTGGGAGCACGCGCTGCGGTCACCCCGGCTCGTGTCCAGCACTGCATGGACCAGGCGTTCGTGGACGGCGGCGAGGAGATCGATTGCATCCTCATCAGCCCGCTCACTCGGGCCGCATACCTCGCCATCATGACCGGCACGCTTACAGCGAACGTCGAGAGTGCTGGCGGAAAGGGCGACGCCGCCTACTCCAGCCTCGCGTTTGCGGGGATGAAGTTGAAGGTCAGCCAACACGTGCCGCCGGGCGGCTGGATCTTCCTCAAGCGCAGCTCGTGGAAGATTGCGGAGATGAGCAAGTGCGAGTTCGTTGATGACGACGGCTCCATCATCCACCGCGTTTCTGGCACCTCTGCATTTGAGGCCGCCATCGAGTGGTACTACAACTTCGTCTGCCTCAAGCCTCGCTGCAACGCGATTCTTGCTGGCACCGCACTGGCTTAGGGGGAACTGACCAATGCCGAATTACACACCAAGCGCAGCGGGGGTTGAACTCCGCGTCACCAACAACGGTCGCCCGCAGGGCAAAGGCCCGCTCACGCAGGCTGACATCAACTCTGCGATCGACTTTGAGTCGGGCGGCCAAAGCAACATCGCTGCGGTCCCGCCGGTCGCGGGAGGTTCGCCGGCCTTGCCGCGCTACTACCGCATCGACACCATTACCGCAGCTGGCACCAACGACTCGCAGGTCCACCCTGACACGGGTCCGTTCTTGGTCACCGACATGAAGGTGCTTCGGACGGTGAACGGAGCCGGGGGCGACACGTGGGCGCTGGCGGTTCAGCGCCAAGGCGCCGGGGTGTTCTTGCCGGTCTTCCCGGCGGCGTCGTTTACCGCAGCCGCAAGCGAAGCGGCAGCGGGTGACTATGTTGCTCGTGTTATCGGGACTCCCATGACGATCGCCAACCAGCGCATCGTCGGCGGCGACGTTCTTCGCCTTACCACCACAAACGGTGGCGCGAGCAGTAGCGCACAGTGCTACATCGAATGTGCCGGCGTGCTTTAAAGAGGCAATAGATGGGTCACCAAGTCAGTCGCTACGGGATTAAGGACGGGTTGTACACGGAGGCTCAGGTCTTCGCGGACCCGCTCTTGTGTCACTTGAACGGCAGTCGCGGCCCAAAAGGATGGAACGTGCGTGTCAAGGACGGTTGCGCCAGGGCAGAAAAGCCCAAAGGCGCGAAGGCGAAAGCCCCGTCCTTGACCGCGCCTCCTGCTGCTTCTTCGGCAGAGAGCTTGAGTTATTCTGAGTTGGTGTCCCTGTGGAAGAAGACCAACGGAGGCCGACGCCCCACCAAGGCAAAACTCCTTGAGTGGTACGCGGAGCAGCCGTGAGCCGGGCCGAGCAAGCAATTGGCCTTGCCAAGGTGTTCTTTCGTGTCGGCTACCACGTGGCTGTCGCTGCGATTACGGTCGCAGATTGTGTTGAGGAGGACGTTCGCGTTCACCTGTTGCGCGAGCCACGTGCGAACAACTCAACGCAGGGTCAGGTCATGGCTGAAGCAGAGGAGCTGAAGAGGTCGCGCAACGATTATGCGCCGGTCAATCTCTCTGAAATTAGCTAGGGGACCACATGAACGGATACGCTTTTGGTGCAAATCCGGGGCAAATGCCACCACCCCAGCGACAACCAAACAATACCGGCGCACAAGTCGGAGGCGACCTCGGCGGTCTTATTGGTGTCTTGCTTGGGCAAGGGAACCCCGCTGCCGCAGCGGGCGGCAGGATGGCGGGGAATTGGCTAGGCAGTCAGTTTGATGATCAGATTGACCCGGCAGCCCTCGCAGCGGTGCAAGCCCGTCAGAACGGGGGTTTCTAGTCATGTACGGTGAAGAGCCGCGCATTGGTGACTTGCGCGAACCCATGATGAAGGCGGGCAAGGTATCGTCTGCCATCGACGTTGCGCGTAATGACCGGACGCCAGATGTCGCCGCGTGGAATCACGTGCTGCGCTTTCTCGCTAACCAGCAACACTTCAGTTACGGCTCAGACCGCCGCACGCTCGTCCCCAGTAAGGTGTCGCCGGGCCAGAACGAGATCGTCACCAACATCATGTTGCCGATCTACCGAACCACCATCAGCCTGCTTATGACGCGCACCCCGCGCCTCACCGTTCTGCCAACAACTCCAAGCATAGACAACATCACCAAGGCCAAGGCGTCTTCGGTGGTACTTGGCGCTTGGTGGTATCAGGCGCGCATGGACGAGCAGATGGCGACCGTCGCCAAGTTCCTGTCCTCTTGCGGAACCGCCGGCCTGCACAGCTACTATGACCCCGGCATGGACAAGGTCTGCACCGAAGCGGTCAGCCCATACGACCTTATCTTTGAGCCGTACACGTCGGCAGATACCGAGTGGAACTGGCTGGCGATACGCCGAACGCTCGACAAAGACGCGGTCATGCGGACGTACCCTGACTTCGCCGAGTACCTCAAGGACCAATCGACCGAACGAGACGCAGGCGAGACTGACACCAAGATGCATCGCGACGCGGAGAACCGCATCGACACCTTCCGCGTGTACTTCAAGAACGGCGACTCGGGCGTGTTGGTTGGTAACAAGTGGGTGTGGCAGGGGACAACACCGGACGGCATCATGCCGGTAAGCATCTGTAGGTTCCATGATGTGCCGGGCAACATCTACGGGATGGCGCAGCTCTATCCGATTCTCGACATCCAACGCTCATACAACCGCTTCAAGAACTTCGCGCTCGACATCGCAGACACGATGAGCAACCCGGTGTGGTTGGTTCCATCAAACAGCGGGATTTCGAGCCAGCAGATTACCAACGAACCTGGCGCAGTTATCCGCTACAACCACATGGGCGAAAAGCCCACCCGCGAGCAGGGCGCTTCACCGCCAGCCGCCTTGTTTGACATCCAAGCACGCGAACACGCGGTCGCCTTTGACATCGGCGGCATTCACCCGTCGTCCACAGGTAAGCGCAGCACCGGCATCACCAGCGGCGTCGCCATCCGCGAACTGCGCGAAGGCGACCTTGGTGCAATCGAGTTCACGATGCAGGACATCGCTCGTGCTATCGAGGACCAGGGCCGTAACGTGTTGGTGTTGACCAAGGCGCACATCAGCGAACAGAAGATGGTCCGCATCATGGACCAGAGCGTTGGTCGGGTTGTGTTCAAGGAGATCGCCAACTCCGACATCGTTGACGCACCGGAGGTCAAGGTTGAGGCAGACACGCTGTTCATCCACAAAGCCCGTGAGCGCGACGAGCAAATCATGGCCATGTATGAGAAGGGTCTTGCGACGCCTGAACAGGTGAACAAGCAACTCTCGATGCGGATAGGCGAACAAGATGCGCTGCAAGAAATGGTGGACCTGTCGCACGCACAGGACTTGCTTGAGTACGCCAAGCGTGGCGGCAAGATTGAGATCTCTATGGCAGACAACCTCGCCTCCATTCGTAAGACATTCGAGGAATACATCCGCTCGCCCGCGTACTACGAGCAGACCGCGATGCTCAAGCAGCAGTACGGCATGACGCAGGGCGAAGGTGACTACATCGGGTTGGTCGCGCAGATGGGAGTAGACGACTACGTCTATGACCAGTACCTGTACGTTGTCGCGATGGAAATGGGCATGGGGCAGCAGGCGTTCGGCCAAGAGTTGCAGCAGTCCTACATGCGAAACAGCGGGCAGATGCCGCCACAGCCGCAAGGCCCGCAAGACCCGGCACAGGCGCAACAGGCCGCCCAGCAGGGCGTGCGGACGCAGGACATCGGCAACCAGAACAGCGCCATGCGACAGGACATGGGCGCGCTCAAAGGCACGCCCGGCGTGACGGGGTCACCATGAAGAAGAAACAGCGCAAACGCGGAGAAATGCCTTACTACACATGGGCCCTCAACAGACTTATTGACCAGGACATCGACAACCCCAAGACCGCAGCCGCCCACCGCGCAGTAACTGCGCGTATGAAGTACGACAAGTCGATCGTTGACGAGGCAATGAGGCAGAAGGACAAGGAAAAAACACCGGGATTTCCGGCAACTGAAGAGTTGGCAAGAGTGAAGCACGGAAAGCGCGGGGAGGAACTCGCGAGTCACGAGGATGACGACTACCCAACGCGGAACGCGAAAAGCCACCGACCCAAGCATCCTGAAGAGAAAAAGCGTAAGAAATGAACGTCACCCAAATCAAAGACCTGTTCCTGTCCTACGTCGATGAAACCGACGAGGGTGGACCTGCGCCCAACTGGACGACAATGCGGCGCAACCTGCTGGAGCAGGGGTACTTCGACTTCGTGGACTTCATCATCCGCCACGACGACTTCATCTTCCGACAGGAAGTGGACATCGCGTTCGCCAACACCGACGTGTACGACCTCGCGGCTGCTGGGTCTGCCGTCCGCATCATGGGCAACCCCGCTGGCGGTCTTACGCACGGGCGGCTGTGGCGACTCATCAACATCACCACCCTCGACGGCAACAACAACCCGTCGCAGATTATCCCGTCCACTCGCAGGCTCGATGCTCTTGCCCCGTTTGGTTCTCCGTCTTTTCAAATGCTACGACCGTGGTTTGCGGCGTCGTTCATCCTTAAAGGCTCAGTCCTTCAGTTCAACATCGACCTGAACCAGAGTTTGCGAGTGTTCTACGTGCCGTCGCCCCGATATAACGCGGCTCTCGGCATTGGCGTTGATTGGACAGCAGACGGCGCGGCACAGACCACCTACGTGGACAACTTTGAAGCGTGGCACGACATCATCGCGCTGTTCGCAGCTCGTCGGTACGTGATCATGGACGGGCAATCCAACCCGATGGTCGACAATCTGCTAGCCGCTCGCAAGATGGAGTTCGGCTCGTTCATGATCAAGAACATCGATGCCGACGCGGGCAGTCGCGTTCAAGTGGTCTATTGAGGGATGGCTGCACACTTCCCAGAACTGGACGTGCTGCCAAACAGCATGAACCTGAACTCACCTTACAAGGGCGCGTTCTTCCAGAATATGTATCGCCGCCGCAACTCGTGGGAGACACGGGCGGGCTTTGGTCAGTTGGCGCAACACAACACAACCCTTGGACTCAACCCCTCGGGTACGACCGAGTATGGGTTCAGTCGCCAGCACGGGTTGCACGTTATCAAGACCAACTTTGACCACGTTCAACTTGTGTCGGTCTGGTCAGGTCTCGCGTACACAGGAAACAACACCAACAGCGGACAGTGGCAACTGTGCTACTCGCTGCTGGTCTACGACGCGACAACCAACCAGACATGGGAAGAAGTCCTTCACCGCAAGACGGCGGAATTCAATGACGATGTTAAGGCGATGCCATACTGGCGTGGTGTTTACGAGTCGAACCTGACCGAAGACCTGTCAGACTTCCTCGTCGCCACAGACCGCGAGACGTGGTTCCACGAGCATAGCGACACCCTACTTTTCGGAAACGAAGACATGGGGTTGTTCCTCTACACGCCCAGCGACTTTGACGCGAACCTCCGCAAGCAAGTGGACGGTACGAACGGTCGGTCATGGAACCTCCCATACAGCGAGAGCGCCGTGTTGGTCGAGGTGGCTGCCGTTGACGGGGTGGATTCAGATGCCTACGGGTACATGAAGAGCGACATCTTTCCAAGACCAACTGACGCTTGTAGCCACGGTGACCGTATCGTCTACGTCACCGGACACTACGTGTACTTCACGGACTTCGGTCGGCCCGGTTCGATTCTCGCCCGCAACCTGCTCTTTCTGCCGTCCGATGAAGAGATTGTCGCCTGTGAGTCGGTTAACGACCAGTTGTTGCTGTTCACCCCCAATGAGACGTGGCTTTACCAACCAAGCCTTGGGACCACGGTGACACAGGGCCGGCTCGTGCAGATGGACAGCAACGTCGGCTGTCTCAACGCTTCGTGTCTCATCAAGGTTGGCGGCGTCGCTTATTGGATGGACCGACGCGGCATCTATGCGTCCAACGGAAGTTCACAGCCACAGGAAATCGGACAGGCGCTTCAGCCGTTCTTCGATGAGAGCATGAGCAACCCCTTGTCACAGTACTTCACTGAGACCGGGTTTTCTGACCTGGCTACCAACCAACCCAAGGCATTTTACGACCTCATCGACACAACGGGCGCCCACGCGACATACGAGAGCGCCAACGAACTGCTGATGTTTGCCATACCGACACAGAGTATCGCGCTGTGCTATCGGGTTCCTGAGCAGTCGTGGTCGTTATGGAACTTTGAGAGCATGAGCAGCGGCGACGCGCCTCCTGAAGTGGAGGCTCAACGTCAGTTGCTGGTGCCTCACATAGCCGCCAAAGACGAGCGGTTGTTCATGTGCTGCGGCCCTGAGATTTACGTCACCGCCGATGCTGTTGCTCCACCACAAAACGCACGACCGCGCAGCGCGTACTTCTTGGAGTGGGGGAGAGGCGGCGGGATCGACCGCTCTGTCGACTTGCTTGAGGACAACCGCACGGGTCACGGGTTCTACGACGGGTTGCTTGAGGCGGGCAACACTGCGGTCTTTTACGTTGGCGAGCCAATTGAGAGGCGTTTTGATCTTGGCGAGAAGTTGAATCGAAATGTCGCCCCAGGCAACACGCTCTACCTTTTTCCCGTCTACCTTCACCCAAACTCTGCCGCTGGAACCGGAACGGACGGTGTCACTTTCCTTTTCAACTTCGATAACACCGAGTGGACGCCCGTGTTCATTGACAACGCGGCATCAACGGAACTTGACTTCCTTCTTCCTCAAGAGCGATGGCCAAGTCGGGACGGTTGGGGTTACGGAGCTGTTGCAGCCGGCACAAGGGAGGTCCAGTGTTACTCAGGAGGCGTCGCCAACAGGACCGGCAATCAAATCCGCTTGCGTTTCGATGGTCCGTCGAGTGCTGGCGCATGGACTCGGGCGCCATCGTTAGACCTGATGACCGGCACCAAAAACCCACTTATGTACCTGCCGTTTGTCAAAGACAACGGAGGCTCGGATGTCACCGGGTTGGACCCCGTGCTGGGTACAACACAGGCGCGACCCACCGCAGGCGCCTTTGCGGACGCTGATACCTATTGGTTCCAGAAGATGAATCAAGGCTCTCGTCACGACAACGACGACGTAGCGCAGGCTGTTGATTGGTGCATGAAAACCCAGAGCATCCTCCTTGATAATGGCGGCGTGCGTCTTCGTGGCATGCTGTTGGAAATGCAGTCGCACGGGGACTCGGACACGCCAATACAGGGGACATGGATTTACGGCGTCCTTAACATGGTCATCGGTTCTGATTGGAAGTCGTGGACTAGCCAACTGCTTGATTATACTGGGACCGGCAACGGGGACGCGAACCTGACAGAGATTCGCAACAAGTCGTCTCTTCGTAGTCGCTTTATGAACTCGGCGGTCACATCTGCTCTAGCAACCAAGGTGTTTGGCACAACTACTGCTACTTGGGGTAACACGGCTAACAGCGCGCACGGCAACCTTCTTATCGATGATGAGGCGGTTGACCAGATCTACTTGTCTGACAGCGTGAAGGGTCAGTCTGCCACGGCAATGGTGTTTGGGTTCATCCGTAACCGCAGCGAGCGTATTGTTCTCGCGTCAGCCAAAGCCATCGCGCAGCCTTGGGGCGGGCGTCGGAGGCGCGGACGATGACACGCAGAGAGATACGACACGCGCCCACAATCCAGCGGGATTGGAGTTTGGCCGACCGGGAGGACACAGCCGTCAAGGTTGGCGCCCTCGGCGACGTGGTGGTACGTCCCGGCGACCCTCTTGATGAGGGCCGCATTGTAGACAACGCGATGCTTCTGCTGGCGGGCGACCACGGCAAGATGAGGACGCTAAAAAGCACAAGGCTTGACGGCTCGCCCGGCGCGTTAGCCTCGGGTCCAAGTGAGTTCTCGCACGACGAGTCGGTGAGCGGGCTGAGTTTTAAGGACACGGTGGCAATCGGCGCTTCAGCTCGTGTGCGGTTCTTCAACTGCACCTTCCATAAGGTCGTCACCATGACCAGCGGCGGTGAGGCCCGGTTTTTCGGCTGCGCCTTCGTGGACATCGCGGCAATAAACAACGCTGGCGCGCCGCTGAACGCACAGGCGCTCGGGTGCTTGCGGACCAGTGGCGTGGCTCACACCAATGTTACCCTCGTCGGCGGGGAGATGACATGAGTGGCTCCATCCGAGAGATCGGCACAGAGCAGGCAGCGGAAGGCACGTCCATTGACGGCAACCGCATGTCGCGCATGGTGCGCTTCCTGATGGATGCATGGAACAACCTGCGACCACGGCACATCAAGCGCAGATGGACACCAGTGACGTTTAGCGGCGGATACACGCCCGTGGACCCTCAAGACGCAACACAGGACAATCTTCCTTGGCTCGGCGCTTACAACAGCACGAAACAGACCGTAGGAACCAATCCCGACGCCTGGTCCAATCCGTGGCGCACGAAGGGCAACGTGGTTTCAGGCATTGACCCAACCAATCCGGCACTCAATAGCGCAGACGACCTGCTCACATGGACGACGAGCTTCTACTTTCGGCGACCGGCTCGACTGTCTGGTGTGTTCGTCGGTCTGATTGTGGACACCGCATTCGACAACACGTTTCAATACGGACCTAGCGGAGGGAACATCCCGCCAACCAAGGCGCTTAACGGCTACGTGAACGATTGGACAGTCGAGGTGTCGGTAGATGACCCGCACGCCCGTGAGAACCGCAAACTCAACAGCGTGTTGTATCATCGCCTTCAGGTGACAGAGAACGGGTTCTGGTTCTCAAACATCACAGGGGCGCCGACTAGCGCCATGACGGTTGTCCATCCCGGTGGCGAACTAGGGGTTGCCACCAGCAAAGACAGCCTTGTTCTTGTTGACCAGAACGTCGATATGGTTATCCCACAGAACAGTCGCGTGCGGTTCTCTATCACCATTCCAAAGTACGAGGTCGTGCCAGCACGGGCTGATGATTACGATACAGGATGGGGCAATAACGGGGTTGTGTCGTACAGCCCGTGGCAGGCGCAGACCTACTCATGGTCGCTGCACTTTCTTGAGGCGCTTGAGAAATGAGCAAGTACACCGCGAAAGACCTCGCCCGTGGCATCAAGTTGACCGTGTCCCACATGTTCGACTTGCCGTCACATATCAGAACAACTCTGAACGCCGCGTCGAACCTCATCCAGCAGGACCAACTGGAAGAGGGGCGGGCGCCATTCCGAATGGACTTCAGCGTCCCGGTGGTCGACGGTCACTTCGTTAACAACGACGCAATAACTTCGTCTGGCCCGATTGACTACGACTTCTGTATTCCGTTTTGCTTACCTCCACTACAGGAGTTTTGGAGCGCAAGCGGAAAGGTTGCTGAGACGGCGCCACGGGTCGTTCTTGACGAAGTTCAGTTGTCGTTTGATCAGCGAGCTGAGAACGCCGCCATCTGCGACGGCTTGTTCAACAATGGCGCGCTCCTCAACGAGGGCAAGGTAGATTACGACGGCATCAAGGCTCTTGATTTTGAGTTGTCTATCGTTGAGAAGGAGCAGTTGCTGTTCAATAGCCACGCAGGGACGATACCCCAGCGCGAGATTTTCAGCGCCAAGTTGCCGATTAGCGCCTTCAGCGACAAGTCCTTCCGCAACAACCCGTGGATTGCCGCTGACCTAAATCGACCGATAAACCCGTACCGCACGTATCTGATCATGCTTCGGGTCAACTCGCTGCATCTCGCGGACGCAGGGGTCATCACGCACAACAGTCATGCGCTCGTGAGTTTGAACATCGGTCTTAGGTTTCGCCACCCGCTCGTTCATGCGGACGTAGTCAGCGGGATTGCTGAAGTTCAGAACATACCCAGCGACCACGACGGCGAGCCGAGTGTGAACGCATCGACGCTGTCTTTGTCTGTTCCAGCGGGCAATGCGGCGATTGAGGCTGACACCGTGACGGGTGTTCAAACCAACTACCGGCTCATCGACACGCTGTTTCAGCGAAAGTTTCGCGGCGGATTTACCAAGGACAGCGACCGGCCCGGCTACAACCACCTGGACGACGACTGCGGATATTCGTGCATCGCGGTTCCGCTGTACGGCAACTTGACCAACGCACGCCTTATGACCGGCGCGGCGGCGTCGGCTGCGAACTTTGTGTACAGCGGTGGCGACACGGGCAACCCCACCGGGGACCGTCGAATCATCACGCTGGACTACCCGTTCGTCATTCACCACGTCGTGGCTGTCACGAACTACGTGAACCCCGCGACGGGTCTAATGCCAACACGCGGCACGTTCATTACGAAGATCAACGTCGGGCTTGGCACCGGCATACGGTCTGACCAGTACGCATATAACGATGTTGCCTATGTCGACTTTACGCCCGCCAACAAGGCAACGTACCGAATCGACCAAGTTAAGAGCCGCCTCAACAGCGGGTTGAACGGAGATGTGGCTGAGTTTGAGTTGTTCCACGTCCCCTTGGTTATTCAGGGCGGCCACAGCGGAACGGGCTACACGGCACAGGGCCGACCCTATTGGTGCGGAAAGTCCACCAGCAGGCTCACAGCTCGCCGCAACGTCGGCAGCATTGCTGGTGTTGGCGGCGCTCCCGCAACTGCCGGGTGCGAGCAATTCCTTGAGGTCCGCTGGACAATGGAAGACAGTGGCGGCCTCGACGCCGCCGCTGACGACGAGACTTATGTCGGCTACGGCGGTCATTGGGTTCTAATTTACGGCAAGGTCGGCCTTGTCGGTTCTGGCGACTTGCCGGTTTAGGAGAGAGAGATGGGTGGTTATTTCCCCGGTCAAGATGATGAGTTAGAAGCCGGGCCGCCCAAACCCAGCGGGACAGTGACGCCCTATGGGTCGACGCCAACAAGGGTTCCAGAAACGGCAGCGGCGGCAGAGGCTCGGCGCCGTCGAGAGGCGGTTGCGCTTGCAGAAAAGATGTCAAAACAAGCCCACGCTAACGTCGGCAGCCTTCGTAGCGCGTATGGGGCGTCGATGGCGGCGCAAGAGAACGCTGGCGTACAGGGTCGTCGCCAGATTCACCAGTTGTCAGGACTTGCTGTCGCTGGTGGCGGAAACCAAGGTCTGAGGGGCAACATCGCGGGCGCAGTCGATGCTGCCAAGCAGGGGCAAATCGCCACCGCTGGGTTTGAGGCACAACAGGCCGGCATCATGGGCAATCTCGCCACAACGATGGCGACCGATGTCGGGCAAGCCGAGACGAGCGCGTTGGAACAGGACCAAAACGTCCTTGAGCGCAAACAGCAGTTGAAAGCTGGAGAGGGCGAAGCTCTTGTTCACCAAGCGGACAAGTACGACACGCTCATGGAAAAAAATCCGCAGCACTATTTTGGCCTTGAGATTGATGAAGGATATGCGCTCAGACTAGTTGAGATCGGCGTGAAGAACGGGTCGATTCCTGATAATGATGAGGCAAAGTTTGCCGCAGTCTCATACTTTAAGAGCAAACTCGGCGTGTAGAGGTTCATCATGGGTAGGTTTGTAGTTCCACTTCCGCAGCGGTCAGCGTTTGACCGCAGACCCGTCGCCGCGCCACAGCAGGGGACGACGGCTCGCGACGTATATGCCGCGCTCGCTGCGGCAAACCAGGGCGTGCAACTCGCTCGCGCCATTGCGCCAGACGCTTCAACTATCGGCGCCATCGGTCGTGGGTTGGGGCTTATGGGCGATGACCCGGCGAAGTTCCAAGCCTCGCCTGAAGCGATGCAGTGGCAGAACATTGACCGTGACCGCCTACAAGCGACGCAGGCAGTTGAGGCCCAGCAGGCGGCCGCCGTGTCGGCTGAGTCCGCAGCAGTGCAAGCCGTACAGGGACAGTTAGCCAAAGCCCAGCAGCAGCGCGTTCAAGGGCAGATGGAGCAAAACGAACAGCGCCTAGCCACCCCCCATCCGGGGGTGCAAAAAGTGCAACCCATTTCAGAGGCCGCTGGCGCGGGCGTTCCCGCATGGATGCACCAAGGTGAGTCTGAAATTAGCTACCTTGACGAGGGGATAATGCGGCGCGGCCCTGCCGGGAAGGGGCATATGCGGGATGCTTGGTCAGACATAAAAAATACGCCACCCTTGGTGCCGCAACGACGGTACGGCCCAGTGACTGAACTGCCACCAGACCAGACGCAGCAGCCGGACTCCAGCGGCATTCACATGCAGCGCCAACCCAACGCTTACATGCCTGACCAACCTGCCCCGCAACAACCCGCCGGCCCGACAGCGTATGAAGAGATGAAGCGAGCCGCGCTTGACGCAGAGCGAGATAAGTCGTCTCAGTTGTACCAGAAGGAAAAGGCGGCATTTGAGGCTGCACCCAAGACGGCGAGCGACGTGATTCTGGCGGCCAAGTCAGCCATTGCTGCCGGGGACGCCGACGCTTACCGCACAGCTCTGCAAGCCGTGAACAAGGTCGATGTGTCGGGGATGCCGGAGGCGGGCTACGGCGAGTTGTTCAGCGACCGAGGCAAGCGCCAGAGGTTGGTGAAGTTGCTTGCCGGCATGGGCGTGCCGAAGAAGAGTAGGTCGACAGCGTC
>Ga0255048_10001062_pt1 | contig 20039 bp, 16 predicted proteins | sample JV7_2_2_MG_FD_183619 | JGI IMG/M metagenome (GOLD analysis project Ga0255048, IMG submission 183619) | Seawater microbial communities from Jervis Inlet, British Columbia, Canada - JV7_2_2 | ecosystem: Environmental > Aquatic > Marine > Inlet | place: Canada: British Columbia | collected 2016-10-06
CAAACAAGCTGGTGCCTCTTCGGCAGTAGACCGTATCGGTAACAGGAATCTCACCGGTACCATCCCCGGCACATGACTGATACCACTACGACCATCGTTGAAATTACTGAAAACGCGCGCGACCAAATCATTGCGCTCCGTGAAGGCGAAGGCATATCTGACCTCCATCTTGGGTTGAGAATCACCGGCGTCGGCACTCAGGGTTACATCTACGAGACCTCGTTCCTGCGGTCCGAAGACATCATGTCAACGGACATCGTTGAGGATCATGGCGGGCTTCCGGTGGCGATTGCGCTCGACAGCGTCGAGAACCTGAGGGGTGCCGTCCTTGATCTGTCGGGCGATGGCACAGGACCGGGCCTCGTCATGAGGAACCCGAATGTTCCGTCGCCAACGCTCGGTGGTGCTGATCTTGGTGACCTTGAACTGACGGGTACGGCCGACGAGAAGGTCCGCACACTCCTTTCGGAGAGGATCAACCCCGCAATCGCATCCCACGGAGGCGTGGCTCACCTGATCAAGGTCGAGGGCGATGTTGCTCAGTTGGAACTCGGTGGTGGTTGCCAAGGTTGTGGCCTCGCAGCCGTGACCCTTCGTCAGGGAATCGAACGCGCGATCCTCGATGCCATTCCGGAGATCACGGAAGTGGTGGACGTCACGGACCACTCGATGGGTGCCAACCCGTTCTACGCCTGAGGCTCTACTCAGTCTCCAGCGACTGACGCATCGACCGGGTCATGTCGAGAGCAGATCGCCCACCATCCTCGCCGAGTCGTGGCAGATTGGCTGAACGTCGGTTGTAGAACGAATCACGTTCGACCTCGGGTGTCTCAACTTCAGGGACAGGCTCATCTGCCGGCTTGGGTGCCACTGATGGCGAGTAGTCCATCTTGGGAGCTGTTGAGGCGCCGGCGGCGAGCGATTGGTCTGGGTCTGGGTCGGCTGTCTTGGCGAGAGCTGCGAACCGGTCTTCCAACTGATCAGCAATCGTGCGCAGCGTCGATACCCGTTCAGACAGAGCTTTGTGTTCGGCCTCGAGCGCTGCATCGTCGGCTGCGGCCGCTTCCTCACCGGCCCTGCGATGCGCTCCAGCAACGATCGTCGCCGCTTCTTCGTGTGCGGATTCCACGATCTCCGCCGCCTGAATCTTCGTCTTCTCGGCCTTGGAGGAAGCCAGGATGTCAGCGGCCTCTGCCATTCCGGCAGCTTCTGCTCTGGCTTCGTCGAGAATCGTTTCGGCTTCGTCTCTGGCTTCGGTCATCAGTCGAAATGCGTCGTACCGTGCCTTGGCCAAGAGTTCACGCGATGCATCCTCGGCCTGAACGACGACCTGATCGAGAACCGCCTTCTCGTCAACGGTGTCAGTCACTTCTTCAACGTCGTGGGACGCGTCGTCTGTCACATGTTTGGTCGTCATCGACCTACTCCTGCGCGCCGGCCGCACGCTCCGCTTGCCCTTGCACCCCTATCGGCACGAACGCCGCAAAGTTGAGCGATATTTGGGTCGAACGACCTATTCGCTGAACCACGAGTCGATCTCGCTGAATGTGGCGAGAATCTCTTCCAGTTCTTGGTGGAATGCGTGCCGTTCCTGGGTGCTGCTGGTGAGGAGACCGCGGCTCATCGCCAGCTTGATCCCGGTCGCGAAGAGAGCGGTTGACACGGCCTCCTTTTGGGAGATATCTCCGTGCGCGGCGAGCTGGTTGCCCATCTGCAGCGCACGCTCCTCAAGCTCAGACGAACTGATCTCAGCATCCCCTTCAGCAACGAGTGTTGCTGCGATGACGTAATACGCCTCGAAGAATGGACTGAGAACGATCGGGCTCATCGGATAGAACTGGTTCGAACTGAACCCGATAATGTCGTCGCCTGACCCGTTGGGGTACGCAAATCGTTGGACCTCAGACTCGATCTCGGCAGCGAAGTCATCGCTTGGCTGGAAGAAGAACTCGAACTTCAGGAGATCCCTGATCTCCACGGCCCGATCCACAATCGACGCTCCAATGAGCGGATCGTCGCGATGGATGCACACACCGAGCGCGAGTTCGGTGATACCGGGATTGACGAAGAAGTGAATGATGGTGTTGCGGTAGTAGGCGGCCGCAAGGTGCTTGCCATCCGCGATCGAGTAGATCCGTTCGGTGAGACCATCGGCGCGCTGCACGACGCCGGACAACACGAGGGCGTCGAGAGCGGCTTCGATCTCGTCCAACGACTTGAACGGGAGGTCGTCTGTGGTTGGAAGACTCCTCGCGTCGACGAATGATACGAACCGCTCAAGTCGCGTGGCCGTCTCTGCGACGGTCAGCCCGTGGTTCTCCTGGGAGAGCAGCGCGAGTGTCACAAGGCTTATCGCCGTGATCGGAGTGACATCGTTGATTCGCGTACTCACCTCGAAGGCGATCTTCGGCAAGGCGAGACGTCCTTCTTCCGATGTGAGGTCGTCGTCGCGCCCAACACGATCACTGAGAGCCAGCGGCTCACCGAATCTGACGTAGATTCGTCCGTTCTGACGCCGCAGGGACCCAAGGAAGCGAAGGGCCCAGGTGAGAGATTCCTTCTCCTTGTTCCCCCCGCTCTGCTCCTCGGCGTACGAACCAACATCGGTGATCTGGTCGTAGTTGATCGACACGGGAACGATGACAACATCGTTCGTGATGCCTCGCTGATACGAGTCGACCACGTACGCGAGCAGGCCCAGTTTCGGTTCTCTGAGCTTCCCGCTGCGCGAACGGCCACCCTCGATGTACCACTCGATTGCGAAACGCTTCTCGAGCAGGTAGTCGATGTACTGCTTGAGCACGAACTTGTATGGTTCATTGTCCTTGAACTCGCGTCTGATGAAGAAGATCCCTGAACGACGGAGCAGCGGCCCAATGATGAAGAAGTTCATGTTGACGCCGCCGGCGGTGTGGTTGAGCGGAAGCTCGTTCTCGTACAGAACGTGCTGGAACACAAGATGGTCGAAGTTCGATTTGTGTGACGGGAGGAAGATGATCGGATCGTTCGCCGCGACCCGGTAGATGGACCGAAGATCGGCTTCGGAGTAGTCGACCGAGTGGTGTGCCGCTGTAATGGCCTTCGTCGTGATCCCGTTGACGACATCGATGACGTTGGGGGAGTGTTGCGCAGCGATCTCCTTGAGATACCGGCCGGTTCGCTGGCCCATGCGCTTCTCGGGTTTGGACTCCTGCCGTGCAAGTCGCTCGATCCCTGCTTGGAACGGGCGACTCCAGAAGAGATCCTCACGAAGGAATCGGGGCACCTTGTACTTGAGTCCTCTGACATTTCTCTCTGCTCGCTCGAGTGCCATCCACGCCTGCAGCGCCACGTACTCGCCGAGCGTTGTGCCGTCGGCAGGGCTCCGCCCTGTTGGTGCGCTCCACCGCTTCTCGAGGTCGCTGCGGCGGGCCGGTTTGCCGGTCACGATGCGGCACCTATCCGGATGCCGAGCGAGGATCACCCGCTGGAGGAGGAAATTCGGATCGCGGACGTCTCCTGGCTTGAACAGGTCTGCGAATCTGACTCGCCGCACACCGTCTCGTTCCTCTGCCAGCCAAACAACTCTGACCGGGATGCACAGCGGATCGTCCTGCTTGGCAAGGCGTTCGCCGATGTCGAGATCAACGGACGAGAACCGACGCTGCCTGCGCGACGCGGGGAGCCGGAACACATCCAGAGGATCACCGTGGGTATCTGCGGCTTCGGTGACCCAGACAGAAATGAGATCAGCTTCGAGCTTGCTTGATGCGTCGACAAGCACGACGTACGGTCCGGCCTCATCAGGCCAGTGTGCGACCGCCGGGTCTACCACCGTGGCGGCCTCCGATGTCATCGTTACTCGTCGTCCGTCTTAGGGATCATGTTCCCGACGGCTTCGAGGACGGACCCGATGGCGGAAGCTGTCGTCTCAGCTGCTTTGCCTGCAATGTCTGCTGCACTTGAAACGGCCCCGCTGGCAGACTCGCCGGGTGAGGCAGCTGCTTCGCTGAGGTAGGCGGTCACCTGTGCCACAAGATCGTCGGGCAGCACGTTCCTCATGTAATCGGTCACCATCGTGACAACTTCGAGGACCTTCTCCGTCGAGAGGCCGGTTCTTTCCTGGATGTCCTTAATGAGATCTTCCACTGTTCTCCTCTGACCGCTTCGCAATCCATCCTACCCGTCGGCGAGAAAGCGAACTCGGGCGCGCTCAAGACGACTCAACAAGAGGTAGGTGCGATGGATTCGGTTGGTCGTCGCCTGATAACAGACCGGAGGCGGTGCCCTTCACCTTGTCCCAAGCGCTTCCAGCTACTTCTGCGCCGGTCGGCGCTGCGCTACCGGCGGCGGATGTTGCAGAGGAACCGGCCTCGACGGCCTTGCCTTGCTGGGCGGTGACTCCGGTCTTCTCCACGATCTGACTGATGAGATCGTCTATGTGATCCTCCGTCGATATGGATGCGGCGATACCACGTCGTTACCCAGGTGGCCACCGAAGCAGGGCGCTGACCAGGCCAGACCATCAGGGCGTCCGGGAAGAAGAGCGCACACCGACTCGCCATATACTTGCGGTCTCCCGGGCGATTAGCTCAGCGGGAGAGCGCTGCATTCACACTGCAGAGGTCACTGGTTCGATCCCAGTATCGCCCACCAGAGAAATCCCTTACGGGGCTTGATGATTCTCGTTCTCGGATCTCATCGGCACGACGGTTGACCCGTCTGGTGTCCGTCTGGTGTCCGTCTGAGCTGCTGAACGGAGCCGATCGAGACTCTCCATTGCAGCCTCGTCGACCCCCTCGTAGAGATGTCCGTAGACGTCGAGAACGGTTCGTGTGCTCTCATGTCCGAGCCGATCGGCGATGTATCGAGGGGATTGGTTCTCGGCGATGAGCATCGCCACGTGGGTGTGCCGGAGGTCATGGGGGGTGCATGGAGGGTCGATGGAGGCTTCGACTGCTGGGTTCCAGTGCCGGCGGCGGAAGCGGTTGTAGTCGAGTGGTCCTCCGTGGGCATGGGAGAACACCAGATCCGAGGCGGATGGGTGTTCGGTGAGATGGATGGCCAGCTCTTCGCCTAGGAAGATGGGGATGCCGATGGTGCGGTACGCCTTCTTGGACTTGAGGGGTCCGGCGACCATTCTCCATGACCCCTGCCGGCTGAGCTGCTCGTCGACTCGGAGCGTGCGACGGAGTAGGTCCAGCTTGTTCGTGCGGAGGCCGGCGAGCTCGCCGAAGCGCAGTCCCGTGTAGGTACCGGTGAGGATCAACGCCCGGTATCGGGGGTCGATGGCCTCAGCGAGGTGCTCGACTTCTGTGCCTGTGAGGAAGCGCTTCTCGTCGCGGTCATTCTTGGGGAGTTTGATCTCCCTACATGGCGTGCGGGCAATGAGGCCGTCGGCAACGGCGACCCGGAAGGCACGCGACAGGATCTGGTAGGCCGTGGCGATCGTCGCTGGGGCGTACCCCCGATCCTGGAGGTCGGCTATCCAGACCCTGATGTCGTTGGGGTGCACCGCGGCCAGTTCGACGTCGCCGAAGGTTGGGAGCACCAGGTTCCTCAGGTACGACGAATCCCGCGCTCGAGTTGAATCTCGCCGGTTGGGACGGGTTGTGTCGACCTGGACGGCCCAGTCGCCGAAGCTGGTCTTGCCGGCCGCAGGGTCAGTCCACTCCCCCCTGATCTTCTGGACCTCAACGGTATGGAGGTATTTCTCAGCGTCGATGCGGCGGGCGAAGTTCTTCGACCTCTCCTTGCCGTAGGGGTCGACGTAGCGAACTTGCCATCGATGGGGAGCCTTGGGATGTCTCCGGATGTGGGCCATGGCCAAGCTTCCTTTCCTTGGTGACGACCGCCGATGTTCACCATAGGCTCCTGCTGGAATCGGGGTCAACGAGATTGGCGTGAAGCGAAGAAGCGGAGTGGAGTTGGCTGTGCACCCACTCATCAACGTCGCTCCATCGATAGCGGATGTGCTTCCCGACTCGGAAACCAGGGGGGCCTTTGCCGGCGTGTCTCCAGGCGTACAGAGTTGCGACCGGTATCGCAAGGTACTCAGCCATCTGCTGTGTCGTGAGTAGGCGATCGGGGAGTTCCATGGCCGTATCTTGCTCCCCAACCCTCTCACCAGAGTTTCCGTAACCCTCTCATCAGAGTTTCGACAGAGTTTCGACAGAGTTTCAAGAACCTTCCGGTTCGGCGTTTCGGCGAACCGGAAGGCGTAATCGGCGGCTATACGTGGGCTGTGACCGAGAAATCTTGTGGATGCCAGTTGAGCGCCTCTTCGCTGCTGTTAGGCCAGTCACAGCAGGGGTAACGCCACATCGGACGCTGTTCAGGGGGCGAAATCCCGCGAGATTCCCACCTTTGAAAGGGTTCTTGAAACTCTGATGAGACTCTGGTGAGAGGGTCCTCCTGCACGATTGGCGACATGAGCCAGTTTCGAGGGAGGAATCCGATGTCAGGCCAGCAATACCGCGTCTGCACCGCGGTCAACTTCCCAGGCAGCCCTGTCGCAGGTAACGGATCCGATCGCCTTCAACACCACACGCACGTGCAACACAGTTGCCGATGTCCACACGTAGACAGCGTGGGGGTTGCGGGATGCTGAGTCTTGCCAAGGCTCACAAGGACTACTACCTCGAAAAGGTCGGTGAGATCTCACCTCGTGAGGCCTACTACCTCAAAGGCGGCGCAGCGAGCGGCCGTTGGCACGGGAGTGGCGCAGCAGAGCTCCGTCTCGACGGTGCAGTGAGCGCTGAAGGGCTCGTGCGGCTGTTTGACGGTCAGCATCCCGCAACAGGGGAGCAACTGGGGCATCGGCTTCGTAAGGACGGTGTGGCTGCGTGGGATTTGACGTTCTCCGCGGACAAGTCGGTGTCCCTGTTGTGGGCGTTCGGCGACGACGAAACACGCTGGCACGTGGCTGAGGCGTTCGAGGAGGCCACCGCTGAAGCCGTCACGTATATGGAGTCGGTGGCGTCCTCGACACGGGGCGCAGCCCGCACACCAGTCTTGGACGACGACGGCGAACCCGTCCTTGGTGAAGATGGGCGGCAGCGTCTTCGGGTGGAGACGTGGCCGATCCGAACCCACGGATACGTTGCAGCGTCGTTCACGGAGTTCACGAGCCGCGCCGACGACCCTCAACTCCACACGCATGTTGTTGTTGGAAACCGCGTCAAAGGCGTCGACGGAGTGTGGCGCGCGATCGACGGGCGACTCTTGTACCGAAACAAGCTCGCTGCCGGGTATCTCCACGAAGCTGAGCTGCGGAGCCGTCTCACCGAACGGCTCGGGGTCCGGTGGCAACCCGTCCACAAAGGCATGGCCGACATTGAGGGCTTCACCTGGGATCAGATCATGGCGTTCTCAAAGCGACGCCAACAGATCGAAGCGTGGCGTGACGCCAACGGCATTGCCGATACAGCTGCGGGGAACGAAGTCGCGGCCCTCGCCACTCGTGAACCCAAACGTGACAACCCCGTCGAAGCGTTGATGCCGCAGTGGCTGGAACGCGCAGCCGAGGTCGGCATCACACCTGAGACAGTGTCGATGATGCTCGACCGCAACCGTGAGGTCACCGCACCGGATCCACAACCACTCCTGGATCGTCTGGCATCTCCCGAGGGGCTCTCCGAACAGGCGTCCACGTTCGGGCGAGCCGATGTGATCAAAGCCGCGGCAGAATCCTTCCCCGAAGGCGGAAGCCGCCGCGATGTAGAAGCAGTCACCGACGTGTTCCTCCGGCGTTCCGACGTGGTTCCGATACTCCCTTTCCATCCCCCCGTCGACGACATCGGTGATCTGTCGACCGACCTTCACCCGGCCGATCTTGGACACGCCATCGAGGCTGCCAACTCGACGGAACCCTCCCCGGTCATGCGGCGACGAGACGGCGAGATCTTCCCCGGCCTCATCCACGAACGTCGGTACACGACAACGGAACTCCTCACGATCGAACAACGACTCATCGACCGAGCGATGAACGGGGTCGCTGCGGAGCGCTGGGCAGCAGCCGAAGCGGATGTGGAGGAGGCCTTGGCGCGCTCTCCAATGCTCACCGAAGGACAACGAGCAATGGTCCGCCGGTTCGTCACGTCCGGTAGCGCCATCGATGTCGGAGTCGGAGCAGCCGGGACCGGGAAGACGACGGTCATGTCCATCATCTCTGAACTCGCCACACAGTCGGGCATTCCTGTGGTGGGCACGGCATTAGCGGCCCGAACCGCTGCAGGATTCGAAACCGCCACCGGCATCCCGTCCTTCACACTCACCCGCCTCCTCGGTGAAACCAAAGCCACAGGCGGCCTTTCGCCTGGTGCCGTGGTGGTGGTTGATGAGGCCGGGATGGTTGGGAGCCGTCAACTCGCTCAGGTCTCCGATCTTGTCGAGGAAGCGTCAGGGAAGCTCATCCTCATCGGTGACCACCATCAGCTCACTGAGATCGACGCCGGCGGCCTCTTTGCCGCCCTCACCGCGCGCCTCCCGGCTGTCGAGTTGACGGAGAACGTTCGGCAAAGACACGAGTGGGAACGTACCGCGCTGGCTGAGCTTCGCCACGGGTCGGTGAACCGCGCCGTTGCGATGTACAAGCAGCGTGACAGGATCAACATCGCCGCCACCCCCGGCGACACCAACAACGACGCGGTGGAGAACTGGTACCGCGATGTTCTGGACATCGGTGACCCATCTGACGTGCTCCTCATCGGTCACCGCAACACCACCGTCGACCAACTCAACAGGCGTGCACGTAGCCTCGTCGGCGACGCCGGACTCCTCGACGGACCTGCACTCGACGTCAACGATCGGACATTCCAAGCCGGGGACAGAGTGGTGTGTCTGAAGAACCGGGTCCGGCTCGGGGTCCTCAACGGCGACCTAGCCACCATCACCGCGATCGACGCGGATCGGCGAACCGTCGCCCTCCGGCTCGATCGAACTGGCCAGCCAGTGACGGTGCCTCACGGGTACCTCGACGATGGTTACCTCGACTGGGGCTACGCCGTCACCGGACACAAGGCCCAAGGCGCCACAGCGCGCCGTGCCCACACTGTTGCCGGCGACGGCGTAGACCGTGAATGGATATACGTCACGATGAGCCGAGGTCGTGAAGCGAACACCATCTACCTCACAGACCTCGAACTCAGCGACGAGGAATGCGAGCATCTCAGCCACCAGCATCCCGAACGCATCCCAGACCTCATCGCCGCGCTTGCCCGCACCGCGACAGAGTCGGCCGCTCTCGACACGGGACGAGGACCCAAGATCCGCACCGACGAACAACTCGAGCAGCGACTCGCCGATGCGGAAGCCGAGCTGGCGGCATCGGACGCCGGGGGACTGGTACCGGCGGCGGATGATGTTCCAAAGAAACCCTCCATCGAATACCTGAACCTGGAGCGCGAGATCCGTGACCGGTATCGCGACAGGCTTGCGACCATCGCATACCAGCCACCCGAATGGATCACCGACGCCCTCGGCGAACGGCCCGCCGATCAGGAACGACGAGCTGCATGGGACTCCGCCGTCGACCGGGCGCTCCGCTATCGCACCGACCACGGAATACCCGAAGACGCCCTCGACCTCCTCGGAGCACAACCACCCAGCAGCGACGTCCAGGAACGCGTCGCATGGATCGCAGCGCGACGCGCTATACAGAGTGATCTCGGGCGCCTGACGACGGAACAGGAACACGGACGGAGCGCCATAGGTCGCTGACATCGTCACGACGAGCTCTGCACGCGTTCAGGTGGCCTAGTCAATTCATCCTGCGCAAGCTCGCGCGAGTTCGGTTCGGATTCTGGTTGTGTGGACTAATCCGCGTCCCGCTATTGCCAGCCGAATGTTGGAGACCAAGCCTGGTCGATCACCTTGTCCAATATGACAGGATCCGCGAAAGCAGCAACTCGGCCGACGACGGCTTCAAAGCGGTCGGGGAGGTGATCGTAGCTGCCGGGCTTCGACGTGCGTGTAGACCTGCTCAAGTGCAGGGCAGGCCAATCGTGACAGCACGCCACGGCCACAGAACGCACCAGCGTATCGCAGGACAGTCAGATCCAGGTCGCATTTGCAGCGCTGATCCCAGTATGGCTACAGTCGCGGTGAGCGAACAAGGGGGTGCTTGTTATGTCCGAGGACAATGCGGTGGATTGGGACATAATCCCGACCGCGGACCTGCTAGCGGAGTTTCTAGACGAAGGCGTCGATCGACTTGAAGTCGAAACTGCCCGGCACATCCCAAGTTTGGCGCGGTTCCCGCTGATAGTAGCGACCGTCCGAGGGGAGCGGAAGATGCTCGCGATCGGTGATGGCGAGCTCGACAATCTGTCCTTCCTGCGCGGCGAAATCGAAAACTCAGTAGCTACGAATGTCGGTGACCACGACGCCTTGATTGCGCGACACGAGGACGCTGCTTCCGAGGGCATCATCCAGATAGTTTGGGTTCAGGGCGGGAGATTCTTCAATCTTGCTGGCGACTGGAATGAGGCTGATGCTCGGCGCCGCGCGATCGGTATCTCTGACAGCGTACAAAGGGCGGTTTGACATGAACCAACTGGCCGAAACCGATCCTGCTGCAAAGCCCGAAGTAGGCATGGGCCGAAGAGGATTCCTAACCAAGGCTGGTGCGACCCTCGCTCTGGCGGCCGCATGGGTTACCGGTGTTGCCGCACCGGCCAAGGCTGGCTCACTCTGCATCCCCATGTTCGGGTATGTCGGCTGCTCGGCATGCCACGGAGGCTGCGACACGACAGGGTGCCCCCCATTTGAAGGTTCGATGGTCTGGAACAAGTATCGTAACTGGACAAATCTGACCCAATGCTGTACTGACCACGGACCCAACGGCTGCATTGGCGTGGACGCATGTAGCGGCGGGAAGAAATGGTGGATGGTGTACGTGGGCCAGTCGAATTGCTGTTTCTGCGAGTCGGGCTAGCAGGCAACACTTGAGCGGAATCCTCGTACCCCTTGCTGTCTTAGCCTTATTGTCAGTCTTTTCTCTAGCAATCTTCGGCCACTTCCAAGGATCGACGCTCGGTGCGGCGCTCGATGCCCTGCGAATGCCGATCTGGCTCTCCCCGTTCGTGGTCGGAGCCGAGGCATCAATACTCGTAGTTTTGATTGTTTCCCCGGCACTCGGAGGCATTCTCTCCAGCGCGTTTCTCGTGGCTGTAACCGCGCCATTCGCGATCAGAGCCATGTCCGGAGAAGCCCTACCCGCGGATTGCGGCTGCTTCGGCCCCAATCCCGCTGGTGGAACTCGGTGGCTATTCCTGCGAAATGGAGCTTTGCTCGCCCTTGCTGCGATCGTGGGAGCGTTCGGGTCTGCGGGCCTGCCAGCCGTCGCGGTGACGGCAGGTGGCGGCGCTGGTATCGCGAGTGCGCTGCTATATCGGTCGACGGCCCATCGCTCAAAGGGCAGCGCTGAAACCGCGGCCTCAGCGGAAGACCACCAGCACAACCATGGACGCCAAGTACAGCCCTAGTGCCGTACTCGACGTCGATGATATGCTTGTAAAACGGAGGTGACATGTCGTCTACGCAGAAGGACATTGGCCCGATGCTCTATGAGCATGACTCGCTTGAGCTCGAAGAGTCCAGTCATGCGACGCGTCGCAAGCACAAGTTCCATCTCGGCCTTCAGATCCTTGTGGTCGCCCTTATTGCAACGGCCAGCATCGTCGCTGCCCGGCCAGTCCTGTCGAACTTCATGACGGCTCAACCAGCCACGTCCAGCATCGAGTCGACACCAAGCAGCGGCAACCAGGCGACGAACGAGATTACGGCGACCGTCTCGGACAGCCCGGAGGTTGCGCCTCTTCCGCCAGAGTCTCTCGTTGCATCCGAATCGCCGGACCCTTCCGGCATCGAAGTCGAGGTTTCGAAGAGACGGGGTGTCCTGCCCGGTATCGACCGCATCAGCGTGAGGAACCACACCGCTGCCACTCTGGACGTATCCAATTGGCGCATCGAACCGGCAATCGGATCCGACGTGTTCACGGTGCCCGAGGGTACAGCAATCAAGTCCGGCCAGACCTTGACAATCTACGAGATGAACATTATCGGCGAACAGTGCCGCGCCGACACTGCCCTTGCCCTATTCACCTGCAATGCGCTGGGTCTCAAGGAAAACACGCGCGATGTGATCTTCCGTTTCGCTTCCGTCCGAGTTGTCGATGAGAGCGGAACGGTCGTTGCCGTGTCCGAGTGAGCACCCGCGCCGCGATTGGTTGACCAGGCGATCATTCGTGCACGGACAGCCGTTCCGTAGCTGGGTCGCTCACCAATCTTCAGCGATTGGCAACGGGTCTACAGAGGTGGGATTTCGACGTTGCACGTCTCTTGCGGTAGAATACGAGACGACGTGACATCATGAAGCGGTGGTACGTATCGCGACCCCAATCGGTATTGCGGATTCAAGGGGTCATTGCAACACCTCGGTGAGTCTGTCTGACGGTGCCGATCATTCAGGCGTCCGCTTCTGGCGGTTCCCGACACGAAATAGTAGAAACCTATTGCAGGCTCACTTCGGCGACGAGACAACACCAACTCTGTTCGAAAGCGATGCAACGATTCGCTGAAATCGCACACTCCGTGTCGCCTGATCCTTGAGAGGCAAGTCTCAGGCGCAGTCCGGTGCGTCAGCTTCAGGGACGTAGGTGATAACGACGTTGCTGGTTGCGGTTGTGACCTTGAGGGTGTCCTCATCGACCAGTGTCACAAGTAGATCAAGCAAGTCGTTCGCCTCACCCCATCCCGACGGTACCGGGTCAATTCCAGCGGCACCTGAGCTGGCAAGATCGACCGCATGCCATCGCTGCCCATTGATTGAACGGCCGAGCCACTCGACGCCACAATGGGTGTTCACGTCGTACGCGATCCTCGTCTCACCGACACCAAGATCGCCCCTTGCGCCGAGAGGATCGTACAAGGCACCTGTCGGTGGATTCAGTTCGCCCGCCGCCACGAAAGTCAAACCGTCGAGACAGCAGCCGGGCGGGTCCTCCTCACTGATCCAGATCGAGAACGCGCCATCTGGGAGATCTCGGCGCTCGACAGAAACGAGTAATGCGTGACGTCTTGCGTCCGCCGTACATGTCATGACACCAGGGTCAGCATCTTGGGCAGAGGCAACGGGTGACATGAGCGGGTGGATGGACTCGTTGCCGTGGTTGTACACGAGTCCCAACAAGGGACCGAGAGGGCAGCTCGAAGACTCGACGGCACCGAAATAGAGAACCACGCGGCTGATGAAGTCAATTGCGGGCGCCGAGCCAACCAACCCCAATTCCTGCCAGAGATCGACAAAGGCTGTGGCATCAGCAGCGAAGCCCGTCGTGTAGATGTCACCCACCTCTGCGCCTTCAACGAGCACGATTGCTGGCAACGCTGTGACCTCACCCGAAGGCAGCACGGGGGGAATCTTCGGGTTCTGGCCGTCATGGGGATTACACGACACCACCGAGTCAATGAACCACACATCGCTGCCATCGGGCTTCCGAAGCTCGATTACACCAACAGGATCGTCCGAGGTTCCAGCGATCCACCTGTCGGACTGGTCCTCGACGCTCAACAATGCCACATCAAGTCCAACCAACTCGGCGCCAGCTTCAAGGGCCGCATCAAGTGTGGAATGGCTCTGAGGATCGACCGAATGGACGGTACCGCCAGCAACACAGCGCTCAAGAGCCGACCCAGGCACAGGAGCGAAGGGCCCTCCCACGCTAGGCGATCTTCCTGAACCAGAAGGTACGCTGCTCAGATCCTCAGCGCACGACACCAGTACGACCGCGAAAGCCACCATGATCGCAAGCATTCGCATATTCCGCCCCCAATCTGTCGACAACACTACGACGATCCGATCGGCACCTCAGGTTCCCGATCTGCAGGGGCAAAGAACCAGACACCACCGTAGAAGTTCTTGACAACTGGCGTTCCCCTGAGTGAACCGACCGACTCGGGTGCGGGCATCCGATTCCCGTGCCGTCGACCTTCAGTCAATATCGCGGCGACTGAAGACCACCACTGCGATCGTGATAGCGATGACCACATAGACAGCGACGCGAATGGCGGCGCCGTTGGTCCCGTGCGAGTACACGGACTGGAGGTCGAAGCGGTCGCCGATAAACCGTCCGACTTCTCCTCCGTTTGCAAAAGCTGCCATGTTCGCGGTCAGATCAAACGGCCGAAGACGCCTCAACAGCACCAAGCTGATCATGGGACTAACCGCGCTGTAGCCAAGGAGCACGGCAATACCGCCAACAGTGTTGCGAGTCACGACAGAAACCGAAAGAGCGATCGCGGCGACAGCGGCAGCAGCCATGCCTCCACGCACGATGACACCCGACAGCCCAATCCAGAACTCGGAACCGACTCCAGCAGTGCTCCCGCGCCACACAGCCGAAGGCAGCATCGTCATCACCAGAAGGCCGAGGAGAAAGATGTGGATCACAAACGCAGACAAAGCGGCAGCGCCCAGCTTGGAACTGAGAACCCTGGCTCGTCTCGGCTCCCACAGAAGAGTCGTTTCGACTGTGCCGGACTTGTACTCGGCGCCAATAAATGACGCTCCCAGAACAGCAGCGATCGCGAACAGGACCAGACTTGTCCCAGGCACGAGCCCGTTGGGAATCTCTTGGAACGATCGATACTGCTCACCATCGACAAGGAACGTCCGGGTTTCGCTCATGTAAATCTCGGCTCCCTCGAAGTCTGGACAACCTTGGCGATACTCGACGTTCGGCTCGTAAAGAGAGATGAGGCAGAATCTCGGATCGGAGATGTACATACCTTCGAAGTACCGAGGATTGCACTGATCGTCGACCATCGCCTCGGCAGACTCGAACTGGGTCAGGTATTCCTCGTAGCCGGGGTCTATGTCCTGCATCTCGCCCTGATTCCAAGCGTTCCACTCGTCGATCGCGTACGACCTGCATTCGAGTACATGGACCTCTGCCTCAGCAGCAATGTCCCCAACATCCGGCATCTCGGAGTCGTGGGTAATGAAAGTGACGACTCCCGCGACGACGATTGCAGCCGAGACTCCAACCAGCAGAATCCAAGGCATTCGGCGTCGCCACATTCGACGCAGCTCGATGCGCAGCAGACGGATCATCCCAATTCCTGCGCTTCGTCTGTGAGCTCAAGGAATACCGATTCCAAACTGGCCGATTCGACTCGTAAACCTCGAAGGTATCTCCCATCTGACGCAAGGATCCGAGTCACGGCAGCAGCGGCGTCCTCCCCGACTTCGACGACGATTGTGTCAGCCTCGTCCCCCACATGAACTGCGAATCCAGCGATCGCCAAGGTCTCGGAGGCTGCTTGAGGGTCATCGATCGTGACGATGAGGCGACCTCCGTGGCTTGACATCACCTCAGATACACGTCCCGATGCGATGAGTTTCCCACGATTGATGATGGCGACGGTATCGCACATCAACTGCACCTCTCCAAGCTGGTGGCTCGACACGAGCACGGTGGCACCCGAAGCGCCATAACGCCTGATCAGCTCACGCATGTCCTTGATTCCTGCAGGATCGAGGCCGTTGGCCGGTTCATCAAGGACAAGTAGCTCTGGACTCTTGAGGATCGCACCCGCTACCGCCAGTCGCTGCTTCATGCCAAGTGAGTAGGCACCGAAATTGTCGTCGGCGCGATCTGCCAGTCCAACCTCATCGAGCGTACGAGATATCTCTCTGTCAGGGATGCCCTGGGTTTCTGCGAGGAGTTCGAGGTTGAGTCGACCAGAGAATCCGGGGAAGAACTTCGGCGATTCCACGAGTGCCCCGACGCGGCTCATCACATCTGCTAGACCGTGAGGTACATCCGAATCAAGAAGGCGCACAGTACCCTCGGTCGGTGTGACAAGACCGAGCAGGCAGCGGATCGTCGTCGTCTTGCCGGCGCCGTTCGGCCCGAGAAAACCAAAAACGCCGCCGCGAGGCACGTCGAGATCGAGAGACTCGACCGCGACCGTTGACTTCCCCCGAAGACCCGAGTAGACCTTCCGTAGCCCTCGGATCTCAATGGCTGACGATGTCACCAAACCCCCTACCTCACGTCGCCGCAATACCACCGACGCCGCGGACAGATGCTAGACGCGTGATGAGATCTGCATGCCATCGCAAGATCCACGTCTTGCCAAGATCGCCCCATGGTTCCATTCATCCGAAGCAGCAGGACGGTTCATAGGTGCGGGCTCAAGGGGTCTGCTGCTGGAGGTTCCCGACGCGCAACCGGATCATTGCTGGTTGCGGTGATGTTCTGCTGGTTGCTGAGGCTGGTAACCAGGGTGGAACGCTGGTACGGCACGTATTACCCTTGACTACGGCGCCCGATATCGGCTGTAGGCACAATGGGTCATTGCAATACTCCGGCGGGGTTCTCTGATGGCGTCATCCATCTGAGGGCTTGTCGAGCCCGGCTGTTGAGCGAGTCTGCTGCTGCATCGAGGCCGGCTGTTGAGCGAGCAAGTGGCTTCGTCGTCAGTTCAGATGAGGCACGGAGGCGCTCGAGTTGACAACGGACGCCAAGGGGCGATGCCTCCCCGCCGTCCGCTGTTGTGGGAAGATGAACGGCGCCTATCCGGCGCCTATCGTCCCGGAAGCCAGGAATTACGTAGCGGTACGCGTTGGGACGGAACGGGAGGAAGACCCAGTGGGCACAAGGCTTTCCCGGATGGCGGATTACGGGTAGGGATCACTCGGGATGGGGTTTCGTTGTCTGGCAGCAAAGTCGTCACGTCTGGAAGCTGTTGATCGCGAAGGAATGCGCGAGACGTCGAAAGCACCGTAGACGCGGTGAGCACACGTGAAGCGGCGTCTCGTCTCTGCAGAGCACACAGATACCTGCCAGTGACACACGCTGGAGACGAGTACTCGGTCGGACCGTGGTCTGCCAACGGCGGTCAACTCGCGATAGCGGCGCCAGCATGGCACGGTCGTTCGCCCGGACTGAGAACCAGATCAGGAGCCTTGCCGACCACTACAAGGAGGCTCCCGCGTCCGGAAGCCGGGATGGGGTCGTGCAACCGAGCCTGCCTCCAGATCCATCGAGCTCTTGAGCAATCCCGGACAGTCGAGCGTCGGTGTCCGTCAGGTGTCCGTCAGGTGTCCGTCTGACAACCGAAAACGACCATGGAGGACCACAACCGACGACAGGTGAAATCCCTTGTCGCGCTTGGGGTTCTCGCCGAATCGCCCGTCATCGTTGGGTCCTTGATCTGCATTCACACTGCAGAGGTCACTGGTTCGATCCCAGTATCGCCCACTCCTCGCTCCGCATCGTCGTGGGCGATAGATCGCCCGAAAACCCGCTCCGCTTGGACCGTTCAGTCGCCACGGAGGCTGTTCGGATCTGTGTCTGGTCATGATGCGGCGTGGTCGCTGCACGACTGCATTTCTGGCACGGCTGCGGTCGGTAGTTCGGTCCTGAAAGTCTGCTGCTCTTCTCGTTCCCGAGTATGTAATGCTTGTCGTATGCGATTTGCTCTCACGATCGGCGTACTCATTGTGGTCGCGTTCGGAGGTCTGGTACTCCTGCAACGCAGGCTGATCTACTTTCCATCCGCCGATGTCCCTGATGTGGCCGTGGTCCTTCCTGGAGCTGAGGAAGTCGCATTCCGGACCGAGGACGGCTTGGTGCTTGCCGGATGGTTCATTCCACCCAGCGGATCCGAAGACCTGTTCACTGTGCTTGTGTTCAGCGGCAACGGAGGAAACCGTGGTGACCGATCCGGGCTGGCAACGGCACTCTCATCGCTCGGACACGGCGTCATGCTCTTCGACTACCGCGGGTACGGGGAGAACGCCGGCAGTCCCTCTGAGACGGGGCTCCTCACTGATGGGTTGGGAGCCGTCGAGTATCTCTCAAGCCGCGTCGATGTTGACGCGGAGCGAATCGTCTACTTCGGTGAGTCCCTCGGCGCTGCCGTCGCAATTGCCACCAGTGGAACACAGTCGCCCGCGGGACTGATCCTGCGCTCGCCGTTCGCATCGCTGGCAGAGGTCGCCGCGGTGCACTATCCGGCGTTTCTGTCATTTCTGCTGTGGGATGCGTTCCCCAACAGCGAGAGGATCAGTCGGATACATGTTCCGATACTGGTGGTCGCGGGATCGGCGGACCGAACGATTCCAATCGAGCAGTCCAGACAGGTCCACTATGCGGCGAACGATCCGAAACGCTTCGTCGCCATCGAGGGAGCGGATCACAATGATTGGTCTTTGAGCTTCGGATCTCCGATGATCGACGAGGTGGTGAGCTTCCTCGGCGACCTGAAGTAGACCCGAGCTGACGCAGAGCGGAAACCCCAACGAAGGTCATCGAAGGGTGATCTGCACCCTGAGGATGCGATGCGTGGAAGCCTCGATCACGGTGAATTCCAGGTCGTCGGTCTCCACCGATTCCCCTGGCTTTGGAAAATGTCCGGCTAGTGCAATCACAAGTCCTGCAATCGTCGTCCATTCCCCGCGGGGTACGGCTATTCCTATGGCTCGTTCGACATCGTCCGTGTCGGCCGTGCCAGGCGCGAGCCACGTAACCGAGTCGATCCTCTCAAGGCCGCGTGCGGATGGTTCGTCCTGATCGGCGAATGACATGATGAGACGACCAACGATGTCCTCGATCGTGACGATGCCGGCGGTCCCCCCGAATTCATCGACGACAACGGCGAAGTGATTGTCTCGCGCTTGCATGTCTCCGAGTAGCTCGATGACCTTCCTCGATTCAGGGACGATGAGGGGTTCCTTGGCGACTGACGACACGAGCGTGTCGGCGTTCTCAAGCGCTGCTCTCGCAAGATCCCGTAACCGGACGACACCTACAACTGAGTCGATGTCATCGGAATACACCGGAATCCGTCTGTGGCCGTTCCCAATCGCTATGTCGAGTGCCTCCCGCACGGACGAGGTCGCGGGAATGGCGACAACATCGAGTCGCGGAACGAAGACATCGTCAACCCGTTGATCACCGAGCTCGAAGGCCCGGTCGATCAACGCGTGATCCGATTCATCGATTGTTCCGAGCGCAACCGCGTCAGCTGCGAGCCGCAGGAGCTCCTCCTCCGTCGGCGCGGTAGAAGACACGATTCCGGTACCAGGCGCCTGGAGGTCTGCGAACCCAACAAGGAGAGACACCAACGGTTTAAGCGCAATCGACAGGGCTCGCAGGAGGGGAGCAGTTGCCCGAGCCACGGATTCGGGATGTCTCACGGCGAACGTCTTCGGGATAGCTTCCGAGTACACGAACAGCACGAACGTCAACACAATCGAGGCGATCGTGACTCCGATCGACCCGAACAGGCTGGCGGCCAGTGCCCCGGCGATCGTCGCCGCTCCGATCTGAACGAGCAGCACGACCAGTAGGACGGTGTTGAGCACTCTTGGGAGATCATCCAAGAGTGCGACCATGATCTCTGATCGATGGTCTCCTGACTCTGCGGCGACCTCGAGTCGGACACGCTGTACACGGAGCAGAGCGGCTTCTGCAGCGCCCAAGATGGCTGCCGCAGCAATCAGGATCACAAGAGCGGCTATCAGCCACACGTCAGTTGCGGTCATGGCTCAAGGATGCCACACGCGCCGGTGTCTTCGGTCGAACCGGGATTGTGCGGACACGAGTGCCCCACCTGCGGAACTATCGTGTTGCCATGACACATGCTCCAACCACACAGTTGCACAATAAGATTCTGATGCCGATGCACGGCCTTGGTGTCTTCAAATCCAAGGACGGAGACGAGGTCAGGGACGCCGTCACCTGGGCCATCGAGGATGGTTACCGCCTGATTGATACGGCCGCCATCTACCGGAACGAGACCGGTGTCGGTGACGCCATTGCAGCATCCGACGTGGCGCGAGAGGACATCTTTGTCACAACGAAGCTCTGGAACTCAGAACAGGGCTATGAGTCGAGCCTCGCAGCGATGTCAGCAAGCCTTGACAAACTCGGCATGGATTACGTGGATCTCTATCTCATCCATTGGCCAGTCGAAGACAAGACCGAAGAGACCTGGCGTGCAATGGAGCACCTCCAGAAAGAAGGCCTCACAAGGGCAATCGGGAT
>Ga0255048_10001064_pt1 | contig 19998 bp, 26 predicted proteins | sample JV7_2_2_MG_FD_183619 | JGI IMG/M metagenome (GOLD analysis project Ga0255048, IMG submission 183619) | Seawater microbial communities from Jervis Inlet, British Columbia, Canada - JV7_2_2 | ecosystem: Environmental > Aquatic > Marine > Inlet | place: Canada: British Columbia | collected 2016-10-06
TGGCACGAATTTTTTCTCACTAATCTTATGACGAAGGTAGGACGCAAACCCAAAACGCTAGCTGAGCTGGACGCTTCCGGTTCGTGGCGCGCGAACGCGCGCCGCAAGACGGCGAGTCCTGCGGAAAAACCTCAACTACCGAAACGCAAGATTCCGCGTCCGCCTTCGCGTGCGAAAGTTGAGAAGTACTGCCGAGAGTTGGTGCCGGGGTACGATCCGTGGCGTGACGCCGAGGGGTACAAGTTCGATGTGGACTGTGCGAGGTCTGCGGTCGCGTGGTTCCATAAGCACTTGACGCATGTGAAGGGCGAGCTTGGCGGGAAGGCTTTCAAGTTAGAGCCGTGGCAGGTGGCGGTTGTTGGCAACCTGTTCGGATGGTACGCGAAGGATGGCACGCGGCGATACCGCACGGCGTTTATCTTCGTCCCCAGAAAGAACGGCAAGACCCCAATGGCGTCCGGTCTGGCCAATTATCTGTTCGTCAACGACGATGAGCCGGGTGCGGAGATCTATTCTGCGGCGTCTACTCGCGACCAGGCAAGGCTCGTTTGGACTTGGGCCAAGGGCCAAATCCTCAACGACCAACTATTGACCGATGCGTGCCAGGTTTACCAGCACGCGATTGTGCTGAAGAATGACCCGATGGCGACTTACAAGGCGGTCGCAGCTGAGGCGGGGAGCCTGCACGGGTTGAACTCGCACGGCATCGTGTGCGATGAGTTGCACACGTTTACGAAAACCAACGAAGAGGTAGTCCATGTCCTTGAGACTTCGACGGCGGCGAGGCGTCAACCGCTGATTGCGTTCATCACGACTGCGGGTTGGGACAGAAATAGCATCTGTTTCAAGAAGTACGACTATGCCAGTCGCGTCCGCGACGGTGATGATGGGTATCGTGACGCGACATTCCTTCCTGTGATTTACGAAGTTGGCAAGGATGACGACTGGCGTGACCCGGCGGTGTGGCGGAAAGCGAATCCGAATCTCGGCGTCAGTGTGAAGCGGGACTATTTCAAGGCTGAGTTTGAGCGGGCCAAGAAAGATCCGGCATATGAGAACCGGTTCAGGCAGTTGCACCTAAATCAGTGGACGGAGCAGGCGGTCCGATGGATATCTCTGGACAAGTGGGATGCGTGCGGCGGCGAGACGATTGACGAGAGGGACTTGATTGGTCGCGTGTGCTATGCGGGCTTGGACCTCGCCGTCAGTCGCGACCTCACGGCGTTGGCTTTGGTGTTCCCTGACGACGACGACGGGTACACGGTGAAGGTTTGGCATTGGATACCTGATGAGAACGCCCGCGAGCGTGAGCAGCGGGACAAGGTGCCGTATCGTCAGTGGTCACGGGCGGGCAGCGTGGAGATGACGCCGGGGAATGTGACGGACCATGAATATCTCAAGCAGCGAATTGTCGAGTTGAAGGATCGGTTTGAGCTGCGGTCGATCGGGTTTGATCCGTGGCAGGCGCGTTCGATGGCGGCGCAGCTCAGCGAGCAGCACGGAGTTCCGATGGTCGAGGTTCCGCAGGGCATCGTCCAGATGTCTGAGCCTTCGATGCAGTTCCACAAACTCGTCATGGGCGGCAAGTTGCGACACGGTGGCGACCAGTGCTTGCGATGGCAGGCTGGTAACGTCGAGGTCAAGTCGGATGTGAACGACAATATCAAGCCGTTAAAGTCGGGAGATTCTAACCGCATTGACGGAATTGTTGCTACTATAATGGGGTTGAAATTGGCGATGCTGGATGCGGGTGGCGGCGGGACTGATATGTATGACAACGCAGAGGTGCTGGTGATTTGATGGATTTCCTTGCGGTGTTCGGTGTTGGGGTATTGCTGTACGGCCTTTGGATGGCTTGGCCTCCGCTGTCTTTGATTGCGTGCGGTGCCATCCTTGTCGCCTGTGCAGTCAAGTTTTCTGGGGCGAACGAATGATACTCGAAAGATTGTTGGAGCGCCGGGCCTCCCCGGAGAACCCGTCAACGAATCTCGCCAACCCGTCTGAGTGGTTGGTGGACTACTTCGGTGGCGGCGATACGCACGCTGGTCGGAAGGTATCCGGTCAGTCGGCGATGCAGTCGTCTGTCGTCTATGCTTGTGTTCGCGTTCTGGCTGACACGATCGCTTCGTTACCTTTGGTCATCTACCGCCGTCTACCTGATGGCGGCAAGGAGCGTGCAGCCAACCATCCGTCGTCCGGCGCACTCAAGAATAATCCGAATCCGTGGATGACTTCTTTTGTTTGGCGAGAGACTTCGCAGACTCACATACACCTATTCGGCAATGCGTATTCTGTTGTCGAGAAGAATCAAAACGGAAGAGCCGTCAGCTTCATTCCCGTCAAGCCGACTGACGTGTCTGTCGAGTTCGACGACGCTGGCGAGTTGACGTACACGGTCAAGAGCGGCGGCACGCTTTCAAGGATGCCTTCCGATCGCGTGCTGCATATCCCGGGATTGGGGTTCGATGGCATTAGCGGACGCTCTGACATTGGGTTCGCGAGACAGGCAATCGGCTTATCTCTTGGCGCGGAAGAGTACGGGGCGAGATGGTTCGGCAACGGTGCGCGTCCCAGCGGCGTGTACACCACACCGGGAACACTAACGGACAAGACGCGCGGCAAGCTGCGCGAGGCACTTAAGACGATTCACGGCGGCGTATCGAACGCACACAGGATCGCACTGCTTGAGGGTGGCGTAACGTGGATGCCGACAAGTGTGCCGCCGGAAGATTCGCAGTTCCTTGAGACGCGACGCTTTCAAGCTGAGGACATTGCGAGGGTGTTTAGGGTGCCGGGGCACATGATCGGCATCCGCGACAATCAGCCGCGAGCGAACGTCGAGCAAGAGGCAATCGACTTCGTGACGCACACGGTGCGCCCTTGGTTGGTTCGGTGGGAACAAGAGATAAACCGCAAGCTATTCGATGGTACTAACTTCTTCGCCGAGTTCATGGTTGACGGATTACTGCGCGGCGACTTCGCGAGCCGAATGGCTGGCTTCTCGACGGCATTGCAGAACGGGATACTCAACCGCAATGAGGCGAGAGCGATGGAGAATCGCAACGCCATCGAGGGCGGGGACAAGTTCACTGTGCAACTCAACCTGCAAGACGTAGAGGATATTGGTGAGGATGTTTCTGCGGACACGGCGATACCTGCTGCGCCGTCTGGCGGTGCGCGTAGCGTTGTCTTGTCGCCATTGCGCCCATTGGTTTACGATGTGGTGCAGCGGCTTGCAGGCAAAGAGAGTCGCGCGATTAAGCAAGGTGCCAAGCGGTGCGAGACGAAGGGTGAGGACTGGCTGGTGTGGGTCAATGCTTTTTATGATGACCATGCCAGTGCGGTACGAATGGCGTTCGCGCCCGTAGTGGATGCGGCAGCGAACATGACGGGTCGTTCCAGTGACGATGTTATCGCGATCGTTGGTGAGCTGAGTGAGAGTTACATCCGCGAGGCAAGAGGCGACGTGGATCGTGCGGACGACGAACAGGTCCTCGCACGTTGCGGGTCCGTGTTCGATGAATTCTGTTTGATGTTGGAGAACGAGCAATGACGAACGAACGGCGTACATACGGGGGTGTTTGCGAACTCCGCGCAGAGGATGGCGACAGTGGCGTGAGACTCAAAGGGTACGCGGCGGTGTTCGACTCAATGAGCGAAGACCTCGGCGGTTTCCGCGAGACGATTCGTAAGGGTGCTTTTCACCGCTCGATAGGCGACGGCGCGGACGTTCGGGCGCTGGTGGAGCATGACCCGGCTCGTATCATCGGGCGTAACAAAGCGGGTACTCTGACGCTGCGCGAGGACGACGAGGGCCTGAGTGTGGATATCCAGCCACCGGACACCACCGCCGGGCGAGACGTCGTTGAGTCTGTGAAGCGCGGCGACTTAACTCAAATGTCATTCGGGTTTCGGACCGTCACGGACGAATGGCACACCGAAGGCGCTGAGCAGATTCGCACCCTGATTGATGTGGACTTGTTCGATATTTCGGTGGTCGCGTATCCGGCATATCCTGATACTTCCGTGGCGCAGCGGGGGCTTGTGGACTGGCAGAAGTCGAATGACGGCACCGTTCGCAAGAATCTCGACCAGATGAAAAACAAGATGCGAGCGCAAAAACTCGTTGACAATTCGCCGTTATTGGCGTAGACTTTGCATGACAGTTGAATAGCGAGGAATCGCAACCGGCCTTACGGCCTGGCTTAGATGCCGAGGTTCTTTTCCGTCGCGCGGCACAGTAGTGGCCTGATAGCAACAGCACGAACTACCGCACACGTTTGGTTTAACCCCAGACGTCGTCGGTGATTCGTGCTTTTTTTGCGCCCTCCCGGCGACGGGAGAGCGACAATGAAAGAGATTGAAAAGCTCCTAGAGCAGCGACGTAAGCTCTGGGAAGAGAACAAGAAGCTCTTGGCGCAAGCCGAGGCAGACAGTCGGGACTTCACGCCAGAAGAGAAACAGGAGTGGGACAAGCGCGACACTGAGATTGACAGTCTTGGCGAGCGTGCCGAGCGCATGTCCCGCGCGGACAAAGTCGAGAAGTCGTTTGAAGAGCGGATGGATTCAGGTATTCGTCCGACGATCGACAAGGGCGACGACGGTGAAAACCGCGACAACGAAGACGGCGACAAAGAGCAGGCAACCGCAAAGTGGTCTGATGCTTTCCGTGCGTGGGCCTTGTGCAATACGGACAGGTGCAAGCCTGAGTTTGTCGAGGCTGCCAAGTCGTTAGGCTGGAATCCAACCAGCAAGTCGTACGACTTCCGCCTGAACTCCACCCCGCCGATGAACCTGCACGATGCACGCGAGAAGCGTGCCCAGTCTGTGGGTACGACCACGGCGGGCGGGTTCTCTGTTCCCGATGAACTGATGGCGGCGATCGAAGTATCGCTGCTTCAGTTTGGCGGAATGCGCGAGGTGTCCACTGTGATTCGTACCGAGTCTGGTGCGGATATGCCAATTCCGACGGTGAACGACACGGCTCAGGTGGGCGCGATTCTCGCGGAGAACACAGGCGTATCCGAACAGGATGTGACGTTTGGTCAGATCGTCCTGCAAGCGTACAAGTATTCAAGCAAGATGGTCAAGGTTTCGGTCGAGCTGTTGCAAGACAGCTCTGTCGATATCGCCAGCTTGCTGGGCCGACTGCTTGGCGAGCGAGTTGCCCGAATCACGAACACGCACTTTACGACCGGCACTGGTACCGCTCAGCCGAACGGCGTTGTAACGGCGTCGAGTTCAGGCCTGACTGGTCAGACCCTCAAGGTCGGCGTGCCACAGTACTCCGAGTTCGTGGACCTTATTCACAGTGTCGATCCCGCTTACCGGGCCGGCCCGGGCGTAGCGCTGATGATGAGTGACGCCGGCGTCAAAGAGGCTCGCAAGCTCGTTGACGGTAATGCGTTGCCTATCTGGCAACCGGGTATGGCTGTCGGCCAACCGTCTGCGATTCTCGGCCATCCTGTGATTGTCAACCAGGATGTCGCCGACCCGGCACTGAACGCAAAGTCAGTTGTGTTTGGCGACTTCAGCAAGTACTGGATTCGTGACACGCTCCCGTTCACGTTGCTGCGCCTCGACGAACGCTTTGCAGACGCGCACCAGGTTGCGTTCCTGCTGTTCAGCCGTCACGACGGTGACTTGATGGATGCCGGTACGGACCCGATCAAGTTCTTCACGGGAGCTGCGACATAATGAAAGTCGAAGTCAAGGCAGATCGGGTACGGTGGATGGATGAAACCGGCGCACGTGTGAAGGCGTATCGCGGCGCGACCGTGGATATGCCTGACGACGTCGCTGTCGGTTTCTGCGATTGCGGTGATGTGGTTGTCGTTGACGCTCCAAAGGTCAAGAAAAAGACCAAGGCAACGAAGGGAACGTCTTAACGATGACTAGAAAAGTTCGTTTTCGCACTGATGTTTCTACGGAGTATCGCGGGCAAAACCTGTGGTTCTACAAGGATACGGTTGCGGATTTGCCGCAAGAGCTGGCTGACAGGTACGTTGCAAAACGTATCGCTGTTCTTGTGGTTGCGGACAAAACGGAATGCGCTGCGCTGTCGTCGCCTACTGAGGTGGCGACAGTGCGGCGTCCGGTTCGCCGCAAACGCGGGAAGGGCACGAGGAATGTCAATCCAGTGGTCACTTGAGCTTGTCACGCCGCCTACGTCTGAGCCGGTCACAACCGCCGAGGTGAAGGATCACCTTCGCGTCGATACGGCGGATGACGATACGGACATTGATCGCAAGATTGTGGCGGCGAGGCTGTGGGCTGAGGAGTTCACCGGACGTTCGTTCATGGCGACGACGTGGAGGTTGTACCTCAGCGACTGGCCGACGGCTATTCAGTTGCCGCGTCCGCCGCTTACGACGCTGACGTCGGTGAGCTACATCGACACGGCGGGTGCGACTCAAACGCTTACGACGGAACACCTGACGAATACGGCGTCGGAGCCTGCGGTTATCACGGAGGCTTTCGGTGAGTCGTGGCCGTCGCTTCGCAACAACCAATACAACAGCGTGATTGTCGAGTACGTCGCGGGCTATGCGTCTGCGGCGAATGTTCCTGGTCCGATCAAGCAAGCGATCAAGGCAAGGGCCGCGTCGCTGTATGAGTTCCGCGAGGATGTGCTTGCGGGGCAGGCTGTGTCTGGGTTGCCTGCGGTGGCAGAACGGTTGCTGTGGCCGTTCAGGACATTCACGGAGGTGCCGTGGCTGTAACTCTGCGAGCTGGGCGCCTGCGCCACAAGGTGGACATCCTCAACGTGTCCGAGACGCAAGACGACTACGGAGAGTCAACGCAGGAGTTGACGGTTGAGGCGACGGTGTTCGCTGAGGTGTCGCCGATGACGTTTCGCGACCAGGAGCGAATAGCTAGGGCGGGACAGGTTGTCGAGGACATCACGCATCGTGTGGTGATTCGGCATCGAGAGGGGCTAACGAGTAAGAACAAAATTCGCTTCGGTGTTCGCGTTCTTGAGATCGCTGGCATTGCGAACGTGGGCGAGCGCGGAGTGATGGATGAAATTCTTTGCCGGGAGGTTGTTTAATGGCAATCACGAAAGTTGAAGTCGATCTAAAGCTGAAAGTCACCGAGACGAAGGCGCTCGCTATGGATGGCGTTACCGATCCAAGCATTGTCGTTGAAACGGCCACGTCGGCGAAAGATGACTACTCGCCGACGACGACGGTGCCAATGACGACGGTATGGGCCGACGTGCGAACATTCACGACGGCGGAGACGCTTGATCTTACCGCACTGCCGCAGGCCAACTTCACGGCCAACATTAACTTCACCGGCTTGAAGTTGCAGGCGATTAAGATCATCGCGGCGGCGGCGAACGCGGGCGGCATCACGTTCGTTCACGGACTCACCAACGGCTATCATTTGTGGGGTGCAGCGACCGGCAGCGTCACCGTCTTGCCGGGTTGTTCGGTGATGATGGTGTGCAACGACAACCTCGACGACGTGGCGACGGCGGATGCGACGATCGACGTAAGTGGTACGGGCACGCTGGCGTACGACATTGAACTGGTGGCGGGATAATGGCTGACGGAATCTCTGTCAACATAGTGGGCATTGCCGACTTGCAGCGTTCGCTTCGCGGGCTTGTCGGCAAAGAACAAAGAAGGGTTCTGCGCAAGTCGCTGACGAAAGGTGCGGCTGTAACTCGCAAGGCGATGCGTAGGCTTGCGCCGAGGGGGCCGACGGGGAACCTGCGCAAATCCGTCAAGTCCAAGGTGAGAGTCAACAAGCGTATCGCTGTCGCGGTGGTTACTCCGAGGCATGAGATAGCGCCCCACCGGCATCTTGTCATTCGAGGGACAAAGCTCAGAGCAAAGAGTTCGGGACAGAGCACGGGGCGTATGCCCGGTGAAGACTTTGTAGCAGAGGCGTTCGATGCAACGTCATCCAAGGCGGGCGACGTTATGTTAGACGTCGCTGCGGACATGATTGAACAGGCGTGGAACCGTGGTTGAGAAAGCGATACGCGACATCTTGATTACGTCAACCGGCGTTTCATCCATCGTGGCGAAACGTGTGTACAACGGTTTTCCGCCGCAGGAAGTGACGCTTCCGTTCATCGTGTTTAAGCGAGAAGCCACAGATCGGTTTCGCACTCTCAGCGGAGCGAACGGCTTGGTGGTTGCCGACGTTGAAATCAACTGCCTGTCGCTGACGGCGTCGCAACTGCAAACGCTGAGCGACGAGGTTCGTCAGTCGTTGGACAACTACGCCGGAACGAACAAAGGCGTAACGATTCAACGAGCGATGATCGACGACGAGAGTGACGACATAGAGATAGAAACATCCGGCAGCGACAAGCGTGTGCGCCGCCGGGCTTTGGACTTTCGGGTTTTTTATTGTGAGACACCTGCGGCATAGGGCCGTGCGAACAAGAGTTCGCGTGACATTAGAACAGGCTGAAACCGACTAGCTATCGGCAAGAGGCACAACCTTCGCTGCCCGTTGTGGGGTCGCGCGGACTTTGTTCGTGCGGCCTCTTTTTTATTGGAGAGCAACGATGGCAACGGCAGCAACGATTGGAACGGGGTGTTCGTTCAGCGTCGATCCCGCTGGCGGCACAACTTATGCGGCCGTGGGCGAAGTGGACAGCTTCACGCTATCGATGGACTGCGGGGAAGTGGAAGCTACGAGCTTTGACAGCAATGGGCAGCAGCAATGGATTCCGGGGATGCTCAGCTCAAACGTGCAAGTTGGCGGCAACTTCATACCCGGCACGCAGAACGCTGCGGGAACTGCGATCTATACGAACTTCCAAGGCGGAACGAAGACAAGTTGGAAGCTCGCGTTCAATGATGCAACCCCGGCCTCTATCGCCGGAAAAGGCTTCATTGCGGATTTGTCAACGAATGTCGCCGGGCCGGATCAGGTCAACACGTTTTCATTGACTATGCAAGACAACGGTGAGGCGCTGCCAACGCTCGCCGGATTTGCGACAATTTAAGGAGTTAATCGATGGCTTTGACTACAGCAACAATCGGATCGGGGATTACGTTCGCTATTGACGAAACCCCCGGCGGCGCGGGCACGGCCTTCACGACCGTCACGGAAATCATAAGCGGCAACTTCAACAACAGCGGAAACGTAGTAGATGTGACATCGTTGGGCAGTGCATCACTCTCTCAGTTCGTGATGGGCAAGCGAGGAGCGACGTTCAATTTTGCGGGCAATTTTCTGCCTGACTCTCACAACATTACTCTCGGGCCTGCGATGTTGGACTTGCTACGCGCGAGAACCATCTTCTCGTTTCAGGTCACATACAACGACACGGGCACCGCATCGTTTGCGATTGGTTCGGGGTTCTTCACGAACGTCACAATAAGCTGTAGCGGGCACGATGACGTACTTGCGTTCTCAGGGACGATTAGGGCCACGCCAACGGCGACGTATGCCAACGGCGTTACATATTCATTGACGGCTTAACATTATGGGAATCAAAGAAAACATCCTCGGCGCTGACGACCTGCGCCGCACTGAAATCCAAGAGTGGGGCGAAGTGTTCTACATCCGGGAATTGAGTGCGAACGAAGTCGAGAAAATCCAAAGCTACGAGGTAGGTACAGTAAAGCGTATCGCCTCGTTCATCATCGCTGGTGCTGTTGACGCTGACGGCAAGCAGTTGTTCCAATGGCAGGAAATTAACAAGCTGTGCGAGCGCAACTTTAAGACGCTATCGAGCGTGGCTGCTCAGGTCGTTGACTTCAACGGACTTAGTGAAGGTGCAGCGGAAGAGCTTGAGGGAAACTGAGGGCCGACCCCACGCGCATGATGGCCATGCGTCTCGCGTTGGAGGTCGGCGAACCGGACGTTGATGGGCTGTTGGATCGCCTAACATGGCGGCAGCTCATGGAATGGTGCGCGTTCTACCGGATTGACCCGTGGGGCAGTCAACGGCAGGACGCGAACTTTGCGTACTTGATGACGATGATCGCTTCGGGGTTCGGAGATAAGAACGCGCAACTGAGCCGGTTCATGCTGTTTCCCGGGAAGACTGCCACGACTAAGAAGCGAAGTTTTGATTCATTCATGGCATTTATGGGGCGCAAGTAGATGGTTAAGAGTCCAAGACTGACAGTCATATTCAGCGCTGTCACTGACGGCTTCGACAAAGGCGTCACGAACGCGCAGAAGAAGATCGCCAAGTTTGAGAAGTCGGTCAAGTCGCACGGCAAGGCGATGGTCAAGTGGGGCAGCATTGTCGCCGGTGTTTCCGCCGGTGCGCTTTCCATCCTTGTTAAACGTCAATTCGATGCACTCGATAAGGTTGCGAAGCTATCCGATCGCATCGGCATCCAGACAGAAAAGCTCGCGGGATTGGAGCTTGCTGCGGCGCAAACTGGCGTAAGCAACGAGATATTTACGAAGTCCATTGAGAAGATGCAGGCGGTTATCGGTGACGCGACGCTTGGCCTGTCTGAGTCCATTAAAGCGTTCGACAAGCTAGGACTGAGTTTCAAGAAGATTGCGAAGCTGAGTACGTTCGACCAGTTAACGACTCTTGTTGACGCCTTGAATCAAGTCGATGACGCAACGCTTCGCGCATCGCTGTCTGCGGACCTGTTCGGTCGTGCTGGCGGCAAGGAATTGCGAAACTTCCTTGCGCTTGGCAGTGAAGGTATTCGTGGATTCATTCGCGAAGCGGACAAGATGGGGATTGCGTTCCGTCGCATCGACCTTGCAAGGATTGAGGCGGCGAACGATGCGTTCGACAAGATGAAGCGCATCACGAACGCGGTGGCTGGAGAGATTGCGGTAAACCTTGGCGGCGCGTTGACCTTTATTATTGATTCAATGAACGCGGTTGGAAGTGGCGCTGCGTCGATGCGCGATGTTGTCAAGGACGCGTTCGTGTCGATGCGAGGATTTGCGTTAGAGCTTGCTGCTTCGATTGACAAGATCAACATCGCCTACAAGTTTGTCCAGCTTGGAGCGCTCGGTGCAGCGCGGTCGGCAAACAGGATTGTTGAGAAGTTCAACTTCTTTGGGGCACCTCGGCAACGCAATCCATCGACGGGGAGGTCCATTGAAGATGAAACGTTCGTCATAGCGATTGCCGACTTAAAGGCGGAAATAAGCGCCCTGCTATCTAAGGATGTTTTGCCGTCGCAACAATCAACCTTCGACTTTTTCCAATCCATCACGAACCATATCGGCGACAGCGTGGCCAAGTTGCGGACTGGGCCAAAGGCGTCTGGCGTCCCGGCGTTCGCACTCAAGGACATCGTAGGTAAAGCGCTCGGTATTAGTGCAACAGGCGGCGGCACGTCCGGCTTCAATACCGCCAAGAGTCTAGGCATTGTCAACGGTCAAGCGAGATTTGGTGCTGGCGGTGGTGACTCTGGGCCATTGGGTGAACTGAATCGAACCGTGCGCACCAAGTTCGACGCACTGATAAACCTACTGAAAAGGATTGATCGTCGGCAAGAATTTGGAAGTGGCGGCGCTGTGGTGTTTGCATAATGTCATTCGCGTATCTACTCGACAACACAGACGAAGGCGACCAAGTAACGAAGCTGGGCGCAAACGCAGTCGAGGTGTTTTTTGTACAGCTTGATGCCGTCACACAGCACCCGTTTACCGTTGTTGAGAATCAGGTAACGAGCGATCCGTATGGACGGACTGGCGTCCCGGTGGGCCGTGCGCATCCGCGTCTGGCCAACCTGAAGGTCACCGGTCATTCTATCCAAGAACGCATCCCGCCGTTGGCTGCGAAAGTTCTGGTCGTTTACAAGACGGACGACGCGGTGGGCGGAGGGTCGGATACATTCCCCGGCTGGAAAGTCCAGTCGAGAATGACAACCAAGACTGAGCACATCGGTCGATCACTGAAGGTTACGAACTTGAGTGGTACGGTTACGGACCCCGGACGATTGATCGGGCCACACGTCTACAAGCCGGTACTGCCTTTGCCGGGAACCGATCCGACGAACCCCAACGATGCCACGCACAGTGTGATTGATCCAGCCTCCGGCAACACGATTGATTTGCGCGGGCTTGGATTCAATATAGCGGTGCCTGGTCCGATAGGTTCGCCAGCAGCGTGGGCGGACAATGCGCCCACTCGCGTGATTGGTTTCGATCGAACGGCGACAACAACAGATTACACAATCTCCAAGACGGCGCAGCTATTCAGCTTTGCGCGTTCTCGCGCGATTGATTCCTTTGGTGGCAAAGTCAACGACCGTGATTGGCACGGATTCCCGCCGGGAACGATTCTGTTTAACGCATTCACGCAAGACGAACGCATTACCAACGACGGATTTGAGTACCCCGTTGTCGTTGAGGTTTCATTCAACCGCGAGAAGTGGACTCCGATTGAATTAGTGGAAACATATACGACCGAGTCCGGTGAAGAGGCGGAGGTGATCAGGAAGCATGACAGCAAGCTAGAAGTCGTCACTTACGAGGTGTATCCGAAGATTAACATGGATTGGCTGTTCAGGATGATTCGCTAATGCCATCGCTGCCAAACCATATCAATCCGGGTCAATCGCGCCTCAAGGCGGCAGATTGGAACTTCCTTATCGGCGAGGTTCGCCGTCTTGCGAAAGATTCCGTCACGAAGGTGTTGAACGCTGGCGGCTTTGTCGGCGGCGCACCGCGCGAGCGCACGGTACTGGTAACGGCTGCACCAACGTCGGAGGACATGACGTTGACGGTGAGTCCCGTTCGGTATGCCAGCACGCCACCTCAACAATGTGAAGGCGAAGGCGTAGCCAAAGAGTGTTTTTACGAACTCTCCCCGGAGTTGATTGAGGTGTACCCCGACTTCGGTTCGCGGGCTATTGACTACGAAGATGACGTGTTTGGTGGCGGAACCGTTGACGACACAGCGTCATTTCTTCGGATGTACTTTGAGGCAGGGACGTGGAGACTACAGAGGCCGGGCGGCGTTGGCGTTGAGTCAAAACTTGTCATTGCGTGGCCGCTACAGACAGAACCAGAAACCGGCAGGATTGTTTCGGTACAGCCTATCAAACTCAATGATGAAGGTGTTATCGAGCAGGATGGAGAACTACAGGATGTGATGGCGTGGGGTGGCATGACGCTCGCCGACTATAAGCCGTTATACACAATGATTACGCCGCCGGTGCTTCGCATCGACAAGTACGACACCGTATGGTACCTGCGGCAGATCATGCCGTGGGCAACGGGTGAACCTTCAGGGCGAGCGACTAGCTCGTGTACGGTGCCCTGATGTCTTGGCCTTGCCCGTCCGGACCATTCACTTGTACCACATCATGTATTGACGAAACGCCTGCGCTTTCTGTTTATCCTAATACGCTTCTGGCTATCGGCAAAGGAACTACTGGGGAGAGCTTTCAGCTATCGCCACAGTGCGGAGTTGCGACAGATTGCACGGGATTTCCCGGATGCCAAACGCAATCATGCGAGCCAATGTTTCAGGACTGCGGGCGTGAATCTGGCTCGTGCTTTGGCGGCGACGATGATAACTACGGTGTTTGCTGCGCGTTCCGCCGCTCCGATAGCACGTTTGTTTCGTTCCGTAGTATTGTTTCGACGCAACACCTGTGCGCTTGTCGTGACCAGTTGCCAGATCACGCGGACACTTTTAACACATTCATCGTTGGCGGACGCATCCCTCTAGATCAGCGCACTTCCATTGCTAATATTTGCGTGGGGATTGGCGCTTGTTGTGATCCCGATCGAATAGTGGGCCGATGCAGGAGCGGCCAAAGCTTTCCGCAATGCACCGGGCCGAACGCAAGATTCTTCCACGGTAAGACATGCAGCGAAATAACCGGATGCGCCGGGGCTTGTTGTCTGCCCGGCGGACAATGCTCGCCGACAATCGGTACGCAGTGGCAATGCGACGAAGTCGGCGGCACTTTTCACGAAGGCGTCGGTTGCGACGTAGCGCCGTGTGGCGATTTGTCGTGCTGTATTTGTGGAACATGCGTCGGGGATTTGTCCGACTCTGAGTGTGTTGCTCGTGGCGGCGAACGACCGAACCCTGACGGGCCGTGTAACAGTAGTCGGTGTGCTCCGAACACTTGTGCGGGCATCATGTTGAATGCCTCTGCTCGCGACACAGGAGACTTTGCTGACGAACTTCCTCATCTGCCGGGGCGCGTTCATCCTCTTACGAACACCCCAACCGACTCGGGCGTCGAGGGTTGCCAGTTTCGGTTCGGGCATGTCTACGCAAAGGGGGACAGGGTGACAGGATTGTTCTGCAACGACCGGGGTGCGGACAGCTTGTGTCGAACAATCTCAGATTGTCCTGTTATTGCAAACGGCGACCGCGTTTCTTTTGAGTGCGAATATAGGGAGATGGCCGCTTGATTTCAGTAAGTCCCAAAATGGAAAGGATGCTTGAACTCGCCCGCGAGTCGGCTGGGTTGTGTCCTGCATCTAATGGCCTGGAAAAGCACGAGTCGGAAGATTCGCCGCCAGATGACAAGCCATTCATCATTGCGCCGCTTCACGGAACCAAGTTTGTGCGAGGTACGAAGGTGGCGACAACGAACGCGATTCGCGGTCGGACCGTGTTGAGCCGCCTAGTCTCACTGCCGTCAGATTCCCGATCGTTCGTCGTTCGCCTCTGGTCATTCTTTCGCGCAATCACAGGCGGCAAAGTGAACGCCAAAATACACCAAGGACGGCAAGCGGTTTGCGGAAAGTGTCCAAAGCGAATCATTGTTCCCGTCACGAAAACTGTGCGCCCTACTAAGAGCAAACCTGTTAAAGTGGTCATTGAGAAGTCGTACTGCGGGCCGTGCAACTGTCCAAAATGGTACCTGTCTCGACTGGACAACAAGAACTGGTTTGCGAAGTGGAAGTGCCCGCTACGGAGACACGCCGGGCCATATTCGGATGACGCTGTTCGTAGCTGGTTAATTGAAAACGGACACGCCACTGATGAGCAGCTTGAGGCAGACGGCGGCGGTTGTGCCGGATGCGGAGGCAAATAGATGCTAGATAGAACGTGGGTATCGACAACGGGTGACTTGACGGCTTCTGCGAGTTGGAATCCGGCAGGTACACCAATCGCTGGCGACAACTTGTTTTTCGGTCCGCAGTCGCAACATGACTTGGTTTCCAATTTGACCGGGTTGTCGGGCGTGGGCGTCAACAATGTTTGGTTCATGCCAAGTTTTACCGGAGCGTTGGGCGGGCCGGGAAACGAAATCGACATCGGAACTGCGGTGTCCGAAATCATCTGCCAAGGAACTCGCAACGCTTATTTCAGCCAAGCACAGTTCCGCTTCGCTTGGGACACGGACGCGACGCTCTTTGCGAATGGCTATATGGGCAACACGTTCGATGCCAGACGCGGCCATGTGAACTTCAGCAATGCGGCGCGAGCAGACAACATCTCGCTGTCGTCACATCCGGGTGGGTTTTCTCCGACGATGGTCGTCAACGGATCGACGGGAACGACGCTGGCAAACGTACACGTAGCATCGGGAGAATTGTTTTGTGAGAGAGAAATAACAAGCGCTTATCAGGGCGGCGGTTACATCCAGAAAACCAAGACGAAGATCGTAACGCTTTACTGTATGGGAGGGAGGACGGATTACAACGTCGATCCCGTCAGCGGCGCTTCTTGTATCATACATGATGGCATCGTTGACTTCACGCAGTCACCGGAGGCCAAAACATTCTTGTTTGTGTGGGTGCATTCCGGCGGCGATTTCTTGGACAACGGCAACCTGACAATATCAACACTTTGGGACTTGCGAGGCGAAGTTCCTCTTTATCCATAGGAGCAAACAATGGCATCTGGACACTGGACAAACGGCGGCGGCGATCGGGACATTAACACAGCAACAAACTACTCGGGTGGGGCAGCGCCTGGCAACAGTGAAGACATGCGGTTTATATCTGACTTCACCGGTGGCAGCACCGGTCCGAACACGGACATGGCCGCACTCACACTTATTGGCCTGGCGCTGCTATACGTCGGCGAGGGCTACACAGAGGACATTGGCGGCACCGGTAACGACTTGGACATTTCGGCGAACCACGTCTGGCACCGTGGGACAGGCAAGCTGTGGTACAAAGACGGCAGCGGGATTACCGATTTGTTTACCGTTGACTCAACTGCGCCAAGTCCAACCACAAGCGTAGCGAACATCACTGGTTCTGCGGTGACGCTGTTGCAGGTGTTGCGCGGCGGCGTGACTGTGGACGGTGCGGGAACAGTCACGAATGTCGTCGTGGGCCAGCGCACAAGCGGCCAGACGGACGCGAATCTGACGCTGACGACCGGCACCACCGTCACCGACTTGAAGATGTACGGTGGAGCAGCGGCGTCCAGCAAGGCAGTCACAACCGCAACAGTGTTCGGCGGCACACTCACGCAGGACACCGCCACAATCACTACGCTATATGTGTTCGGCGGGCGCGTCAACTTCAACTTTGCTGGCACAATCACGAACGTCTACCACTACGGCGGCGTGATTGACGTCACCCGTTCCGGCGGGGCCAAGACGTTTACGAACTATTACAAGGCACCTGGTGCGAGGCTCATCGGCGAAAACAACGGCCTGTTGAGTATTGGCACGAAGTGGGATGTCAGCAATGAATAGCGGCCGTAAAACCGTTGGGACACCCGGCCATCGTGAGCCGTTGTCGGATATACCCGTAGCAACGGCGTGGCTGGAGGTTGAAGCGCTGGTGAGCAACGCCACGTCGTCAGCCGTCTACATCGGCGGCAAGAACGTGTATGCACTTTCCGGCGGCGAGATGGGCACGCGTCTTGTCACTGACGGCACGCGAGGCGATCGCATGACGTTCAGCGGCGTCAATCTCGCCGAAGTGTACATCGACGCACAGAACGACGGCGAGGGCGTGAGCTTCACGTATGGGTAAGCCAACCGTCAAGAATCAAACGGGAGGCGACTCGCGTGTTGTGCGGATTGACGCGCCAACCCCTAGCGGTGGTTCCGGCGACGTTGTTGGGCCCGCATCGTCAGTCGATGGCGACGTTGTTCTATTCGACGGAACGACCGGGAAGCTCATTAAAGTTGGCACCACTACCGGCAGCGGATCGGTGGTGCGCGCAACAGCGCCGACTCTTAACATTCCCGCAATCGCGAACTACTCCGCAGCCACGCACGATCACAGTACGAACGCACTCGGCGGGCAACTTCACGCCCGTTATCGAACTGTCACGAGAGTCATTTACATCGAGTCACCAGCGGCTACCGATTCGTTTCCGCTTGGCTTTGTTGAAACTGCCGCAACAGTAACGAGAGTCATCGGCGTCACCGACGTGGGCACGGTTGACTTCAATATCGAAAAACGATCTAAGCTCACGCCGGACGTTGCGGGTACGGACATAGATTCGACGGACTTTCAGGCGACGGCTGCGGGGCTTGAAGATACGGCGTTTACGGCTGGCTCTATCGGTGCGCTCGAGTGGCTGCACTACGCCGCGTCTGCGGTTGCGACCGCGCCGACGAAGCTCTGGGTGGCGATGGTCTATACGATTGATTGACCTGGCCATCATCCCAACCAACTGCGACGACTGCGATGCGTGTTGCTATTGCGGAGTCCCGCCTGAAAAGGGTGCGACGCTCATCATGGGGGAACCTTGCACCAATCTGAAAGACGGCAAGTGCATCGACTACGACAACAGGCCGAAAGAGTGCGTTGACTTTGAGGTCGGCGGGGAAGGTTGCTTGGTGACGCGAAAGATGGCCAATGAAAATATCTATTGAACCGGACTTGCCGGACGAAATCGAAGCGGGCTTGGAGTCGTTCACTATCGAAAGTGCGGCGGCGTTTCTCATCGCCGGATACAAAGGCGACACGCTTTCGATGATGGGCATCCCGCAACGGTTTAGTCACGTTCATGGTCCGTACGACTTATTGTACGAGCGACTTTGCGGACTCCAGAAAACGATAGAGCAGAAACTTGGCAGCACTAACGACTGACCATCTTTGCATGTGGTTCGGGACCAATGCGTCGGTTCCGGCTGGCTGGACGAAGTACGCCACGGCCAATGACCGGGCGTTCTCCGGGGCGGAGTCGTCACTGGGTACGCAAGCTGGTAGCGATACGCATACACACACGGGCGGCTCGCACGCTTGGGCGGGTAATACCCACAGCCACGACGCATCCAGCAATTACCACAACTCTGCGACTGCACCGGCGAAGGGCACGCTAGGCAAAGCGGTTGCGGCTGTTGTTACGCATAACATATCCCCAGCAGGTCATTTCCATCCCGCCGCGACGTCTCCTACAGAAAGCGTTTCTCCATATGCGTCGGCATCGCTCGGAACAATCTCAACAGAAAACCATCTTCCACCGAGCACAACCTGCATCCTGATACATCCGACAACAGGCACCAAGGACTTGCCCGACGACGCCAGCGTGTTTCTCGACTCTGGTACGCTGCCGAGCGGGTTCACCTGGCACGACGGCGTTGGGGTTGCCATTGATCTTACGGATAAGTTTGTCAAGGGCGTCAACGATTCCGCAACAGACAACGGCGGCGGCAGCGACGGGCAGACGAACCACACGCACACGACGGCGGCACACAACCACGCGGGTGCTTCGCATACGCACGGAAACTTTTCTGCGGGCGGAGCGGCAACCGCAGGCACAGTCTTAGGTGTTGGAAAAGGCGGCGACGAACTATTTGACGTCCACCACACGATTAGCTTGGCGGCGACGACACCGGGCGTGACTGGCTTCCGGTCGCCATCGTCTGTAGCCAAAGCCATCGAACCTCCGTACGTCAAACTCCGAGCGGCACAGAACACGTCCGGGGCGGACAAGGCCGAAACAGGCATGATCGTGCTCTACAAGGGTGCGTCACCGGCGTCGGTTGCGAACTGGGACCTGTGCGACGGAACGGGCGGCACGCAGGACATGGACGGCAAGTACGCCAAGGTAACAAACACGACAGGCGACATCGGCAACACGGGCGGGACTTCGACGCACACGCACACTAGCGACTTCCAGCACGTCCACACGATTGCATTCTCCCATAATCACACGGTGAATTTCGTCAGCGAGTTAGGCAAACGCAAGATTCTAGTGGGGACGTTTAGCTCGTTCGTGCAGGATTCATCGCACGCGGGGGGCGATCATACAACATGGACGGTTACGTCAACAAGTCCGACGGGACAGACGGAATCTGTCACGCCATCCACCGACAGCCATCTGCCAAAGCATGTCACGCTCGCGTTCTTGAAGTACAACCCGTCAACGGGCGTCAAGATCGTATCCCTCGGCGGCGTGTATCAGACGGGGAAGGTTGTGCTGGTGGGGTAAGTGACCAAGGCGATCGGGTGTTGTTTGATCCTCAGCCGATGTGCTCTTTCTTAATTCGCTCCCAAATCAGCTGAGGTGGATTCGCTGTCACTTGTTTCGCGGAGCTCACTAGGCCTCCTCTAAAAAACACAAAAGTTTCTAGAAAAAAGTCCTTGACTGCAAGCTATACAGCTTGTAAAGTCTGTATATGAGACTAGGAAAGCCAAACAAGCCCGAAACAGACGGCGTTTACGTGGGTGTCGTGGAAGCTCCGCGTCGGAATCGATCGAAGTCCGTGCGTCTCTACGGCTGGACTATCGATGAGGTCGTTGAAGTTTTGACGAAGGCCGTAAAGGCCAAAGAGCGACGCAAAGCCAGCTAATTCTCAACGCCGCAGCGCGGCAACTGCGGAGAACGTACGCACTGACCGAAACACGCCCTCGCGGGGGCTGGTCAGTGTTGTCAAGTGAAGAGTAACCGAGCAAGGACGCCGGAAAATGGTTTTTCTGAAACGGAGTTCAACGACCGACAGCCATCATCGACAACCGTGGTTTTTCCATGCAAGCGACCTTCACGGGCAAGGAAACGGCAACCATCATCGGCATAGCGTCGCCAGCCAAGGCGTAGCAGGCCATGAATCCGGCTTGGGAGAAAGTCGCCAAGCACGCACGGCACGACTTGCGCCGTACACTCCAAGCCATCTTCGAGCACATCGAACGGTTGGAACCGATGTCCAGCGA
>Ga0255048_10001067_pt1 | contig 19953 bp, 14 predicted proteins | sample JV7_2_2_MG_FD_183619 | JGI IMG/M metagenome (GOLD analysis project Ga0255048, IMG submission 183619) | Seawater microbial communities from Jervis Inlet, British Columbia, Canada - JV7_2_2 | ecosystem: Environmental > Aquatic > Marine > Inlet | place: Canada: British Columbia | collected 2016-10-06
GAGGTGGTCTGGAGGCACGACATTGAGAAGATCAGAACCAACTCGGCCTCTCCAAACAGCCCAGCCTGGAAGCAGTGGTACTCAGAAATGGCCAGGAAGACTGCGGTCAACAGGCTAGCAAAGAGGCTTCCGCTGTTCGTTGAGATCAAGGAGGTCGGAGATGATGGCAAGCCCACCAAGAGGCTTTCGTCTGTAGCAGAGCTTCCGAATGAGGATCACTTCTGGGAAGGAAGGACAGGCAATCAGGTCATCGATGCGCCGATTGATCTGGGTCCGCTCAGAAAGGAGTTCCCAGAGATCTGGTCCCAGGTCGTTGGGGCTAGAGACATCGCCACGATGGACGGAGATCAGATCAGGGCTCTGGCAGCGAAGGTAAGGCTCCTTGGTCAGGAGGCCTCTAAGGACGAGGCCAAGGTGGCTGAGGTTCCGTGGAGCGAGTCGGACGAACTTGGATTCTAGTTGGTCGCCAATCTTTCAAAAAGCCCCGTGATCTCCTGGCGACCAAGATCATTGTATTGGGACTCAGGGCTATGCCTGCCGGTGGTGGTGAAGGGACGCCTGAATAGAAGGTTGTCAAACCGGCACCTAACAAGCGAAGGAGGTAGTAATGGAAAGGTCAATACCGAACGACAGCGTGTTTGTGATGACATCAAACGTCATAGGAACACAGGTCATCAGGAAGCTCAGGTCCCTTGGGTTCACCCCAACGAGGATTGAGCCGAAGAAGACAGCCAAGATCCCTGGCAAGGCAAAGCTAATCGTCGTTGTGCCCAAGGCTGTTAGCCACGGTGCCAGCGACACAGCCCTCAAGTGGGGTCGGAACGGAGGCGGCGACGTTCTGTTTGCCAACAACTCCTCTGTGCTTGAGAGGGAGATCAATAAGCTTGGTGTGAGACCACAGGCTGCTCAGACATTCGAGCCTATAACGAAGATCAAGTGGGCATCCTTCAACACTGCAGTCGCCTTCACCACTGCGCTTATTGAAGAGAACAATGAACTCACCGTGGCTGGCTGGGAAGACATCCTGAAGGAGCAGGGTGCAGACGGACAGCGGGGAACAGACAGGACCACCTACTACAGGTCCGTCAAGAGATGGAGAGAGGCAAACGGGTTGCCCCCATTCAGCCAGGCCAAGTGGGGTGAAAGGAAGAAGCCGAGGTCAGCCAACTGCATGAAGGGAGTCACAGTGGACCTCTCTAACGCCACCATCGAGCCTGAGCCGCCTGAGCCTGTTAAGCCTGAGCCGAAGAGCCGGGCTCCGCTGCAGGCAGACGCCGAGGTCCTTGCTGGCCTGGTTTGGGAATGGATGGACAGCATGGGATACAAGTCGGTTGGGTTTATGGAGGATGGATCCGTGGTGGTCACAGCCACTCCAAAGGCCACTAGGAAGTTCAGCCTTCAGGTTGTGCAGAAAGATCCTCAGGATGGGTGAGGCATACCACCCACCAAGCAGCAGCACCGAGTGGAAGACACCGAAGTGGCTGTTCGACAGGCTCTACGAGGAGTTTGGATTCCAGATAGACGCCTGCGCCAGCTCCTCCAACACCATGTGCCAGGCCTACATTGACGAGGATCAGGACTGCCTGGAGACCTCTTGGGGTCTGACCTACAAGCTGACAACGGTGTGGATGAACCCACCCTGGGGAAGGGGGGTGGGCAAGTTCATTCAGCGGGCCTACGAACAGAGCAAGCTGAACCGAATGGTGGTCGCCTGCCTACTGCCAGCCAACACCGACACGAGGTGGTGGAGGGACTGGGTGTGGAAAGCGTCTGAGGTAAGGCTAATCACCGGAAGGCTTCACTTCGTCTGTGAGGATGGAAGGACTGGGCCTTGCCCAACTGGTGCCTGCATAGTCGTCTTCTGCCCCTGGTCAGAGGGGCCTCCTCGGTTCAGCCTGATGAGCAAGTGAGCCATCACAAGCACGCATGGGGAGGCTGGGCGATACACCGACCAGCCGACCTGTCTACAGACATCCCAGACAACGAGGTCTACAGGCACACAAGCTTCACTCCGTTCTGGAAGAGGGCTTGTGCCTGTGGACACGAGGAGTGGATCCGAATGCAGAAGAGACCGAAGGCCAACCTAAAGCTCAAGAACTACAGGGGGGTGAGACTTGTCTAGCCCATACGTCAGGCCAGAGGCCGCCGTAGCCATGCTAAGGATCGCACTCTCGGCAACCAAAGACTATGCCCAGAAGACCAGGGTGCTGAGGGCCATGGCCGCAGTTGGTGAGGCTGCTGGGGTTGAGACACACGTAAAGACAAGGGAGCATTACATGGCTGCCTTGGCTAGGGCTTTGGGACATCTGCCGGAACAGGATAGGATGTCTGTCTTGCATGAGAGTCGGAGGCTAGGTGGGCGGCAGGAAGAGCAGGAACAAGGGAGCGAACTTTGAGCGGGCCATAGCGAATGACCTTCGTGAATGGCTTGGTGACGAGTGGACGATCAAGCGCAACCCAACAGACAGGCAGAAGTGTGCCGCAGGGTCTGGGGAGTTTGAGATCGTAGGACCCCAGGCATTCCCCTTCTCAATCGAGTGCAAGGCCCACGAGACCTTCGACTACTCACAGCTATTCAGACAGCCCACCACTGGACCGTTTGAATCCTTCTGGGAGCAGGCCTGCAGCCAGGCCGACGCCTCCAGCAAGAAGCCCATGCTCATCCTGAAGAGGAACAACGGACCTACCTTGGTGGCTGTTGAGAGGGAAGACTACTCGGCCATGATGGGTAGCTGTACCGACACACCAAGGATGCTAGTCAACGGGTGTGCGGTGATGCCAGCGACGGCACTGTTCAGCCTTCCGCCGTCCGTACTGTTTGAGCTATCTTGATTGCGACAGAGGTGTACTACCGCCTCTTCGCCTGTTGGAGCCCACACCGACCTGATCCGGTGTGGGCTCTTTCGCTATCTGGTGGACAGCAGGATTGCCAGGACGGCAGCTGTCACCACCCCGGCCCCGGCACCTGCTCCGATAGCGAAGGCCTCAAGCTGTCGCTTCCTGGCCATCTTCAGAAGCTCTGCGATCTCCTCGCTCTCCTTCTGATGGCGCTCAGCAGAACGGACTGAGTAGCCCTTCCAAAGCTTAAGTTGGTTTTGGATCATTGGGTATCTGTCCCGCGCCTCACGAGATACAACCCACCAGCCAGGAGGAACAGCCACATGACGGCATCTAACCAGATGGTTCAACTCCCCGACCGCAGGGTGACTGTCACCAGGCTCAATGGTGTCAATCCCGCCACCTGGCTGCGTCCATGGCTCTTCAGCCCACTTGCCAGAAAGGTCGTTGAAAGTGAATCGCCCACAGTCCTTGTCCGATAGTGATGGGACAGTTAGCTCTGGAGCCTCGATAGGCTGCGGCGGTTCTATTGGGTTCTTACGAACGTACTGAAGGGGTCCACACCCAACACAGAACACAAGACACAACACAAGCCTCATGTCTTAAGCCTCGTCCTCTTTGGCTTGTCCAGTGAGGCCTGTTCTTCCTTGGCGTCTTCGTGAACCTCTGTCTCCTTCTCAACCTCTTCGGTGATTGCGTCTTCCGTGTCCTTGCGATCTTCCTCGGCGTCCTTCCTGCCTTCCTTGATCTCCTTGACCGTCTGCCTGACCTTGACGCTCCTCCTGTGCTCCTTGTCTGCGACGAAGAAGAGGAAGAGTGTCGTCACAACAGCAACCGCAGCACCAGCTACACCAATGGCTGCTGTCCTGAATCGCTTGCACTTGATCGCAGCAACGACGGCAGCGATGAAGATCGTCACCGAGACGACTAGGATCGACAGCCCCTGTCCGTTCACTTGCTTATCGATCCGCCAGAGATGATCTTCTTGATCCTGGCCGGCAGCGTCTTCGCTACAGCATGGTGAATGGCTGGAGCCATGGACCCACCGATGGCACCTAGCAGCACACCCCACCACTCCTGGGCAAACCATCCAGGCCACAGGGGGAGAGCCCCTAGAAGAGCGCCTAGAAGGATGCACATGGTCCTAGTGAGCCAGCGGAGGAACTCCTCCTGCCTGCCGCTCAGCCTCTTCCCACCCCTCTTTGCAATCATGCGAAGGGCTGGCTTCACGATGTGGCCGATGAGAGCGTAGGTGGCAAGGGAGATCCCCCCACCACGAACAGCTAGCTCGATGTAGTTGTCGAGAGTCATCTACCCCCCCCCAATCAAGTCACCCAGGAGAAGAGCCCCAAGGACTAGGAGGCCAACAACGATGGCGGCTCCAGACCCTCTTGCGATCTTCACCCCAGGGCTCATGCAATGTCCTCGTAAGCATTGCCTAGAAGCGACGAGTACTTCTCCACGTTGCCAGGACCGTTGTAGTACCTAGCTAGCTTCTTCCAGTCCTTAGCCTTAGCAGCGGCTAGCGCCCTAGGAGAAGCCTTGAACCACTTGACGAACAGCTTGTAAGAGACCCCCTCTGGGTCTGCGTAGAAGTTGTCTGCTGCGCTGTTGGCTGAGCTGTAGATGTCGAGCAAGTGAGAGCCCATGACCTGATAGAGACCCCAGCTTGTGGACTCCACAGCGGCGTCAGGATCTAGAGAGAAGGCATACTCGAAGGCAGACCTGTTCGTCTCTGCCTTAGTGACGCTGAAGCCCTTTGAGCCCTTCGTAAACGGCACAGACTCAGACAGGTCAGGCCTCTTCCTCAGAAAGACATGCGGCTCAAACCTGATAGCGTTTGCCCTGCCAGCAGACTCAACCTTCTCAATCGTTTGAACAACCTTGACCGGAATGCCGAGAGCTTCTGCGGCATCTTCCTGGGCCTTGGAGGGCTCTTCTCCGTAGGACCATCCCTCTTCTTTGGCCTTGCGGAGGGTCTTCGCACCAGCGACACCGTCAGCGACCAGACCACTGGCCCCCTGGTAGAGCTTGATAGCTTCATGGGTGATGCTCCCAGCGACACCGTCAGCTAGGCCGTGGAGGAACTCATTGACGATGAGGAACTCTTGAAAGGACTTTACGTGCGCTCCGCTAGAGCCTCGCTTGATGAGCATGGGTCACCTATCGGCACTGAGCGCCAGTAGCCTGGCAGATGGCAGCCAGGTTGCTCGACTGAGTCTTCAGGTCAGACCGCATCTCGCGCTGCTCTGTGACTAGGACTTCAAGCCTTGCCTTGGTGACAGGGTGGGCCTCTAGCTGGATGTGCTCCTCTACCTCGACTTGAATCTCAGCCACCTCTTGTGTGAGCTGCGTCGATGTAGACGACATCATCGTGTGGAAGCCACCGGCTCCGAAGATGACTGGCACCAGCCAAAGCATGGCCTTCAGGGCGTTGTCTTTGCTCACAGCCTAGTTCATCTTCAGCACGCGGAGCTTGGTCCACGTTGCGGTAAACGAGTGGGATGGACTCCCTGGATTGGAAGTTGCCGCGTCATTGTAGTAGGCATGAAGACTGAGCTTGGCACTGGCTGCTGTGATGTTCAGCGGCATGGTTGGTGCTGGCGCTACTTGACCTGGGATCGTCTGAGACTCCGCCTCCATGGCCGAACTAGTGAGCGGTTCGATCAACGACGAAGACGTGTCTGCCCCAGCCCCGAAGCCCCAGGAGCCGACATACCAGACGATCTCTCGGAAGGAGGGCTCAACTCCAATCGCTGTGAGTTCTCTGCCGGTGTTCCCCATTTGGACATCGTTGCCGAGCGTCGTCGGAGCCCCCCCACCTCCAGACCAAAAGACCGTGGCGTTCTCAATCCAGTTGTCTCCAGTAGGGCCATCGCCCAGCATCACTCCATAAGACTGCCAATCGTCATTTAGCCCTGAAGAGCCGGCGAGAATCTGGAAAGCAATCACGTCGCCATCGGCAAGGCCAGGGACAAGCGAGCTGACAGGAATCTCAATTCTCGGAGCGGAGTTCGTTCCAGGGTCTTGATAGGAGTCGATCAGGGGGGGGACAGGGGGGACAGAGGGGACAGTGAAGTCAATCTGGAGACCAACGCCGGCTACCAAATCAATCGACGTACAGAATGGATTTGCACCGGGACCCCACTGGTGCTGGACCGTCCATGTCTTTCCGTCAATAGTGGGCGTATCTAGGTTGGTACCAAGGTTGACCGTTTGCCCCTGTGCCGTGAAGTCAAGCTCATACTCGACCGACCAAGTTGGCCCAGACGGGGGAGTAGGCCCGCCACCGCCCACAAGCTTGGGAGGAGTGCCCCTTGTTGAGCCTGAGCCTGGGAAGAGGGTAGACACTAGGTGGTAGCCCTGATGAAGAAGAGGACGCTGTAGGTCCGATTACCTACACCACCGGCAATGTTCTCAACCGTGTAGGTGTGCGTGGACGGGACGAACGCTGAAGGAGTGCCCTCGACCTTCTGGGCAAACAGGGGAATGGGCATCGCAAGGGTGTCAGTGCCAGAGGTGCTCGTCTCAAGGCTGATCGTGGTGTCGTACATCAGGTTTTCAAGCGCGGTCTCTGTAAAGAGGCGAACCCTGACGAAGTGACCGGCAAGCGCAGCGCCATCCGTGGTGACAGAAACACCGCAGACCTCTCCCTCAAGGAGGTTCCTGCCAATCCACCCAATGGTCTGAGGGGCAAGGGCTGTGCTTGCGCCAGCAGCAAGTGCTGGGGCGGGTGTTCTAGCAACGGGAACCCAGGTATTTGCCATGTCTTCTCCTACTTCCCTTCTAGCGAACAAACTGACTTGCAGCTAGCTGGTTCTTAAATCCCCCCGAGGGGAAACTAACACACTAACGATCCTCATCTTCCACCTTTGACGGGTGTCTAATATCCTGCCAGTCAGCCGGCGGAAGTCTTGTCGATGCCCTGGTGAAGTCGTACAGCATTGTGCTGCGCTGTCGCTCGATGATGGCCGTCAGGGCGTCCATGTATCTCTTCTCTAGGAACGACTGCTGGGCCTCGAAGTCCAGGGCGTATGGCCTGTGGCCAAGGGAAAAGGAGATCTGCCGCTCCGCAGATGTCGCCGGAACCCACTCCCCCTGGTCTAGCGCCCTGGACGTAAACGTATCCTGAGCAAGCTTGTTGTACTCCCTGATGACCCTGAATCCTGGCAGCCGGCTGAAAGCGTAGAACCTCTCGGCGTTGGTTGACCTGTACTGAGGTCGATACTTTCCAGTCTTCCTGCCGTCCTTGTAGATAGCTACAGGCTCTGGCGCGTCCTTGTACTTGCCGGTCTTCTTGTCGAAGGCCACCGGAAACCCGATAAGCTTCTTGAAGAGCGGAGGGGCGTTGGTGAACTGCCTTACGTTGTCAAGCTCGTTCCAGCCCTTGCCGTAGTAGAGCGAGCGCTTGTCCATCAGGTACTCAAGGCCGAACAACACGTCTGGCCTAATTCTGGTGAGCGTTCCGACAGGCAGGTTCCCGTCGCTCCTTGCCACGTTCTCGATAAAGGCCTGCTGGGGGAGGCCGTTGATTGCCCATGCCCTGGATGTTCCGGTCCTGAGCATGATCTCCCACCTCAGGTTCTCAGGCATGGACTGGATCTCTTCTTCGCTGAACTGCCCCTTGGTCAGACCGTTCACGAAGTTCTTGAATATCGCTGCTTGGCGTGGGTTCTTGACCAGCTGGTGAAGCTGGAATCGGATGTTCCCAGCGTCCCAGACGTAGAAGAAGAAGACCCTCCTGAGCACATGCTTCTCGATAGGCGTCAGGTGACTGTAGTTTCTAAGCGCATCGTCAACAGATCGGCCGGCTTCCAGTGGGGTAGCTCCGCGAGCGATCTCACCAACACCAAGGGTAAGCCTGGCCTGCATCTCGACGGACTGGTTGAGGCCAGTCATCATCCTCATGTAGGAGGGCATCGTCAGGCCGGCAATAGCCCCAGCCACAGCGCCAGCAGGGCCGAAGACGGACCCGATGGTCCCACCGGCCGTCATCCCGACAGCCTTCTCACCGAAGTAGGGGATCGCCTTCTTCGCAACCCTTGGTGAGGTTGTCTCTACGGCCTGCCCAAACCTGACAACCTCGTCGTTCCAGACACGCCTCCAACCAACCGAAGCAAGCTCGGCTGCAGCGGCACCAACGTAGTGGCCAAGGAAGCCGCCAGCAGCGGCACCAACAGGACCTGCTGCCATGCCGCCGGCAACAGCTCCAACCGTAGCCCCACCAGCCGAACCCAGGAGCTGCTTGCCAACCATGCCAGTTCCAAGGGTTGGAGATGTGCCACCGCCGAGAGCCTCCTTCAGGTACATCGCACTAAGCGGCTGCTCGGCAACACCAAGCTCGTCCAGAGTCTTCCTCCATTCCCCAACCGTCATTGTCCGATCACCAATCTTGACCAGACAGTCTTGGTGCTTCAGGCCGACAAGCTTCTGGAACTTCCCAATCTCGTTCTTCGGCACGTTCATGAAGATGGAGAGTGCGTTTGCGTGGTTGACCGGGTTGAAGAGCCCGAGACCCAGCTTCTGAGCGATGGATGCGTAGTTGCCCTGGAAGTTCATGCCGATGTGGGCCAGCGAACTAATGGTGGCCATCGACTTGAACAGCGCATGGATGCCGTCGAAGAAGTTTCCAAGCCAGTGGTTCTGGAGCGGGTCTGGCTGGTTCATCCACCGCATGTACTCAACGGCAGGAGTCGGGAGGTACACGTCGTTCATGCCAAAGGCCTCGACAATGGAGGCGTCGATGTTGAGGCCTTCCCTCCTAAGGATGTTCACCACCTCGCCAGGCTCGTGACGGCCAAGGAGCTGAAGGATCCTCTGCTCCATCGCAGAGCCACTCAGCTCCGCTGGAAGCTTCATTCCAGACAGAGCGGCGATAGCGTCCGACTTAGAGAGCTTTGAGTAGCCGAACCGCCTGGCCGTCATCTCGTTCCAGACGCTTCCGCCAGACGAGATAAGCTTCCCGATCTCAACGCCCATCGGGAACATCTTCTTCATGTCGCTGATGAAGGTGGCGTCAGAGATAGCCTGGTTAGTGTCCCGCATATACCTTTCGATCATGATGTTGAAGTTGGTCTCAAAGAAGTCGTAGGCATCGTTGAGGTCGGCAGTCTTTCTCGCCCACTTAACTGCCTCGTCCCACTCGCCGGCTGAGAACATATCTTCCAGCCGACCTCGCCTTGAGGCGTCAATCAGCTCCTCCATCGGCATCCCGGCAAACGGACCGTCAGGAGCCCAGCCTGGGCCGCCAGGGTTCACCGAGTTGTGATAGAGGATCTCAGTAGCAAGATCGTTCCTGGCCACCTCGTTGATGTCGTCTAGGATCGAGGCCCTAGTTCTGAACTGCTCAAATCCAGAGGGCCTGTTGGTGGGGAGAAGCCCTCGGCCCTGGAGGTTCCTGACAACGTCCCTAGATACGGACCTGAGAAGGTGGGGGACGTAGCTCGCCACGTTCACCCTGGTGAGGAACTCTTCCTTGTCCCACAGCACATGCTTCTTGGCGTTAAGCTGAGCGATTGTGTCGTCAAGGATGGCGATCTCAGTAGGATCTACAGCAACAGACCTAGCCCCCTCAGCGATCCTAAGCCGCTTCATCACCTCTGGGTCGAACCCGCCAGTGAGCTTGCCGACCTGCTGAAGGCGCAGGAGCTGCTCTTCCAGAAGGTCGTCCAGAAGCTTGGCGCACTTCAGGGCGTTCTCAATCTGCTTGTCCGTATAGGTATCAGCGACCCTCGTCTTCTTCCCCTTGACGTGAACGAACAGCTCGTCAGTGCCCTTCATCCCAAGCTCTTTGGCAAGCCGCTTAACCGCAGGGCTGGCGTCGGAAGCAACTCCGTAGAACCGCCTGTTCTTCACGAGCCGGATGACCTTCTGCTGGTCCTGATGGCTCAGGGCCTTGAACACGGTGGCGGTCTCGTCACGCTTGAAGGCTGTGATCGCTGCTTCCATCTGAAGCTTGGCGAAGTCTCCGTATGACCTAGACCTAGTCTTGACCGACAGCACCTCGTCCCATACCTGCTTTGGAGACCTGTGATCCCAGCCAAGCTGCTCGGCAGCGTGCATGAGATCGTTCGCAGCCTCAGGCAAAGCGTTGAGCCGCTTCTCCATGGCATCGCTGATCTTCTTTGTCGCATCTTCTGGTCCCTTGGCGATGTCCTTTAGAGCCGTTCTGAGCTGGTCCTTGCCCTCAAAGACCTCGCCAACAGTTCCCATCGCCTCGTCAACCAGGGTCTCAAGGTCCCCCTTATCGGCGTATCCACCAACGGCCACGTCCCACTTGTCTGCAGCTGCAGCCCTGGCCATGGCCCTGCCATCTTTCCTGGCATCCATGACCTCAGACCGCACCCGACCCTCAAGCTTGGCGACATGGTCACCCAGCCACGCCTCGGCCTCCTTCAGGGCGGCCATCGACTCTGGCGGAACGTCCTTCTTGAGGAATGCGATCTCCTCTGCCCCGGCAAGGATCTCATCGTCGCCAACAGATCTCTCCGCAGCCTCAATCGCCTCGTCAATACGCTGCTTCTCTTTGGGCTTGAGGTTCACAGCCTGAGACCTCTTAATCAGAGCCCCAAGCTCGGCAGCCTCCGGGTTATCCACCGCCTCAAGGAACTTTGTTGCCGCATTTGCATACGCCCTCTGCTGGGCTGTGGTTGCGTTCAAGCCCGCGCTGTCGAGAGCGTCCTTGGCCTTCTGGAAGGCGTCGCCGGCAGCCTTGGCTACCGGGTCTGCCTGACCAAGCCTTGGCGTGTACTGCTTGAGTCCTGGGTGCTGGTCGGCGTACCTGCGAGCAACTCCAGTAACAAGATCCTTGAAGTACTTCTGATAGAAGGATGGGCCGGCAACGACCTTGGCCGCCTTGGCCCTGGCGCTAACGATGTCCTTGAAATCGCTATTTACAATCGCCTCGGCGTCTGGCCTGGACAGGCCGTAGTTCTTGATGAGGACCTCAGCAACTCTCTTGCCGGCCCTATCGAGCAGGCCCTTGTCCTTGGCCTGGGGACCCTTCTCCTTACCCCGTCGGAACTGCCCAGTGCCTGGGATGCCGTCGTCTGGCACCTTCATCCCACCAACGATGTGCATAGCGTCGTCAAGAGACCTGGCGGCCTTGGCCTGGAGGTCCCTCGACTTGGAGGTGAAGTCATCAAGCGTGGCTGTGATGGTTGCTGCGTCGAACTCAGCCGCCTTCATGAGCCTGGTGGCGGCGTCTCTGAACTTCACATATGCCGCCATCTGGGAAGAGCCAACGGAGCCCTTCAGGGCCTCCCTGGCAGCCATGACCTCTCGGCCAATGGCAGTCTGCCTAGACGAGTCAACGTCGATGAGCCTGTCGAATACGCCCTTGATGTCTTTGGATACACTCGGCAGCTTGACCCCAGCCGGGCTGGGAGCGTCAGAGAAGTAAGCCTGCCGGCCCTTGCCTGTGACGACGTAGTAGACCTCTCTCAGCCACTCCTTCAGCTTGTCGAAGATGGCCTTGATCTCGGCGGCATCCTTGATTCCCTTGGGGAGGTCGCCCCTCTTGATGTACCTAACAAACGCTTGAGCAAAGGCCTCTTCCGCAAGCTCGGACCAGCTTCCGTCTTCATTGAAGGCCTTGTCCTTGAGAACCCTCTTAATCCAGCCAGAGGCAACACCAAGGTCATTGGCAGGAAGGTCTCTCCTGAAGATGTGGCCAATCTCGTGAACCAGGGAGGTGACATCGGCAGACTCGAAAGCCTTGATGATCGCCTTGCCTTCTTCATTGAAGATGACGGCAGCCGATGGTGGCTTGCCAATAGGGCCGGGCTCTCGGGAGAATTTAATATCAGCAACTTCTTCACTCGTTAGGAAGACCTTCTTTAGGGCATCGCTTAGTTTGAACCCCCTCTTGGAAGCCCACATCTCGCTCGTAGCCTCCCACCCAGGCATGTGCCTATCCATCTCCCTGGTCCTGACCCCGCGACCTGGCTCGGGTCGATCTCTGTATGCCAGCCTTCTGAACCAGTCTGCTCCCCTGTGTTGATCAAACTCTTCCCTGACCTTGTCTGGCCCGAACCTCTCTGCAAGTTCGTCCAAAACAGAAACAAGTCGAACAGCGCGCTTCTTTAGCGTGGGATTGTTTTTAGAGACCTCGCCTATAGATTCAAGCATCTGGAGAGGGAGGTCCAGCTCCTTGAGGTAGCCCTCTTCGTCCCTCATGTTCCTGGCGATGAAGCTGGATACAGCCTCATTAACCTGTGACATCGCAGCTTCTATCTCAGTCTCGGAAGATACCCTGGAAAGAAGGGAGGCTTCTGGGTCTATCTTGTTCGCCTCGGTCAAGACCCTGTTTGCTATGGCAAGCCGATCTCTTGGAGATGCACCCTCAAGCTCATCAATGGTCTGCTCAAGCCTTTCGACATCCTTGGATTTACGGTTCCACCACGAGCTTGCTTTCTGTGATTCCAAATACCTCGCTTCGCTGACCTTGGTGGTGTCTGCCCGCCTGGTCTGCCTAAGGTCTAGGAAAAGATCAGTCTCATCACGAGCGCCACTTATGGCATCGTCAAGGAGCTTCATAGCCTCGTCCGAAGCGGACCCTATGAGCGTCATCCTCTCCGAATACCCGAGGTCAGAGAGGTTGTCTGGGAGCCTTCCGGTGAGGACCAATCGCCTGGCCTCGTCACGCTGAAGGGGATGGCTTCTGGGAGCTGCCGCCCCAGGCTCTCTCATGTAGAGAGGAGCGCCCTCATCAACGAGCTTGGCTGCGGCCTCTGGAGTTACATCGACCTTCCAGTGTGTTGGCTTCGACGGCTTCTTGTACGCTGCGCTGTCTGCAGCGGCCTTGGCCAGCTCCACAATCCTGGCTTCGGTGCCAATCGGATCGATTGCGGCAATCAGGCCCTCTAGCCTTTGCCAGGGGATCGTGTCGGAAGGGGCAACGAGAGCCCCAGCACGGGTCCACCGCCTGTCGGGCTCGAATATATCCTTAATGATATCTGCCTGGTCCAATTTGACCATGCGCTCTGGCGTCCATGACAAAAGCTCAGACCGAGCAAGAGCCCAGTCTGCACTGCGAGACTCACCTAGGGCATAGCTTATGTTCCTAATGGCCTGATCGGCAACGCTGTCCTCCCTCGATTTAATCATGTCGCGGGCAAGCTCTGGCAGATCAACCAAGTCCATGTACCTGTTTAGGCGAAGGTCAGGCCCGGTCGAAGATCGGATTGCCTCCCCGTACTCATCGAAGACGCTGTCCACGATCAGGCGCAGGCGACCCACTAGGCCGTGGACGCCCTCATCGGCATATCGCTTATAGAGACCGCCCATAGCCGTGCTGACGATCTCGCTGACTATCTCGTCCTCCGTTTCGCGTAGCACCTCTGGAAGGCCGTAGTCTCTTGACTCAGATGTGTACTTCTTTAGGATCTCCTCCCTGGCCGCCCTGCCGAACGTGTCGAAGTTCTGCCCAAGCTCCCTTAGCTCCTCCTTAACGAGCCTTAAAGCTTCGTCGTGGGCGGGCTGGCCATGTCTGGAAGACAACAAGGCCCCGTTAAGAGCTTCCAGCAAGCTTTCTGGGGCGTCAGGGTCTTCACCCCACCGGCCGTCGGCATCATCGAGAGCCTCCCCGACGGCGTCGCGGATCGTCTCAATCGTGGCCCTCTGCCTCTTGATAAGGTCGCTGGTGGGCACATCTCTGGCCTGCCCAGGTGCCATCAGGACGGAGATCGCTTCCCCCGGAAAGAGGTGGCTCCTAACGTCTTTGAGGATATCGGTCACCTCAAGGGGCGCGGAGGTTTGCGGGACATCCCCCGTCTTATGGACATTCTCCTTCCCGAAGATCTTCTTCGCCTCCCTTGGAAGCTTCTCGTCGTAGAGAACCTTGGCCGGTAGGGGCTCCATACGGCCCGTTGTCTCAGACCTCGGTGACGCGGCCTCCCACCGAATCTCAGTGTGGCCGTTGTCGGCAGCCCACTTGGCCGCACGCCTCATTGCCAACATCTGCCAGGACTTCTTGTAAGGGGCGTCTGGGAGGGTCGGGGTGCCAGGAGGGCTGGCCCATAGCCGACCCTGGTTGAGCTGAAGAAAGAGCCTCTTCAGCTCGGTCTTCAGGCGCGGTGTGTTTGCTTCGTTGGTTCCGAGCCTACTCAGCACCAGATCTCTTGCCCTATTCCAGCCAAACTGGTGGTCAACGGCAGCAGCCCTGTCAGCCTCAGCGATGGCGTCGGACAAGCGCTTGGCAAAGGCCTCTCCCCCAGCCTCGTCTAGCGCAGACTGGCCCATGACACTTCTGGCTCTGGCCGCAAGGTAATTCCCGGTCCCCACGATTGGGGCTACCGCGCGGCCAGCAATTTTATCCACCCAGTCGTCCAGCTCAATGCCCTCAGACCGCTTGGCGTAGTCCTCGGCCCACTTGGCCTCGTCAAACTCTACAGCAGCCCTGGCGTAGCCCTTCTTGCGCCCCTGTCCGTGTAGGTCGCTCTGGGCCTCAAGGATGCGGAGAACCTTCTTATCTCCGTCCCAAACTGTGTCGAACCTCAGGTGCAGGAAGATGTTGGCCTTGTAGAGGGGGCCATCCACCTCCATCACATCGGCACTGTTGTAGTGAGCGTCGTCCCAGAACCGCTGCTCGTCTGCGAGGAGGTCGTCCAGAGAGAAGGTGATCTCTGTGTAGTCTTCGCCCTTTGGTCCCTCTAGACGCCCGTAGCCCTCGTCGTAGGTCTTGGTGTAACTAGGCCCCTCCTCACGGGCGGTCAGGTCGCGCCCCTGTCCCTTAGAGACCCTCGCCTGGATGTCTACAATGTCGTTGTAGATTCGGTCCCCATGCTTGGGGTCTACGGTGCCGAGGTAGATGGCAAAACTCTCAGGGTCCGTAGAGAGCGACCTTGGCTTACCGGGAGGGGGTCGCAGCTGAAAAACGACCTGCCCATTTCGGGGTCCTGAGATGTCGTGGCTTATGTGCTTGATAACAGCGTTGTCTAGCCGTTCGCCAACCTCCAACAGATGGAGCGCAAGGTCGTGAACATCCTCAAGCTCAAAGGACACCTTCGCGCCGTCACTGGTGTGGACCGACATCGCCACCTTGGCGTCGGGCATATCCATGTCGGGGCCGCCGTGATACTCAGACTTGACGATGTCTACCTCGTTCAGGCCCTTCAGAACGTCCTCCCACTGACGCTCGAAGTCGATCTCGACCCCGTGGAAGGCGGGGTCGTCGTGTGGATCGTCTAGCTCTCGATACTCGGAGTCGGGCTTTCTCTTCTTGATTACCCCTGCATCGGACAGGGCATCGTGCATCACCTTGAGGTCTCTGAGGTGCCTCGTCGCGTTATCCATCGTGCCCTTCGGAAGCTCACGAGGGATCTTGAACAGATGGGCCTTGATACCGTCGCTGAGTTCTGAGGCTCTTACGGTTGGCGCTGTCTCTGGCGGCTTGGCAGCGGCTGCGTCTAGAAACCCGTCAAGCGCTACCTGCATCCTTGGGGCCAGGGTGGACCGGACCCAGGACTGGGCGATTGCTGAGTCTGGCTGCAGGCCGGGAGCGGCTAGCAGCTCTGCCGCGTTGCGCTCCCCATTAACAACCATGGCGGCCATGATCTCTAGGTCATCCCCAGCCGCCAAGTTATCCCTGTTTACGGGCTCGATCCAACTGTCCCAGTCTTTGATGACATCGCTCAGCAGGTCCACCACACTGTCCTGGGTAACCTTGACCACGCCTGCGCCAGTGCCTGCGACCGGAAGCTTGTCAAGACGACTCAGCCCGTCAAAAAGCTCGGCCTCACCCGCCTTGGCTTCGGCCCCCCTAAGAAGCCCGATGCTGTGCTCGTTAGGCCTTCCACGGACGAAGAAATGGAGGCCGCCCGTTCCGTCTGCGTCGTCAATGTTCCACCGCACCCCACGGTCGAGGTCTATGGCGGTCCCCTTGGCCTCTAACCAGTGCGGCAGTACGCTTTCAATTAGGCTGATTGTGTCCTCGCCCAGCTCCCTGGCCGTGGCCACGCTGCCCCTGGAATCCTCGGGAGGCCTTGGTGTGGACTCAACCCGCTCAGACCACGAACGCCTGTTGGCCTTTACGTAGTCGAGAAGCTCTTCCTTGCTGATCGCGTCCGAGTCGTTCAGGTCGGCAACAAGGGTGTCGCTAAGCTCCTCCTTCTTCAGGCCAAGCCTTTCCCCCTTGCGCGACCAAGGCACGTCGCGCCTAGAGAGCCACTTCCTGAACTCACCGACAGTGGAGAGGTTGTCTGGAGCCTTCTCGATAGCCCTCTCAAGCACTGAGTAGAAGAGCGGGGCGGTCGCTGGCTCCATCGCCATGTCAACGGTGACCGTGCCGTCCGTCATCTCCAAGATCTCGTCAATCAGGCGATCACGACCCGTGGCGTCAGTTACCTCATCCAGAAGCTCAAGCTTGGCGATGCCTTCATCGCTGTAGAGGATGTCTCTGGTAGCCCTCTTTCCGTGCTTGGCCTCAAAGGCCTTCCACTTCTCGGCATCAACCGAGACGATGTTCTTCTCAAACCAGGCAGACTCCATGCCCTCGGGAACCTTGTTCCAGAAGGCCCAGGTCTTTGCCCTGGCATCCAGAATCCCCATGACACCATCGGCCTTCTCTGCGCCCTGGGACTCCTTAAGCCCGCCCCTGACGGCATCTCGGAATCGGTCCCACACCTCCACGTTGCCGGGAGGAAGGACGCCGCTCTTCTGGAGCCGCTCGGCAACGATGGCCGGGTCACCCTCATCCAAGATTGGGATGATCTCGTCAAGGCCCTCAGACACACGAAGCTGGTTGATCTCGTCAATCGTCTTCTGGACGGCGTCCAGGCTGTGCCACTTCTTTTCCTTGATGAGCTTTGAAAGCTTCCCTCTGTAGCCCTTCAAGAGCCCGATCTTCTCAACCGTAGCGGCAGAGTCGGTGTAGGCGAGAAGCTCTCTCTGCCTGACGTAGGTGTCGGCAAGAGCGTCTTTGAGGGCCAACTTCAGCATCCCAGCGTTCTTGGCCACACCGTCAAGCAGGTCCTTCCTGTTCACCCTGGCGGCCTTGTATGCGGCCTCGATGTCGTTGGCCATGGCAACGGCGGCCTCACCGAAGTCCTCTATCTGCCGAAGCCCAGTAAGCTCCTCCTTCAGCCCAGCAGGAAGTTCGTCCAGCTCGCCCCTAGCAGCTCTGATGGCAACGTCTTCTAGGGTGGAGATCTTGGCTACGGCGCGAATGATCTCCTCACTCGCCGGCTCATGCCTTCCAAGGCCCTTGAAGATACCGACAAGGGTTAGCGTGTCGTCGTCCGTGGTGATCTGCTTGATCTCTTCAAAGAACGTGGCGACCCTCTGGGCATCAAGCGTCTTGGCCTGCTGGCGACGAAGCTCCGGGGTCTCTACCTGGCGGAGAAACCTCGCTTCGTGCATGACGCCTTCGATAGGCTGGTACTTCCTTGATTCTCCGTATGGGGCAGTGATCTCTTTCAGCCCCTTGGCCGCCATAGGTTGAGCCTTGCTGGGGGCAGTCACTGACTCGGAGAACCGCCTAAACGGCTCAATCCAGGGGTACTTGTTGACCGCCCACTTCATCATCGCAGTCTTGGTGTTGTCTACGGTGTGGATGATCCTGGCGGCCTTCCAGGCATCGTCGGCGCTCTTGAAGGCAGCCTGGTCGATTGGGATCCAATCGATTGCCGTGTCCCAGACATCCTCCAGAGTGTTGACGCTCTTGCCTGCGTAGGACGCCCTAAGCTCTGGAATCGCCTTCCGCTTGAGGGACTCCCTCATCAGGATTGCCCAAGCCTCTTCTCCCCTGGCAACGGTCAGAACGTCTGCCGCATCTACATCAGAGATACCCAGCTTCGTCTCTGGGGAGACAACGTCAGCCTTCTCGATGATGTCGTCAACAACAGACCTGACCACGTCTGAGCCATTCTCAGCCACGTCTGTAAGCTGCCTGTGCAGGTCGATCTGGTCTGTGGATACAATCGCCTCCTTGGGCACATCTCGTCGCCATGCCGTGTCCGTTGCGAGGATCACGTCGATCTCTGCCTGATTGTCAGTCTGGACCCGGATCTGCTCCGCCATCTCGTCGGAGATCTTGCGGCCGAGAGAAACCTCTGCTTCAGCGACTCTTGCGGCGGCCCTGGCGGCCTTCCATTCGTTCAAGCCGGCAACAGCTGACTTCCTCACACCCACTCCACCAAACCTGGCCAGCCCGATGATCTTTGCCGGGTTGACGAAGTTGAGAGGATCGCCAATCAACGCCGCCATGAAGCCAAGGAACTCGTGGCCACCCTCGTAGCCCTCCTCGCCAGCCTCCTCAGACGCCCTCTTCCACAGATCGCCACCTGCCGCCTCAAAGGGATCGCCCGGAATGGCCCCTAGAACATCCGAAGCAACACCGCCAAACCCGTAGCCAAGTTTTGAGGCCCACTCAGCCCCGGTGTCAAACACCTTGTCTGCCTGCTTATCCAGGGCTTCAAGGCGCTCCTTGTCAGTGCGGTTGTCTATAAGGCTGACAGCTGCCCGTGCTGGACTTCCAAGGGCACCGAGCTTGTAGACAGTCTTCGCCCAATTCTCCAGCTCAAGCATCTCGCCGTCTGCAACCTTGTAGTGATCGTCAAGGCTCGTGGCGAAGTCGATTGGGTTTGGAACCCAACCACCAACGCCCTCCCTCTCAGCCATGCGCTTCTTCTCGTCGTACATGGCGTAGGTGAGCGCCCTGAGTGGGCGGAACGTGACGTTGTCCAGCATCGCAAGGAAGTGCCCAATGCCCTTAACGCCAGTCCAGGCTGCGTCCTTGGCGACATCGGTCCAGCCAGACTCCTCCCTGGCCCGCTCAACCATCCCCGGCATTGTGGCGAACATCATCTCTTCGGACGCTGCAATGCGCTCGGCGTTGTCCCTTGCGTTGTTCCACCTTCTGCCGAATCGCCGTCGAGCCTGTCTGTACTCGGGAACGCTAAAGTCTGGGGGGAGTAGGTCGATCTCTTCCTTGGTGGCTTCTAGTGAGATCTCCTTGGGGATCCGCTCGACCATCTCATTGGGGTCGTCCAGATCCATGATGGCGTTGTAGTCAGTGGCACCGAACGGAGACGCTGGCTCTGGCTCGGCAAACTCCTGAGCCCTGATGTCTGGTTCGTAGAAGTCGGTAGCTGGGGGCGCTTCGGGGAAGGGGATCCCAGCGCGCTCGTAGATCCCCCGAATGCGCTCGTCGTCTGGCGGGGCCTGTGGGGCTTCTTCTGCCTGAACCTCTATAGCCAGTTCAGGGGTCTCTATAGCCACCTCAGCGTATGGAGTAGCTTCGGGGAACGGGATCCCAGCGCGCTTGTAGATCTCTCGAATGCGCTCGTCGCCTGAGGGCGGGGCCTCGATCTCTTCAAGTGGCATGTCTACTCAACAATCACTCGACCGCCGGGTCGGTAGTGCCTCCTTGGGGCTTCTGGCGGAGGACCCTGGAAGGATGGAGAGACGCCAGCCATTTCTTCTAGAGCCTTAATGAGATAGATGTCATTCCCAGTGGCGCTGTCGTAGGTAGTTGTCGAATGCCTGCTCCAGACATCACGAAGGCCACCCGAACGAGAGATCAGCTCGCCTGGGTCCTGTTCAGCGCGCCTGAGGGAGTTCATAACGGATTTCAGATTGGCAAGAGCCCTAACGGCCTCCTCCCTGGTTCCGCCCTCATTGATCACGTCAGTAGCCGCGCTCACTGCCGACGAGTGGGGGCCGATGAACCTGGCGCGAACAAGCTCTCTCTCTGAGTCTCCCGCCTCCCTCTCCCTTGCCTCAGACAGCTCTCTGCGAGCGGCCGCTCTTAGCGCTTTAGCCTCCCGCCTACCTTTCAGCGTGATCATGGCTTTAGGGTCAACAACCTTAGCCTCCTCAAAGGCCGCTTTCGCATCCCCCACGGAAATGTCGGGGGAAGCCTTAGTTCTGGAGCGCTTATCTCCCAGCTTCTCACCATTTTGGCCAACTCCGAAGGCGGCCCACTCGTCAGGCGGGCGGTTCAGCCCCATGACCTCCTTTCGATCCTCATCGGTTTTCGCCTCGGCAAGAAGACTCCTTACCTGCTCCCCCGAAAGACCCACACCACCCCTGTCACCACCCCTGCCACCACCCCTGCCACCACCCCTGCCACCACCACCCTTGTCCGTGGAGGTCCTTCCTGACGGGGTCCTCAGA
>Ga0255048_10001068_pt1 | contig 19940 bp, 22 predicted proteins | sample JV7_2_2_MG_FD_183619 | JGI IMG/M metagenome (GOLD analysis project Ga0255048, IMG submission 183619) | Seawater microbial communities from Jervis Inlet, British Columbia, Canada - JV7_2_2 | ecosystem: Environmental > Aquatic > Marine > Inlet | place: Canada: British Columbia | collected 2016-10-06
AGTTCTTAGAACACAACAGCCTAAGTTTAAAGCACAAATTAGGTTTAAATATTTAGACTGGACTGTAGAAAATAATATATTTAACAATTTAGATATTCCGCATACCAGGTTATTTGCAGATAATACTTATCTAGTATCTGATTACTGGGTAACTACCAGGAAAAATAGATATTTTATTAAAAATCTATTTCATAATCCTAGAAAAACATCAGTTATAGCTTATTATTTTCCAGAAACTGACCACACTAAATTATACTTTATTGATCAAGAAGATTTTAAATGGTATAGTAATTGCGTTATTGAAGATATTTTTGGTTGGCAATATATGGAACAATTTTTAAAAACTCCAGAATATCTTATAATAACTAAATCTGAAAAAGATAGAAAACTTATACACGAGTCAGGCTATAATTGTATTGCTCTACAAAATGAGGGATGTGAAATACCCAATAATAAACTACAAATTATTAATAAGTTTAAAAATATATTTTTACTGTTTGATAATGATACAGCCGGTGTTGATGCCGCAAATAAATTAAAAGAACTATATAATTTTAAAATAATTTTTATACCGAAATACAAAGATATGTCTACACATAAAGAACATAATAAAAGAGAAGATGTTAATTTATTTATAACTAACTTAATTTTACAATATGAGAAACTTCACAGATAAATGGTTAGATGCTTGGGAGCACAAAAACACTTTTAAAAAAAGAGAAAAATACAATATAAATTGGAGCCTCTTACAAATAAACAAACTCTTACAGGAGAGCGCCTGTGATAATCGTTATACATTACCTACTAGTACTTTTACTTTTGTAGAATTTTACCCGTCGTTTAAAAGCAACAATTTTGGTATGGTGCCTAGAGGGCAGTTTACATGGAATTGTCCAGAAATAAACTTAACCTCCCACCAAGTAATACCTTTAACAGCTTTTTATCTTACAGAGCCAGTAGAAACAATACCATTAGTAGACTCTAAAATAATTCTACCAGAAGAAGCTAGAATAGATTTAGATAGATACAACTGGGCCTCTGACACTTTAAAAATAAGTGACTTAGGTTTAACATTAGAATCTGCTAGACTTTTATTAATACGTTATCACAAAGCGTTAATAAGTGCGGAGCAGGCTAAAGGTAGTGAACCTATATTAGAAAACTGTGCTATTGATACTATATTAGATAAAAGAAAAAAACCACACAAGAAAGAGTACTACACAACAGATCAACGTTTACATGGTATAGCAACAAAAACTTCGGAAACTGCTTCATTTACGATAGATATAGCAGACCCCGTAGTCTTAACGAATCCATATAAGACAGTCACAGATAACACAGATACAGAGTATGTAGAAGAAGAAGACGATTATGAAGGAGACCTTTAAAAAACTAAAAATACATAAAAGTTGGTTTAATATATTTACGCCCTTCTTTAAATCTGATGATATAGTCAATATAAAGAGGACGTTACTTAATGTTCCATTCGCACCTATAGAAGTAGATATATTTAAAGCCTTCTCTTTGCCTCTAAGTGATATTAAAGTAGTAATCTTAGGACAAGACCCCTATCCTACAGCAGGAATGGCTACTGGATTGGCTTTTGCTGTTCCTAATGATAAAAAAAGGCCCCCTAGTTTAAAGAAAATAATGGAGCTAATTAGAACAACAGTTTCTAGTCAGCCAGTAACCTTTGATGTAGATGAACCTTTTGATACTACTTTGGAACATTTGCACCAACAAGGTGTGTTTCTTTTAAATACAGCATTAACTGTGCGTCTGGGATACCCAGATTCACATGTTGAGTTATGGCAACCGTTTATAAATACTGTAATTAAAACTTTATCTGAAATAGATTATTTAATTTGGGCACTATGGGGAAAATCTGCACAGAGTTTTATACCTCTAATAAATGATAATCATGCAGTTTTAACTGCTGCACGCCCAATGGCTGAGAACCATAATCCAAAGGTACTTAACAAGTTTTCTGAAAGTGATCATTTTAAACAAATTAATGAGTTATTAAAAAAAAATAAAAAGAGAATAATTACATGGGACGAAAAAGAAAAAAGGTAGGCGCATCTTTTATGATGTCTAGCCTAGACTACACTACTCGCCAATATATGTCTGATATTGGCTTTAAAAGAGAAGTTACTTTAATAGAGAATGCAGACATATTAGTAATTCCGGGAGGATCGGATGTAAATCCTAGATTATATAACCAAGAACCACATGTTCTTTGTGGAAAAGCCAACGATTCCTTAGATAAAGCAGAAAAAACATTATTTAATAAGGCGGTGAAGTTAGACATTCCTATTTTGGGAATCTGCCGAGGCGCTCAAATGGCTTGTATACTATCTGGAGGAGAATTATATCAACATGTTACAGGTCATTTAGGTAAGCATTTTATGTACACCGACAACAATATAACAAAAAGGCAGATTAAGCACTCTCGTACAGTATCGCCTGTAACCGTAACTTCTTGTCATCACCAAATGATGATGCCTTTTAAAATGAATGCTGCTGACTATCAGCTTTTAGGGTGGTCTTTAGGATTATCCAGAGAATACCTTAACGACAGTGGAAAAGTTTTTTTAAATAAAACCCTCTATCCGAAAGCTTATACACGTTATGATTCCCTCAAAGAGCCGGAAATTATATACTTTCCCAAAACCAGAGCTTTGGCTTTGCAATATCATCCTGAGTTTTCAGGTATGAGCACACTAGCTAGTGATTATACAGAGATATTGATTAATAGCTTATTATACGATAATAAAAGTCTTGTAGAAGGAAAAACGTTTTAAAACTTTTTTATAAAAAAAACAAATATAAATGCAAACAAAAAGAATAGGCATAGTTGCCTCTGTTCAAGGTCTTTCCTTCGGTATATCAAAAGTGTACCATGACTTTTTAACACAGTTTGGAGACGTTGTTCTTGTAAGTGGCGATGTTTTAGAACCAGATCCATCATTAGATCTACTAGTACTCCCTGGAGGAGCAGATATTAATCCTCTGCAATATGGGGCTGTACCGAGTGTTCATACTAATAAACCTAATGTTTTTCTGGAGTTCTTTGATGCTAAAGTGTTACCACAATACGTTAAACTTTTAAAAAATAAAGAAAGATTAAAAGGTATCTTTGGTATTTGTAGAGGAAGTCAAGCACTAAACATTCATTTGGGAGGAACTTTACATCAACACATTGCTCAAAAAGAAAGCGGTATAGATAGAGGCAACTGTGTAGATGTTTTAGACATTAATCCAGAACTAAGAAAAAGAATACCCGCACTAAAAGTAAAAAACGGTTATAAAGTGAATTCTATTCATCATCAGGGTATGTTTGAACCTGGATTAGCAATGGGTTTAAAGCCTATGGCTAAGAACAAAACCTACTTAAATGTAGAGGCTTTTATTCATGAGACATGGCCTATTGCTGGGGTACAATGGCATCCCGAAGAGATGGCCTATGATTCTTTTTCTATTCACATCATTAAAAACTTTTTAAGGGATGCGCATTAAAATCAAAAAATGGACTTTGGGTATGGATAATGAATATCTAATCCTGGATAAAAATGATAATCCTATTTCAGGAATTGGTAAAGTAGGCGGCACAAAAAACAGACCTTTAGATATAGGCAAAGCTTGTGGAAGACAAGAAGACAACGTAGCTGCTGAAGTTACTATGCCCCCCTGCACTACAGCAGAGGAACTCTTATACTATGTAAATTACACTAAAAACACAGTAGAAAAACATTTAAATTTAAAAGGAGCTAATTTACGTCTGGTAGCACAATCTTCTGCAATATTTGACGAGTCACAGTTATTAGATAGGGCCGCTAAAATATTTGGTTGTAGTGGTTCTTTTTGTGTTTATACTGGTGGTGGATCTCAACGTAAAAGTGCTTCAGAGGCAGGCAATTTAAGAGCTTTTGGTGCACATGTGCATGTGGGCTGGGTCACTACTCAAAAAAAAAATATACAAGACATTGAACGTTTAATACGAACAATGGATATATTACTTACAGTGCCTTCTATATTAATAGACCCTGATACTAAAAGAAGGGAGTTATACGGTAATGCTGGAGATTTCAGATTTAAGTCTTATGGCTGTGAATTGAGAACTTTAGGATCGGGTATGATTGCTAACGACAGCTTAGTTAAATTTATATTTGATCAAACTACTAAAGCTATTGAGCTGTGTAACAACGATACTTTTGATCCTTATCAATATGAGGAGAGAGTATTACAAGCTGTGGATCAAAATAATCTAGAAGTAGCTAAAACCCTGTGCTCAGAATTTAACATTAACATTAATCATTTAATACCTATAACAACATGTACTACTTCTTAACATACGGCTCTCTAAGACGGGGAGAAAGTAATTTTAATGCATACTGCAGTTATTATAATCTAGAATATATTAAAACAATAGAAATTCTTGGTTATAAGTTATACTCTTTTGGCCCTTATCCAGGTATAAACTATACTGGAGACGAAAAGGATGTTTTAGTGTGTGATTTATTAGGCACTAATCAAAAAGAATGTAGTGATTCTATAGACAGTATGGAACTTGGTGCTGGTTATCATATTGAAGAAAAAGTTATACCATATGATGAAAAAGAAGTAACTGCTAAATTGTATGTGTATAGCAATCCCCTAACAGATAATTTAGTCCCTAGTGGGGACTGGTCAAAATATTTAAAAGAAAAATATGAGAAGCACAAACAAGTATTTTAGCACAGTACGAGTATTCACTAGACACCCTACACATAGAATATTAAAACGGGCTATAAAAACGAATGGTAAAAAGGTAGTTTTAAGATTAGGGTCAAGCACTACGGGCAGAACACCTGCAGATATTGAAATTAACACAGTCGCAGCAGTAAACAATTGTAGCAACAAAGTGTTAATGAAAGAATTATTTGCTGATGCAGGAGTATGTTCACCGGAGTATTATACTTATAAAGATAAAGACAATGTCTTGTTTAATAATAAGGTAATAAGTATTGAAGAACTACCATATCCGATATTAAGTAAAAAAACTTTCAGAAGTAGAGGAACAGGTATGAGTAAAATAGGAAGTATAGCAGAAATGCGTACTTTTTTACGAAAAACTACTTACAATACCAATAATCCTTTCTATTTTGAAAGATTCTATAATTATACTAGAGAATATCGAATACACACCTCTTCTATAGAGGCAAACTCTTATTTTTATTCTTGTAGAAAAATGTTAAAAACAGATGCGACAAAGCGCTGGTATAGAAATAATAGCAATTCTTTGTGGTACTTAGAAGAAAACAACGCTTTTAATAAGCCTGTTACCTGGGATGCCATTATAACAGATTGTTACAAAGCCCTAACTGCTTTAAAACTTGATCTTTGTGCTTTCGATGTGAAAGTAAACAAAGAAGGGAGCTGGGTTATTTTAGAAGGCAACAGTGCGCCTGCATTTGGGACTATTACAGCGGAAAAATACTTAAAACAAATTAAAAAATTTATAACATAAATGACGATATTATATCTTATACTGTTTATATATGCGCAATTGATTTTCTTTAAAAAGACAAGGTTTAGCCAATTCAATTGTGGAATAACCGGGTTTTGCGGAGAAGGCCCAGCTAATCAAGCTAAATTAAGATTATTGGCGGTATTAAATGAAGAAAGGGGTAAACATTCTAGTGGAATTAATATGTCTGACGGTGTTAGTATTAAAACTGCAGGATTTCATGACGGGCAATTTAGAGATGGTTTTAAACATAAGCCCCTAACAGCTCTTACTGGAGGCCCGGTATTAGTACACACAAGACAGGCTACTGTGGGAGATCACACTGAGGCTAATGCACACCCCTTTAAATATAAGTTAGCAACGGATAAAGAGGCATTTGTGTTTACACACAACGGTACTGTTAGTAACTGGAAAGATTTGTGTAAAGAATACAATACAGACAGTACACAATTTACTGTAGACTCCAAAGCTTTGGGATACTTAGTATACAAATATGGCTTCGAGGTTCTTTCTAAATATGAAGGGTCTGCTGCGGCAGCCTTTAAATACCTTAATAACAACAATACTTTGTTTTTATGGAATGGAGCCACTAAAACCACAAAAAACGGTGCTTTTATATATGATCGGTCTCTATTTTATTATTATGATAAAGAAGATCGTGGTTACTATTATTCTAGTGATAAAGATCATTTAGTACATGCGGCTAATGGTGATAAAGCATTAATAGAGGCTGTACCTACAAATACTGTGATTAGAATTACTAACGGTAAGATAACTAAGAAGTATCCTATAGATAGATCGCATATTTTTGACCCTCCTTATAATAACACTTACTATGATAATTACTCACGATATAATACTGTTGACGACGATGAAGAGGTAAAAGAAAAGAGGGCAATATTCTTTGTAGTTAACGAATTGGTGTACTCTAAAGGTAGATTATATCAAGTAATAAATTCAACAGGAACTTTAGCTGATCTTACTGGTACTTTTTATATAAGTAATAAATCTAAGCAAGTATTAAGTAGTAAAGACGCAAAGATAACAAAACACTCTGTTTATTATATATATAAGGGTATACAATTAAAAAATGCAGGAGCATTAGCTGAGTTTAAGAGAATGAAGTACAACATAGATTTTAATAAGGCCGTATTTAACCACTTAATACATAAAGACTTCTTATTATTGTCTAATGGATACTATTGGAAAGAGAACTCATTAGTTTCTGATACTATACAGCCGGACTTTTCTGTGTATAAGTTCGAGATTAATTTTGGTAAATTGGTTTCACAAACACGTCCCGCTCCTTTAGCAATGTCTCCAAAACAAAAAACAAAAGGCCCTTCTCTTAAATCAGATCCTGCTTTAGAATACTTTAATACTTTGTTTGCTACAGAGTATCCTAGTAGAATAGAGGCGGAAGAGTGGTGGAAAGATTTTGTTAAAACAACGGATGAGTATGACTTTGATGGGTATTATAAGCAATTCTTAGAGGATACCCTTGATAGTGATATTGTTGCTGCGGATAATAAAGACCTAGCTTCAATAACAAGAACGGAGGAACACATCTTTGATAATGACGCAGGAGATATTCTAGATACAGAGCTTATAAATGATTTCGTAAAAGACTTTAAAGTATTAAAAGACAATATCGAAGCTTTGTATTGGGATGCTAATTTGATAAATTCTAGTATAGTAGAAAATTCTGAGTTAGACAAAGATATTGCTAAATTAGAAATGGTATACAATCTAGTGGAAACACCTGCGTTTTACGAAACAATAGCAGAAAATCAAGAAATAATGCAAAAATTATTAAATAAATATTACTAAAATGGCTAAAAGAAAACAAGTTACCGATTTAGTAGCAGAAAAAGAAGTTCCTGAAGATGTTATTATCACTTATGATGGTAGTCCTGCCGATAAGAAAAAGTGTAAATATATAACGGGTGAGTATTATAGGATAGGAGATAAGAGAAAGCGCAACTCTGGACAATGCTACTTGTTGGATGTTTCGGAAGAAACAGAAAAATATGTTAGAACAAACTCTAAATTTCTAATATTTAATTTTTCTGCGGGTATGTATATGCATACAAAAGATTCTAGACTAAGAGAATACGTAGTAGGGATAGCGGCTGTTGATAAAAAAAATAAAGCTGTTATAGGAGCGTTCACGCCAGTACCATCCGAGGTAATACCTGCCTACACTAATACTGGAGTTGTTCCTGCTAAAAACGAAACTATCCTAAAAAAGCTTAAGTATATAGAATCACTATATGATGGCAACTTCTATGATCCATCAATACTTAGTTCAGAACAAACTCGTAATCATACAGAAAAGGGGCTTAATTGGCCTACTAAGAGTAACTACCCAGAATTTAGTATGTCTGCATATGGCGCTAGTAAAAATAAGCCTTATGCTGAGATGGTTACAAATTCAAGAAATTACAAAGATCTTTTTACAGATACTACTAATAATGTATTTACTAAAATTTTAGGACAGTATACTATAGGAGTAGAGTTTGAAACCAAGAGTGGGCATATCCCTAGTAGATTTTTATACAAAGCTGGTTTAGTCCCTGTTAAGGACGGCTCAATAAGAGGTCATGAATATATTACAGTACCCTTTTCTCCACAAGAAACGGGAAGAAGGTTAACAATGGCTACTAAACTATTACAAAAATATACTAGTGTAGACCAGTATTGCAGTTTACACGTACATTTGGGTAACACCCATAGAGATGAAAAATTTATAGTGTCTCTATACTATTTAATCTTAAATATACAAGAAGAACTGCTTGAAATGGTGCCTCCCTATAAGACAGATATAGCATTTTTAGCTAATAAACCAGGAGGAGCACTAGATCATTGTAAAAGATTACATCCTCTAGGTTTACGAGATCTGAATTTTGCAAATTGTGCTAATGATATTGACAGAGGTGTTTTGTTAGATCGCGCTTTTAAACAAATTTTTAAATTTGTTAATGAAGGTCTCGACGAAGACCCACAAACTAATAGACACAATAAACGTCATAGCAGGCAAGACCTAGATAAGTGGCATCTTCTTAATAGATACTATTTGATAAACTTCATGAACGTATTGTTTAAAAAAACAAACCAAACTCTTGAATTTAGATTACATCACGCTACAAATAATAAGTATAAGCTTTTAAATTGGGTAGCTATTTGTGCAGCAGTTCTTAGATATGCTGAAAATAATCAAGATTTAATTTTAGACCGTGAGCTTAAAATTAATTTAAAAGATGTGATTAGTGATCTTAAAAACTATATTGATCATCCAAATATTGAATTTGCATGTAGTTATTTAAATGACTATATTATAAGTAGAAAAGAAACCTTCTGCAACAATTTTTTAGGTAGAAATATAGAAGTTCATGAAGAATTTTTTAATGATGATAAATACACTTTTAAAACAAAGAACAATAAAAACAGAAACACATATCCGTTTAATTTTTAACTAATTACAATATTTTATTACAAGTTGTTTTATAAAGACATTAATTAAACAAAAAAAGAAAATAACTTGTCTAATAAAAATAGAACGAAAGGACACAATTTGGAAAGACTCGTAGCTGGAGTATTCAGGAATATTGGACACCCTTTTGCAAAAACATCTAGAGCTGAATCAAGAGTTTTAGATAATTGTAAGGTGGATATTGCTAATATTCCTTTTAATATTCAATGTAAAGCGGGTTATTTAAATAATCGCCCTAAATACGAGAAACTCCATGAAGAAATAAAAGAACAACTATCACTAAATTACCCAAAGGATAATCCCTTACATTATAGACCCATAGTATTAATTCACAAATTAGATGGGCGTAATCCAGCAAACTTTCAATGGACTATGCGCTTTGATGCGGCTATATCTTTGTTAACTAAAATAGCTACAGCTACTAAAAAACAGGAAGACACGTTTAAGCTGTTAAAGTCTCTTAATTTACCCAAACACCAAAAACAGAGATTTTATGAAATATGGGCTGAATAAGATGGAGATTATAAACGGTAATACTTATATTAATCGAACTCTGTCTTATTTAGTGCCTTGTTTAAAGCACTATGGAAATAGTTTAGCAGAGTCTTTTAATAAAGTATCTATACTATCCTGGGGCATAGGAGATTTTCACATCTCAGATGACTTGGAGAATTGTTCTGAGAATGATATATACTGTTTAATAGATACAAATGGAAAAATGAAGTATAATACTTACATTAATAAAAAGTATTATAGTGATTATTTTAAATACTTTTTAGAGGATTTAAAAGAGAACTACATTTATAAAACAGACTACATTTATTCTAAAAACCCAGAATATCATATACTGGTATTTAATATTCCGGGAGCATTTAAAAACATTAAAGTAAAGTTTATTAATGGAGAGTATAGTACAATGTATACTGCGGATCAAATAGAGGAATATATATTAAGAATTATAAAGGTAAGAAATGTAGAGGTAGAGTCTGAAGCATATAAAATACTTACCAAATCAAATAGCAGAATAGAAGAGTTTCATAATAAAATAAGAGAGGACTTTAATATAACCTCTCCTATAACACTAAATACTGATATGGAGCTGGACTATCCACCAGAACTAAAGAGTGAAATTTTTAACTACCAAAAAAATAAGAATGGCAAAGCCAGCATTAAAACAACTTTTAATAGGGGGAGCACCCAATAGACTCTTTTCAGCAGATTTGATTAATTATCAATTATCTGATTTAAAACATGTTAATAAATTAGTAGTTTTTTCTCCTGTTAAAAAATCTCCAAGAAAAAATTGTTACTATATAAGAAAAAAAATATATTGTTCTTTGGCAGTCTTTTTAGAAAGAATAAAAGCAGGAGACCCAACTTTTTTATTAGTGTTGTTTATGCCGGAAACACATACATTTGTTCATAACACGTTTAAAGAGGCTGTGCTTGATAATAAAGAGAAACTAATACACAAGGCTATATTTCTTAGTTATTATAAAAAAACCATATTAGCTTTAAAAAATGCCATTGTTGGACAGAATATATTTCATACTTGGACACAGTCTTCTCATCAAAAATCTTCTACGCTACCGTTTGAAGAAAATCTTATAATAATAGATCAAAAAAAATATGCTAAATATTTTAGATACATACAAACTATTAATTTAAGATTCTTAAATTTCTTACTGGACAAACAAATTATTACACGAAAAGAGGTTGTTCAATTAGCAGATACTATAACTTTTAATTACATTAACTTACCAGTAATAGTAGAATTGTTGCTTACTGTGTACGCTTTAAATGTGGTCAGGATCTCTGTACAGATGGAGACTAATTTGTTTAAGACTTATACTAAAATAATACTGTATAAAATATTAACAGACGACATAAAAGCATTAGACACTATTAAAAGTGGTGTAGACCGATGTTGCACTTCTTGCAATAAGTTACATGCTTTTTTTAGTTTACCAGATTCTATAATAGAAAAAATGAATACTGATACGCTAACTAAAAAAGAAAGCTTAATATGGAGGAAGCAAAACTCAGGTTTGTGGCAGTATTAACAGATTTTGGATTTAAAATAAGAAAAGATGGTAGATATTATTTAGAAAGTCCTTTAGTTAAAGCTATAGTGGAAAATGTAAATTTTAAATATAAAACTACTTTTATCACTTTAGTACCACAGTCAAAGGAAATATATCATTTTAATTGCGGTAGTTATAAAATATTAGCAAAAAATCTTAGACTAATTGTAAAAACTATAGCAGGTAAACTACCAATAGCTACTTTATTAAAAAGTATCCCGTATCAACTACGATAAACAATACAGATAAAATGAGTACAGTAAGATTTATATCAGATCTACATTTTGGACATGAGTTTTGTGCTAAACTAAGAGGCTTTGATAATGTGCTTGAGCATAACGAATACATAGTAGCTGCGTGGAATAGTGTAGTACATAAAAGAGACCTTACTTTTATTCTTGGAGATATTACTATGCAAACTGCAGAGCACTATCATTACTTGAATCAACTTCATGGTAGGAAGAAAGTAATTTTAGGTAATCATGATAGATTACAAGATACTAGAGAGTTACTTAATTACGTAGAAGCTGTAGGAGCAATGGTAAAATATAAAAAATGTTTTCTTACACATTGTCCTATGCATCCGTCAGGACTTCAATACAAAGTAAATGTAAATATACACGGACATTCACATGCAGATATAATAATGAAAGAAATTTCATATAAAGGGAAATTAAAAGATGTTCCTGATGAAAGATACATAAATGTATGCCCAGAATTTATAAACTTTTTACCGCAAACATTAGAACAACTTTTAGAAAAAAATAATATAAAATTATAAACAAATGCAATTATTAAACTATTTAAAAACAAGTTATCAAACAACATTTATAGAAATCAAAGAGTTTCTTAAAACAATTACAGGTATTATAGATAAGGACTATTTTAAAATCTGGAAAGTGTTTACAATAGTATCTCTTGTAATAGTAGTTCTAGGTATTGTTGGATTGTACTCTAATGATTATTTCAATAATCAAACATGTGCAATTGATCAATATCTATCTACAGCATTAACAGCCGGTTTACTGATATTTTTAATGCTGCCGGTGTACACAGTAGTAGGAGGTATATTATTATTATGTATTTTACTATTATATTTCATACTTGCTCCGGCTATAGAATATTTATTTAATTCTGTCCGCACTATTAATATGCCCGCATTTAGAGGTTTTACTATAGTGGAACCTAGTGAAAAAACTAAAGATATATTTTTCTATACTGTTGGGGTTTTAGCTATATTACTAATGGGAGCAGCTACGATCTTTATAATATATCACATCTATTTATTATTTTTTGGTGTCATATGTTAAAAACTAAACAAAAAAATGAAAAAGAAAGTAATATTAGATGTAGATGGGGTACTTGCTGGATTCTATCCGGCTGTGTGCACATTAGAGAATAGGCCTAATAAACCTACTAAGTGGTTATCTCTGTCTTGGATAAATAATATTTGGAACACTAAAATTCATAATAATAAAGAGTTCTGGGATACTTTACCAGTAATTAATCCACCAGAAGATATTGATTTTGTAATAGATTCTTATATTACTTCTATACCGCCAAAAATGCTTCCTACTAGAATAGCTTGGTTAAGAAGAAACGGTTTTCCAAAAGCCCCAGTAATTGAAACTTGGGGCAAATCTAAACTAAATTACGTAAAGGCTAGGGGAAATAATGTAATTATGGTAGATGATAAACCATCCACTTGTAAAGAACTGCTTGATGCGGAAATTCCTGTGCTACAGTTCTTACCGCCATATTTAATCATGGAAGACGTAGGAGTGCCTATTATTACTTCTTTAAAACAGATTAAATTTTACTTATAATAATTGCAATAGTATGAAAGAAACACTAATAACATTAGATACAGCTAAGTTAGCTAAAGAGAAAGGGTTTAAAGAGCTAGTAATGGTGATGTATGAACGCGCTGGTCGAAAAAGAGAATATCCAAATATTAATAATAAAATTAATAAAGGTAGAGATTGGTATTCCGCGCCTACACAAAGTTTATTACAGAAATGGCTTAGAGAAATGCATAAAATTGATGTAACTATCACCTGGGCTATGGAATATTATGTAGACATCTATGATTTACGTAATGGTGCAAGGGGCTGCCATGTTTTTAAAGGGGCTTTTCAATTAAATAAAGGAGACAAGGTCAACTACAAAGAAAGAACCATAGGAGATTTCAATGTATGGGAAGACGCGCTCGAAGTAGGATTACAAGAAGCTTTAAAACTTATTAAACCATGAAAAGGCTATTTTACTTATTAATGTTGTTTTGCTCCTTACAGACATGTACAAAATATACAGGAGCCGTTACTGAGCAAGGGGCTATTGTAACAGTAGATAGTCTTACAGGATGGTTAAAAGTATGGAATTTTGTAGATGCTGATAGCTTAGAATACTCTTGTTTGGCTAATATGGACAGGGTTGAATTTATAATACGTGACCATTGTGATAACTGGCCTGCCCCAGAAGAAAAAATGCATTTTTACTTGTGTAACAATGAAACAAAGAAGATTAAATTTAACAATCTAGACTGCCTATATCACGGCATTCATTGGTACGCTCCTTCACCTGTAATAGAAACTGGCCCAACTCAGGGCTACATTACTTACGTAGCAATCTATGCTGAACCAGAGTGTATTAATAAGATATGGCCTAAATATTCAAATTATTTACTACTATGGCCTTCATATTACACGTTTGAACCGGGTAGTGGAGGCGGAGATGAGGGCAGAGATGTTATAAATGTTGAATACCCATAAAATAATTATAAAATGAATATAAAACAATACCAAAAAGAAGCTTTAAAAACAGCTATATACAAAAAATCAAAAACATTTCCTGGAGTTTATCCGCTTTTAGGCATGTGTGGTGAATTTATAGAATTCTTACTAGTTAGTAAACCTTCAGTTAAAGATTCACAAAACATAAAAAAAGAAGCAGGAGATTTTTTCTGGTGTGTTGTTGTGTTTTGGCATGATATGGGTTTTGATATAGAACTGTTAGAAACTTCTATAGCTAATCCAAGTAAACCTTCACTAACATTTAGCACTAATATATTTGAAGCGTATAAAAAACTTGTTAGAGACGACAATACAGACAAACTGGAAGAAATTAAAACCACTGTTTTTGAAGCTATGGCTATGGTACTTAACGAGCTTAACAGCTTAGACATATCTTTAGAAAATGTTTTAGAAACTAATATAATAAAACTAAAAGACAGACAGGAACGCAACGCTATTAAAGGGGACGGGGATAATAGATAAAATATATAACAATGAATAAAAGAAAACCAAATAACACTCCTCATCTAATCGGGATTTCTGGTAAGATGGGGAGTGGCTGAAGCAAAGATACTGTTGGCACAATTATACAAGCTCTAAGCCTTACTAATCCTACAATCTCTGAAAAAGACCTCATAAAAACACTAGAAAATAATTACTGTACTGATAATATATCACATTATAATAAGTACGAAATTAAAAAATTCGCTGATAAAATTAAAGACATAGTGTGTCTACTTATTGGCTGTACTAGGGAACAATTAGAAGATAGGAAGTTTAAGAAAAAACCTTTAGGAGCAGAATGGATAATATATAAAGGAGAGCATGGAGATAGATTACGTACACAAGAATGGATAGATAACAACATAGCCAAACATTTAGATCCTTTAACATATGGCTGGATTAAAGTAATAATGACTCCAAGAAAACTAATGCAACTAATTGGCACAGAGGCGGGTAGGAATATACTGCATCCGAATATTTGGGTAAATGCGTTATTTGCTGATTATAAGTCCATTAATAGTGAGGGCACTTTTTATAATGAAAAGTTAAAGACAAGAACTGCTTGTGCTACAACAATATATCCTAATTGGGTTATTACAGATGTAAGGTTTCCTAACGAAGTTAGAGCTATTAAAGATAGGGGCGGTGTAGTTATAAGAGTTAACAGACCTAATAAAGCTTATATTACATCTATAGACAATTCTACCAATACTGTATTAGATAAATATCATAAAACAAAATTACTAAAACCACATTTTTCGGAGATAGCTCTTGATAATTATAAAGACTGGGATCATGTTGTTTATAATAACGGCACAATAAAAGATTTAATTTGTAAAATAAAAGAAATTTATGTTTAAAAGTAAATTCCAAAAGAAGTTTGTAAGAACTTTTAGGTATTAAATAAACAAATAATGAAAAGAACTTTGATAATAGGAGATATACATGGGGCGTATCAGGCACTGTTACAGGTGCTTGAACGCTCTAAATACAATCCTAATACAGACACTTTAGTATTTTTAGGAGATTACACAGATGGTTGGGGAGAGACTATTGAAGTTCTTAATAAAATTATAGAACTTCAAAAAGAAGGAGAAGTAATTTCTATATTAGGTAATCATGATGTATGGTTACTTGAGTATTTAAAATTTAGAGTTGCTCCTAACATATGGAAAAGTCAGGGGGGTGATATTGTATACAAAAGGTGGTTACGGTTTTTTATGGATGATCCGGTGTTAGCACAAGAAACATCTGCTAAACATATTGCATTTTTAAAGGGGTGTCATTACTATTATGAATATGAAAAAGATGGTATAAACACACTATTTGTTCATGCAGGATACACAAAATCTCCTAAAAAAGATGATCGTCACAACTTATTATGGACTAGAGATATGGCTAATATCGCAATGGGTACTAGAAACTCACAAAAGCCTAAGAGATTTAAATTATACGATAAAATATTTATAGGACATACTGCTACGACATCTTGGAATACGGATCAGCCTATTATAGGACATAACGTATATAACGTAGACACTGGAGCAGGTTTCTCTGGAAGACTTACTTGTTATTGTTTAGAAACTGATGAATTTTGGCAAAGTGATTTAACTAAAAAACTATATCCAAAAGAATACGGAAGATGAAATACCAAATTGATATATTTTCCATAGATCACGGGGCAGGTATATTTGCTACACCAACATATGGACGCACAGAATACGTAGAAGTTAAAGCTGAATCTAATTTACACAAGTATATAATTAATCATGTTAAAGATGATTATGGACACCCAATGAAAAAGGATAGTAAGAAATTTATGGGATATGATTATGTATCTCATGCTGGTGGTTGTAAAGTAAAAAGATACAAACCACCTAAACGTTTTATTCCTAAATTTAAATCTATTTAAAAAATAAGGGGCCTAGTGATTTCTCACTAAGCCCCGCTTAACTTTTTTCTGAACGTGATTTCTTTTAGTTTGTAGTCAATTCTAAGAATTTAATAGCGTTCTGTGGATTTCTAGTATTACCTGAGTGACCTAATAGCTTTAAAAAATACACTGGTAGTTTCCTGTCTCCTTTTTCTCCCATATTTTCACCTAAGAAGTAATATTTAGTGTTTCGTTTATATCTTTCACCAGGATTACCTAATTGATATATCAATCTCAAGCCCTGCTCAACAACAGTAGTAGCAATTGTAGGAGTCCGAAGCATTCTAAGAGTTTCTCTAACTGACCCAGCTATGGGAATAGCCCCCCATATATTTAATCCGTCGGCATCTATAATATTACCGGCACCGCCAAAGAATTTAAGTTCTGTTTTAAGCCTCATAGCCCAATATAATGGATATGATAAAGCCCATTTTTCATCTTCATCGTCTAAGGAATCCATTAAGGCATTAAGCGCACTAACTAATAAACCCATAGCCCCGATCATTCCCATTTCAAACAAAGCTCTTTTTACATTAGCTTTTTCAAGAGGAGTCAAGTCATTTCCTTTTTTACTTAGTGGGTTCAAGTATTCAAGAAGTTCTAGATGCTCTTCTCTAAGAAGTCTAAAGAATGTGTTGTAAAATCCTTCGGTAAGTCCTCCAAGTTCATGATCTAATCCAAGAGATTTGTATCTCTTTTTATATCCCGGAGCTGCAAATTTACGAAACAACATTATTAAATCACCATACCATTTTCTTTGTAAGATTGCTTTATCAAATGAATTATATACACCGTGTAGTCTTTTATTAATAGCATGTAATTCGTCCATACTATCGTTTGATATTAATCCGTCTGCAGTAGTGTTTCCAGATAAAGTTAACCCTTCTTTTAGTTGCAATTGTCCATTAGCTCCTAGAACATATGCATCATACAAATTAGTATTTCCTATTGGAGTACTCTTCAACAAAGCAATTAACGCGGTTACTTGTGCCTCGTGCTCACCTTTGTGTTGTAGTTTAAACCAAGTATCTAACGACCAAAATCTCTTAGCTGTAGATTTACTTATGCTTCTACCAAATTTATCTTTAAACTCTCCTTGTAATGCGTCGTACATATCAATTAGTTGTCCTATTTTAGTCTTACGAATGCCACTAATCCAATCATCCGTAAAGAACTGACCAGAAGCCTCTAATCTAGCATACTCTGCTTTTCCAAATCTCCACATCTTCATATCAAAGAATTCACCAGCAACTCCCTCCATAGCTACCATAACTTGTGCTTGTAAAGAGTTAGCCACTGCTAATAACGGATTACCACCAATCTTAGTAATGCTAGTAAATTTAACAAGAGCGTCAGCTATTTTAGCCAAATCTACTGTACCTATCCAGGGTATCTTAGTATCTATTTGCAAACTCTCTTTAGTTCGTCCGTAAATTTGCATCTCTATAAATACTTCGAGCAACTCCGCTATATTATTTCCTGATTTCTTTTTAGCATATCTTTCTACTGCTTCTGCAGGAAGATATTTAGCTGCTAAACTTAGTACTAGATTGCCTGCTGAATCTGTTGCTCCCGGCTGTGTTTTTTTAACTAAAGCAAGTGCTGCTTCTCCTATAGGAGCTACTTTAACTTGTGCTTCATATCGTAATGATGCTAATCTAAATCTCATAATACTAGCTATAAGGTCTAAAGATACATCATCTGCAGGCATGTGCTGTGTATAAAGTACTGGGATTATTTTATCTTTTTCTTTATAACCATCATTAAAATCTTCCGCAGTACTTTTAAATGCGTCTTCTATAGAATATTTAATATGTTTGCCAAGTTGTTTTTCTCGAACTCTGTCGTTACCGCTTTTAGTCATAGAGGGCAGTCTATATCTATCAAAATCATTACCCCTTTCAGGTAATCTAGCTTGATCTTCAAAGTAAGCACCTATTAAAAACTTATAAATATTTGTTTTAGCTGAATCAGCTCTAATCTCATTAAACGCATGGCTTCCATACTCACTAAGTTTAGGCATTGTAAGTTCTTTTCTAGACTTACTATTAAACCAATGCTTATATTCTCCTTCAGTCATATTCTTCTCAGCTTTAGCTCTTAAAGTTTCAGCACTTTCCATTAATACTGTATCTCCTATTTTAATCTGTATCTTAGCTTGAGTATTGGTATCATACCAACGTCTCCACTCAGCTTTGCGCTCTTTCTCTGTAGGTAATTTTGCTATCCTATCACCTGCAACTTTCATAGCTTTATAATACTTATTCCAATCTATTGGTGATACAAAAGCCATTACATCAGTGCTACCGTCTTTATTATAAGTAGTTACTCTTTCATACAGACCCTTATTAAAAGAGTGCGGGCTGTCTTTACGACCTTTAGTAGCTTCAGCATAAGTCTGGAAAGCCTTATCAGCGTCAAAGCCAAATTTTCTAGCTAAATTTCTAGCTTCTTCAAATTGGGATTTAAGCAATTTAGCAAAAGTAGCTACTACTGTATTAGAAGAAGAAATAGCCGGAGTAAGTAATTTGTCTAAAGTACTAATATCTTTAGACGCTCCAGATCTTAGTTCTTCTGCTATTAGCTCTTTAGTAGGTACAGTGAAAAGTTTGTTTATTTGGCGTTGCCTTTCACTCGCTAACTTAGTTTTACCTGCTGCAGTATACTTATCTCTTCTAGCTTCTAATTGTTTCTTATGCTTATCAGCAGCTTCACTACCTGCTTCACTTATAAAAGGTTCTAGTATCTCTGATACTAACTCAGGCATTTGGCTTAAGTAAGTGTTTTGTACAAACTCAGTAGCTGTTATAATTTGTTGTAATTTCCATATAGGAGAATCCACTTCAGGCTCTGCTAAAGTTGAGTACAAAGGATTAGTTATTAACTCGTTCTCTTTATAGAACTGTATCAACTCCTGAAGGATACTATTATTTTCTGGATTATATAGTTCTGCTAAATCCTTAAGCTCCATCAATGTAGCTATAGTTTTTCCTGCATCTGTATAAGTACCATTTTTAATCTTTCTTATAACATCCTGTATTCTCTTTAACTGACCACCATAGTTTTCATTACCATAGTAATTAGTAAAAGTATCGTCTATAAAATCACTTATAGCTACAGATCTTTCAGCAGCATCTATTTGATCTCTAAGCTGTTCTACATAATAGAAATTCTTATTAGCTTTTTCTAACTCCGCCTTTTTCTCACTAAGTATTTTAATAATTTTAGTTACAAACCTATCATAATCACTGTGTTCATGAATAGCTTCGCCAGTTACACTATCTCTGTGTACTAATTCTACAAAGCGCCTATTAGCTTTAAGTGGAATAAGTGGTTCAGCTTCTAAATCTGATACTACATCACCCGCTACATTGGTTAAATGCAAAGGCAAAATAAATAAATCATCTGTTTCTTGAAATTTAGAGCCTTTAGACAAGGCTAATCCTTTATACATAGACTGTTGTACAACATGTCTTTCTTTCTTAGAGGCTTTAACTGTGCCGTCGCTTTTTCTAAATTTCTTATCATATTTATTGGTGTATTCATTACCATCTTGAGCTGTAACAGAATATGCTCTACTAGTAGGATGTATAGAACTCTTTAAATCAATAATAAACTCAGTACC
>Ga0255048_10001069_pt1 | contig 19938 bp, 30 predicted proteins | sample JV7_2_2_MG_FD_183619 | JGI IMG/M metagenome (GOLD analysis project Ga0255048, IMG submission 183619) | Seawater microbial communities from Jervis Inlet, British Columbia, Canada - JV7_2_2 | ecosystem: Environmental > Aquatic > Marine > Inlet | place: Canada: British Columbia | collected 2016-10-06
TGGAACCGTCCGCCCCAGATACCGCCCTGGCTTTCCCACCACTCACCGAGCAGGGCATGGTCCCTGGTCTCGGTACAGTAGTTCCATTTGCGCCCGTCGAACTCGAACAGGTTCAGGTCGATAGCCAGCCTGACCCGGTGCCTGGATGATTTAGAACCGTAGTCACAGCGCGGGTCTCTGAAACAGTCCCCGAGTGTGACCTGGTAACCCATTTCCAGGGCTTTGTCGATCAGGCGCGGGACCATCGAGGCGAACTTACTCTGCTTTTGTCGGAGTCTCATAGCAGCTCCCGTGTGCGGTTGTACCACTTAAACCAGATATTCAGCCAATTCTGCATATTTGCCATTGTCAAAAGTTTGTCATCTGGTTCAGGCGCCTCACGCAGCGCCGCCTTGAGGGTGTCGCGTTCGGCGTCTGCATCTTCCAGTACACAACAAACGCAAAAACCATCTTTCCAGTGCCGCGTTTTGTGCCGGGAACAGTATTCTGACTCCAACGCCGTTACCTTCGCCTTGAGAGTGTCTACCTGCAATGACAATGATTCGGCAAGTGCGGTGTAGTGATCTAATTCCGCAACCCGCGCCTTGAGCCGCTCAACGTCTGACGGCTCATAGATTCCGTGATCGACGGCATGTAGCACGTTCATAAGGTCATTGACTTTCGTATGGTCAGTATTGATTTCACCATCGCCACCGAGAACGGCCAGCATTTCATTTGTGGCGATATAGACGGCCTCCAACGCCGCACCCCGTGCCTGTAGCGCAGCGCGTTCAGCAATATCTTTGCGCCATGATTCCAGATCAACATGACGTCTACGTTCACAGTCCCGCACTCGTTGCCGTAGCCTTTTCTGTTTCTCATCAGCGGTGGCAAGGTTGACTATAAGTTTCTCACACCGTTCTGTTTTTACCTGCGCCACAAGCCCAAGATCATCAACACGCTCATTCGCAGCGGCAAGGTCGGCTAATAAATCTCCCACAACAACAGCAGGGAATTGTTCTTTGCCAGCATCTAATTGTTTCCGAACCGCTTGCAGGTCCAAGGCTGTTTCGCTCATCACTCCCCCTCCATCGCTGCGAGTGCGGCGGGTACGGGACAATCTTCGCCGGGATTACTTGCTGTGCCTGAACATATAACGCACGTTCCATCGAAGTGGTCCTGCAAATGCTGCATCACCGGCTCATACGCCGCTATCTTCGCCTCAAGGTCGCGAATGGCTTGGGATGCGTCATAAAGCAGCTCATACCACTGATCATGTGTGGGCAGTCCCGCCCTGTTTCTATCCAGCCGATCAGCCAGTTCGAGGTTGGTTTTGTCAGTCATGGTCTTTTCCCATCGCATCGAGGTATTCATTAACCAAACACGCTTTTTTATTCCATTCCAGCCGTGCTGTGGCCCTATCCTTTTTCGACTTGTGTGTATCAGCAATAAATAAAGTTGTCCCTGCCTCATGTTCTGCTACCAACGACAAGAACACCGGCAGGATGGTGTCAATGGCGGTGAGTAGAATGTCTTTGTCTTTCCATACCTGTTGCATGGTATTTTTATATGTTGGGCGTTCCTGCATCTGCTTTAAGTCGCGTTCCAGTCTTGTGAGGTAGTCAGTCATGTCAGCACCATGATAATCATGCCGGTCAGGACACCGAGGAAGTAGAACAGGGCAGCGGTAATGAACAGGCTCATTGTTTTAGTCCGTCTATGAGGTCGTCCTGGTCCCGGACCACAAATAAATGCCTGGCGTTATAGTCCCGGCACAGGGCAAAGAATTCCTTCTGCTCGGGGGTTAGCCTGCCTTTGGCTGTTTTTACCTCAATCAGCTTGAAGTAGCCCTGATGCAGCACAATCAGGTCACAGGGCTTGTCGGTACGCCAGTACGGCACCATCAGGTTGTCCAGGTAGCCGCATATCTCCGGCTCGTTACGATCGCGCCTGGGGTTATGTCGATTCAGGGTCATCGCTGTACCCAGCGTGATAGCGGACCGTGTCCCAGCCCTCGTCCTGCAGGAAGGCAGGTAAAGACGGGAACTTAACGGGCCGGGTCAGGGAGGTGCGCAAGGCCCGCAGTTCCTCTTGTTGCCGGCGGTGGGTACGCCAGAATTCAGTGTTCGCTGTTGTCATTGGTTTTCTGTACCCGGTCGGCACTGCTGAACATGTAGTTTGCGTAACGTCGGCGCAGCTCGGTACGATCCGGCCATATCACGTGCCGGTTCAGCTCCCGTTTCAGTTCCCTGGTGTGCAGCCACCAGAACACGCCCAGCGGTATGGCTGCCGTCCAGAAGCCGATAAAGAAGTAGGTCATCGGGTGCATGGTAGTCACCTAAAATGGGATATCGTCCGAATATTCCTCAGCCTGCGCCTGCTGAGCCTGCAGGACCTGTTCGGACTCGGCTTGTGGTGGTCTGTCAGACTGCAGCGACCATTCCATATACCGGCCATACAGAACCACATAGGCCCGCCACGCTTCCTGATACGTGCTGAATGTAACCGTCTTACAGAGGCACTGAGCAACGATCGAGGCATCCCGGTCCACGGCTGGGGCCTGGGGGGTGATCGGTGCCTGGGGGGCCTGTGCGGGCTGCTGAGGCGGTGCAATACCCGGCACTGTCCAGCTATTGATCCATGTAATCGAGCTCCCATCAGGGAAGTTCTGCTGGCTGTGGTCGATCAGCAAGGCCTGGCCGATCAGCGACTGGATGCCGGCCTGCTTGCAGCTATAGCGGTTACCCTCACTGTCCGTTACGGTGATGGAGGCGCCTGACTGGCTACGCTGGGCACCGCTAACGGTGATCATTTTCTGTTGCTGTGGGTGGTTCATTACTTTACCTCATTCTCTGCTTTCAGCTTTTCGTGGTGCCTGATGATCAGGGTGACCAGTGAGAATATGAGGATGCCGACAGTATCATTCTGCCCGTTCTCATTACCGTATCGGTTGATTGCCTCACTGAGCTGTTCGTCTGCGTCCATCATCTCTCCCTGTTGAGTTGGTTGATCTTGCGCTGGATGGCCTTACGGCAGACCTCGGACCAGTTCACCTGGTCGTAATAGTACATGTCACCGTTCATGTACCAGGGGATGGTGATGTTCCGAGCGACCATGCGATCAGTGAAGTGTTTTTTATTAACCATGCGCATAGCTTGCCCTAACCTATACGCATTGTCAAGGGCTGTTGACAATTGAGGGCTGTTGACAATTAAGCTGAAAGGCCTATATTCAAAGGGTCCAGACCTTGAAAGTGGACTGGACCGACCGACCTCTGAAACGAAACGATGGCTCTATGGGTATACCCATATCTGGAGCGAGTGAGGGGGGAAGGGAGATAGACAGACACGACCGAAGGGAGTATCCTCTTGGTAGGGCGGGCGGGGTTACAGTGTTACGATTACTTGCTGGACAGGCCTACCGAGGTCGAAGGTGTGAAGGGTAACGTGCCCTGACTGGCCTGGTCTGACAACCAGGCTGCCCGAAAGATCGTATATAAACTCCGACCCGCCCACTTTTCTTGACAATATGCTGTCAAGGTATAACCTACCCAGGTTATGCCAACTGAAACAAGGACCTTTGCCCAGCGGTTTAAGGATAGCGTGTCTGCTGGTAAGTCTAAGAAATACATTGAGGATGTGAACAATGGCAAGATACCCAAGGCCAGGGTAGACAAGGTCCGCCTTGATTCATGCTGGAAAGCCGTGGATAAATGCGTAGGTAATCCGCCGATACAGGCCGAGACTACGCACACACATCAACTGGCAGGTCTGACAATCAACCACCCAAAGCAGGATGATTGACTACACGCCCAGCTCCACCGTGAGCAGGTTCTTAGAAGATGATCATTTCATCCGGGGCATTATGGGGCCAGTCGGCTCCGGCAAGTCAGTCGCGTGCTGTATTGCGCTGTACCAGCTCATGTGGCAATTCGATGCTGCGGGTCTACCTTCAAGATGGGTATGTGTGCGAAATACCTACCGAGAGCTTGAGGATACCCTCATGCGGTCCTGGGATGATTGGGTCGGACCCACCGAGGGCGGCGTGTTCATGCGCCACAACATGACCTACACCTATGACCTGACCCAGCGTCACCAGGTCATGTTCAGGGCCCTTGATCGGCCCCAGGACGTGGGTAAGCTACTCAGTCTCGAAGTATCAGGAGCATGGTTAAATGAAGTGCGCGAAATCCCGAAAGCAATCTATGACATGGTGCAGACTCGTATTGGACGATACCCACGGCGAGACGCATATCGTGATGCAATCCCGCAGTTTTCACTGCTTATGGACAGCAATCCAATGGATGACTTCCACTGGTACTATCGCCTGGCCGAGGAGCTTAGACCTGACAATGCAGCGTTCTACCGCCAGGCTGGAGGGCTGACCGATATAGCAGAGAACGTAGCCAACCTGCCGCCCAACTATTACCAGAACATAGCCAAGGGCAAGGACGCCGCCTGGATCAAGGTCTATGTCGATGGCGAGTACGGCTTTGCTGTCGATGGCAAGCCCGTATGGCCTGGCTTCAAGGACTCATTACACGTTGCCAGCGAGCCGCTCGAGCCTGATGACAGTCCACTGACGGTCGGTATGGACTTTGGCCTGACGCCGGCTGCCGTGTTCAAGCAGCAGACCGAGACGGGCCAGTGGCGCACGATCAGCGAACTGGTTACCGAGGACACGGCGGCAGACGAGTTCGGTGAGCTGACCCTGGCACACATCGGTAAGTACTATCGTGGCCTGCCAGTCAATTACTGGGGCGACCCGGCCGGCTCACAGCGCAGCCAGGCCGATAAGCACACACCGTTCCGCATCCTGCAGGCCCAGGGCATTCCGGTTCAGCCGGCAATAGCAGACAGCGCCCGGCCCAATGACTTTGACCTGCGGGTCAAGGTGGTATCGAGCCTGTTGTCTAAGCTGGATATGGCCGGTGAGCCTGCCCTGCTGATCAGCCCGGCGTGCAAGTACCTGCGCCGTGCAATGGCAGGCGGGTACAAGTACCGCCAGCTTCAGGTATCGGGCGATGAGCGATACCACGCCGAGCCGGAAAAGAACATCTATTCGCATGTTGCAGAAGCGGAACAATACGCTATGATCGGTGCAGGACAAGGCAACGTGGTGTTGGGTAATGCCAACTGGAACAAGCCCATCGACTACTCACGCACACGCAGGACGGTGATCTGATGGCACGACTCAGAGAAGAAGATATAGCCAGCATTGTCGAGCGGGAAATAGACCAGGCAGATGGCGGTGAGTTCGGCACGACCAGCCTGGGCGAGAATAGACGCCTGGCCATGAATTACTACTTGGGGCGTGCTCGGGGTGATGAGACCGACGATAACTCGAGAGTCCAGTCACTGGATGTCGCCGACCAGACCGAGCACATGCTGGCGCAGATGATGAGCGCATTCACGACCGACACACCGGCTGAGTTCGAGGCAGACGCGCCGAATGATGACAGCCAGGCCGAGGTCGAGAGTGCTGCGGTCAACAAGATACTGATGGAAGACAATGCCGGGTATGAGGTCCTGTACCAGGCCATCAAGAATGCCTTGCTCAACAAGAATGCCATTATCAAGGTCTGGGTCGAGGATGATGTGGACCATGAAACTGTTACCTTTGACGGTCTGAGCGGTGACGAGTCAGCCCTGCTCGAGGCCAGTATCCCGGAGGATGCTACGGTCGATGGTGATGATGAAAGCCTGACTGTCAGCCGGGACCGCGACCGCAAGCGACTACGCATTGAAGCGACCGAGAATGCCAGCTTCGTTCTGTCGGCCAACTGGCACAAACAGGACCTGCAGGACTGTCCACTGGTAGGCCAGCGCAAGTTCATTCGCCGGTCTGAGCTGATCTCGATGGGGTTCCCCAGGGGCAAGGTATCGGACCTGCCGAGCGCGACGATGGATGCCTCGCCCGACTCACTGGCCAAGCACCCGGACCAGGTTGTGGGCGCCATGCAGGGCGAGACACGCGGACAGGACATGATCGAGTGCTGGGAGGCCTATACGATGCTCCCGCGCAACCTGAACGACGGCAACCCCGAGTCTGAACGTTGGCGTGTATTCATGTCCAACCGCACGATACTGGATAAGGAACGGGTTGACATTGTCCCGTTTGTTTCCGGGACTGCGTTCATCATGGCCAATCGATGGCATGGGCTGAGCCTGTTCGACAAGCTGAAAGAAATTCAGGACATGAAAACGGCTGGCTTTCGCCAGTTTGTCGATAACCAGGCCCATCTGAACAGTAACCGGGCATTTATCCAGGGCGACGTCAACCGCCAGGAATTGGGCATTAATGCACCGGGTCACCATGTCACCGGCTCGCTCAATTCCACCATGACGCCGTTCCCGACCACGGACTTCGGCGCCTCGAGCATTGCATTCCTGAATTACTGCGACAAGATCAGGTCCGAGCGGGGCGGTGCTGCTGTCGATCTGGGCAGTCCTGAAAGCCAGTTGGTATCAAGCTCGATCGGTGCCAGTGGTGTGGCAATGGTCATGGGCGCGCAAGAGATGATGGCCGGGCACATGACCCGCACGCTGTCTGAGGGCCTGATCAGGCGCCTGTTCCTGCTGATTCATCGCACAGCACGCGAAGTCTATCGCCGTCCCATGATGATGAAAAAAGCCGATCAGTGGATACCGGTCAATCCGGCCCAGTGGCGTGCGCGGAGCCGCGTTAATGTCAAGACAGGGCTTAGTCCCGGTGAGCGAGCCCGTAAGGTCGCAGCCCTCGACCGGGTCCTGCAGACGCAGATCAGCCTGATGCAGGCCGGGTTCGGCGGGACGATGGTCTCGGAAAAGAATGTCTATATTGCCTGGATGAATCGCGAAAAGGCGGCAGAACTCGACAATCCCGAGCAGTATGCGGTCCACTATGAGAGCCAGGAAGCCCAGCAGGCACAGCAGGGCAAGGCTCAGCAGCAACAGCAGCAGCAGCAGTTACAGCAGCAGGTGGCCGAGATGGATGCCAAGGTCAAGCTGGTCATCGCCCAGATGGACGACAAGACCAAGCGGGACATTGCCATCCTGGATAGCGAAGTAGAAGAAGCCAAGATAGTCGGCAAAGCCACGGGAGACCTTGAACTTGAACAACTACGTGCCCGAAATGCAAGTGAAAGTGAAGGAAATACTGGAAGCAATGGACGAAATCAGCCTGTTCCAGGAACTGGATGAGGCCTATTGCAGACAACTGAAAGGTACCAAGGGCGATCAGACCCTGGAACGCGAGATAATCCACAACAAGCGGGTTATTCTGGACGATGTTATTGACACACTGAGGACAATGGGTGGACAATCAAACAACAGAGGCAACACCCCAGCAGGGGATTAGCCTTCCAGGCGTTGCTGATACCACTGGCGTGGAATTCAGCGATGACCTTCTTGCAGACCTGGTTGGGAAACCAGCGCCAACAGAGCCAGCAGACCAGGACGGGAGTCCGCCGGTCACACCAACTCTGAACGACCAGTGGACCGCCAGGGGCGGCGATCTCGAGGACCTGTATAAAGGCACCGTGGACCTGTCGGGAGACATGGGCACTGCCACCATCCAGGAGCTCAAGGACGACGCCACGGCCTACCGCAAGGGTCAAGCTCAGCGAGTTGAGTTAACGGACGAGCAGGCCGAGTTCGGTAATGAGAAACTCAGGCACATGCAGGAACTCCAGGCCATCGTGGCCGCGATTCCTACGGAGCATGTGTCCGAGGAACTCAAAGCCGCCGGTGCCGCCTTTGTCGAGAGACAACAGGAACAGCAGGACAGAATCTTGCTGGCTGCCGTCCCACGGTGGGGTGATCAGGCCGTTAAGGCAACCGATCGCACTGCCATGCGGGCGCTAACAGCAGAGTATGGCCTGCCGGGCCAGTTCATCGATATGCCGATGATGGCCGGTGTGACGAAGCTGATCCATGATTTCACGCAGTTACGTCTGCGTATTGACGGAATCAAGGGCAAGCAGAAATCGCCGACCTCCAAGGGCAGCAAGGCAACTGCATCCGTGACCTCAACCCAAGCTGATGGTGTTAATAGCGCGATCAATGCCGGCGACAAACTGGGAGCGATCGCTAAACTGCTTGGAGGATAACCTAATGGTTACCGATGCACATGCCCTTGCCAACATGGCGTTAGGCGGGGTTATTCACGAAGATATTATGGACAAAATCCATGATATCAGCAAGATTCCCCTGCCATTCACCAGCCGAATAGGCTCGACCAGCCATACCAATCAGAAGTTTGAGTGGCGCGTTGACCGGCTTGCGGCTCCGATTGAAACGAATGCCATTCTCGATTCTGCCGAGTCGAAGGCTGATGAATCGGTCCAGCAGGGCGGGCAGGAGTTCCGGGTAGGCAACTACAGCCAGATAAGTACCAAGGCGCTGCACGTATCGACACGCGCACAGGCTGTATCGACGATCGGCTACGCCAAGAGCCTGGCTTACCAGGTCCTGATGCGAGGCGCAGAGCTTCGCAGGGATGTAGAAGCCCGCTCGATGTCTAACGAGATCAACGTGCTGGATACCGGGGCCGGCGGCACGGCCGGTGAGACAGCGGGGCTTGAATGCTGGCTCGATGATGAGAATGTCCTGAATGATACGGTCATCGACACAACGGCCGGCAATCCGAGCCAGATACGCGATCAGTCCGAGGGCATCACGGCGCATGGGGGCTGGACCAACCGCACCGGCGAGATACTCAAGAAGACCGACTATACCGCGATGGCAACGCCGGGCGCGATCACCGAGGTTGCGATCAAGGATGTCGTCGAGCAACTGTATGAGAACGGGGCCGACCCCACAGTGCTCATGGGAAGGCCGAGCTGTATCAGGCGCATTTCGGAATTTCAATTCACCAGTGCAGCCAGGATTGCGACTTTGACCAACCAGGACGGTGCAGCGAGCAATGCACAACGAGTCGCCCAGGGCAGCGTCAATGTCATGGTCACGGACTTTTCCGTGCTCGAGCTGGTACCGAACCGGCTGCAGCCTCGATCAGGCGATGACACACCGGAATCGGATACCGTGTTTATTTTCGATCCGGGCATGTTGTCGATCAGTTACCTGATTGGCTATCGGACCATCCCGCTGGCGGTTGACGGCCTGCAGGAAAAGCGGCTGATACACGTTGACTGGGGACTGCGGGTCGGTAACTGGGAGGGACTGGGAGGCCTGATCGGAATTAACCCTGCCACTGCAATGACGGCGACCTGAATGCGGTCGCGCACGGAAACGCAAGCCTTTTTCGATGGCGCGGTCAATCACAGCCTGTCCGTCGATCAGGACCGTAGCGGGTTCCAGCTGTTCCGTCACGATGTACAGGACTGTGCACCCATTCTGGACCATAACCGTGAGGTTGTGGCCCAGGGTGGCTCACGGGCGATGTCATTCGGCAAGGTCGAGCTGTGCATTCCCGAGCTGGAACTGTATAACCTGAAACAGCGGTTTCCTGACCTGGCCAGTCTCGACCGGGATATCAGGCTGAAAGCGTGGAAACAATACCTGCGACTGGCCGAATCACGGCCCTGGCGGGTCTCGGTGCCTAAATATGTCTAATGCGGTCATCTCAATCCCGCACAGCGGCACCCGTGCTGTGATGGCTGCCCTTGACATGGTCGGCCCCCAGCAGATGCGCGGGCCGCGCCATGCCATTGCACAACCCGGCCGGGACGTTTATGGGCACTGCTGGCACCCCATGCACCCGTTGAGCGTTGCCGACTGGCAGGCTATTTGCGTGGGCCGTACAGCGTATATGCCGGTGCGTGATCCGGCTGAACTGGCGTTTTCCTGGGTACAGAACCGGAACTGGACCCTGGAATGGCTCGAGGATGCGCTGATAGCGGCAGTGGCGGTCATCAAGGCCATCGACCCGGTACGGATGGATATACGGACGCTGCCGGTGGCCGGGCACAGTAAGAAGCCGGGACGCGACGAGGAAACAGGCAAACGCCTGATTGAACTGTACCCCGAATATTTCAGTGGAATATATCTCGCAAAGAAAAGTAAGGTGAAGGCCAGGCGCAAGGTGGTAAAGGAGAAATAGTCATGGCGGGTAAACACACAGGGGCGGGCGATGAGTCCACGCTGGGCGCGAACTATATTGCGGGTGGGCGCATCGACAAGGCCTATGCCGAGGGCCGCCAGGCCGGCATTGTGGCCGAGCAGACCGGGGCCGATGATACGTCGGTCGCTCAGGCCACCATGACCCAGTCGGACGCCGGGCTGACAATCGATGCCGAGATCGGCAAGCTGATTACCAATGTGACCAACTCAACCGCCACCGTAAACCAGAACGCAACGATCACAGACAATACAGCTACGGTGGTGACCGGCGTGCTGTCCGGTTCGGGCAACTGGGATTCGACCGACGTATGGCACATCACCGGGGCACTGGTATCAGCGAACCCGCACGTAGCCGGGACCGATGAGTCTATCGCGTGGCTGGCCGGCTTTGATGGCGGATACGCGGCCAATAAACAGTTTGAGACCGACCGGGCCTGATCATGGCCGGCAAGCACGCAGGATCGGCTGATTATGTCGCTGCGCTCAGCCATGTGCAGGCCAATCCGTTCAGCAAGGAAAACAAGGCCTTTGCCGAGGGCATGGCTGACAAGGGGCGTAATAACCCGCACCCCGCCGGCACACCGGCATCCAATGCGTGGCTGGCCGGTGCTGCAGCAACCGAGCCGGAGGAAGTAACCAACCTGGTCACACACGGCGAAATACCGCTGACGATGGCCGATAAGCCGCTGACCACAGAAGCGAACTGGACGGTTGGCGGCACGGCCAGTGTCGGTAGTGGCATTGCCACAATACCGGCTGCCGGCACCCTGACGGACGTTGTTGCAACGCTGACGGCGGGCATGGCGTATTACGTCACGCACGGCGGGATTGCGGCCGGGACGATTAATTGCACGATTGCCGATGGCAATGCCACACTGGTATCCAACACCGCCCAGACGATCGTTATTGCCGGTGCTACCACGGCCTCGGGTATCCTGCTCGAGCAGAATGCCGGAACCCCGGTCATGACGGCGAACTTCCAGGTCATCGAGATTCAGCCGATAGCCGTGGCCATACACCCGGACAAGATGAATGGCGGCGGTCTGTTTCCGAATGGCATCTATGATGCGTCTGCAGCTGATGGCGGGTTCCCGGTCTGGGCCGGAGACAGCACGGTCGAGATTCTGACCTCAATAGCAGCGAACGGTACAGCGGCGATCGAGCCGAGCAGTAATGGTAATTTCGGCATTATCGGTATTGTACCGGGCCTGACCTATGCGATGGGCTGGGCGGCGATTGCCAATCCCAGTAATACATCGTTCCAGGTTGACCTGGGCGGTGTGTCGGTCGAGGGTAATTTCGGCACCCCGGCCAATGTGAACATTGTCGGCGGCGGTGCCGGGCCGGTGTCGCCGGTCAATGCCAAGTGGGCCGGGGATTCCAATGCAGCCGGCGGACAGGACGGCCAGGTCAAGTTCACCGGTCCCATGACCATCACCTGGGTGCCGACCTGATGGGTGTTTTAAACCGTGGTACCGGCTTGCTTGACCGGGTCGAGGGATCGGGCATTATCTCGGGCGGCTCGAGCGGAGGCGGCAAGGTCGCAACCCTGTTCGATGGCAGTACGGACGCCATACGGCGCACAACGGAATTTACCGGGGCGGTCGATTCCAAGCTGGTCACGTTCTCAATCTGGTTTGCCTGCAATGCCGGCGATTCAACGACACGGCGCCTGTTCGAGTTCCAGTTTCGCCAGCGGGCGCAGGTCAGTAATATCAATAACCTGCAGATTGACCTGGCCGATTCAGTGGGGGGGCAGAATGCGCGCATTATTTTTGGTATGGGCGATATTACCGACAGCGCATGGCATCATTGGCTGGTGTCGATCGACCTGAACGGGGCCACGTCAACCACCGTACAGTCCTACGTCGATGGCGTGGAAAATGGCGTTATATCGCTGCTGGTAGACTCTGAAATAGAATTTACGCGACCGGCATTTAACCTTGGCAGCAGCGCCACACCGGACGGATTCTGGCCCGGCTGCCTGTCGGAGGTCTATATAAATCCGGGCGTGCGCGTTGATCTTGACGATCCCAATATCAGGCTCAAGTGGCGTACAGCGGCCGGCAAGCCTGCCAATCTCGGGCCTGATGGCTCCAAGCCGACCGGGGCGGCACCGTTAATCTATATGCCCAATGGTGGAATCGATGGCGTGAACCTGGGTACCGGCGGGAACCTGGATTCGATCATCGGCACGCCAGTTGTTTGCGGAGACCCACCGGCATGACCTACGGCGAACTGAAAGCGGCCATCGCGGGTTACCTGCACCGCACGGACCTGACGACCGAGATAATCGACTTTATTACGCGCGGTGAGCAGCGTATCGGGCGTGATGCCCGGCTGGTCGAGAACCGCATCCTGGCGACCGTCACGCCGTCATCGGGTATTGCCGCCCTGCCGACCCGGTTTGCCGAAATGCGTCGTGTGTCGACAGGCACAGGCTCATCCCTGCGCATCCTGACGCCGGTTAGTGCCCATGCAGCGAATAACTTTGGCAGTTCGGGCAATGCACTGGCTTACTACATCTCGGGCAGCATCAACCTGCTGCCGAGCTCGGACACGGACATTGATATCGACTATTACGAATATCCCGAGCCACTGGCTGGGTCCGGTGATTCTGCCCTTAGACCGATCCTGACACGGTACGAGAACCTGTATATCAATGCAGCCATGGCCGAGGCGAGCCTGTTCATCCAGGACTACGAGGCCTATGGCATCTGGAGTCAGCGGTATGTCGCCGAGCTACAGCAGGCCAACAAGGCGGCAGCCGAGGCGTACACGCCGAAATCAACGGTATTCCACAACTTTATCGGCGGACAGCCAAGGGGTGTCTGATGGGTCTCGAGGCGGCATTTAACTTTATAACCGACCTGAACTCGGCCAACCCGGCAGCGACGGATAACGTCAGCGTGGGCGATGACCACCTGCGCGGTATCAAGGCGGCGATCGCCGGGACGTTTACTAACTTTGCGGGCATTGCCCTGACGCCGACCGAGGCACAGATTAACCTGGCCTGCATCCCGCAACTGTGCGGTGCCTGGAAGCTGTCAGAGGCTAACTTTAACGACACGAGCTATACGACCATTGCCACGTATACCAGTTCGGTGGAGTCGGGTATCGGCTTTGTAGACCTGACCGGCATTATGACAATCAACAGTGCCGGAACCTACATGGTCGAGATAGGCGCCACCCTGATCAGTCCGTCCGGTGATCTGGACTTTAGCTGGGGCGTGGACAAGGGCACCAGTGGTAGCCCGGAGGCGGACTTTCTCGATGAGGGGATCGGTATTGTGGACAACACGACCGAAACCCGTATGACGATGGCCCGCCCGATGGTGCTCGCCGCGCTCGATACGCTCGAGCTGACCATGAAAGTATCTGCCAATAACGTGGACCTTAAGGGCATTACGCTCAACGCGGTACGGATAGGCTGATGCCGTTGCTGTCTCAAGCCTATGCGTTTAACGGGGTGAACCGGGACCTGCCGGGCCAGGTGCTGCAGGGGCAGTGGTCCGAGGTCCAGAACATGCAGTTCCGCCGTGGATTCGGTACCCGCGTCAAGGGCGATGAGGCGGTATTCAGCACGACCGAGGGCACACTGAACGGCCCGGATTATGTGGTCAATGTTTTTGACGGCACGAATAACTTCTGGCTGTACGGCGCGACCGATGGCGTGGGAGTAACCGATGGCGCGACCCACAAGGTTATCACGCCGACGGTATTCAGTGCCCCGGCTGATTCCGACCACTGGACGGGGGGCGTACTGAACGGGGTGCCGTTCCTGAATTACCAGCAGGACATTGGCGCGTGGTGGGGACAGGACTTTGCCACGCCGACCGTCATGGCCCCGCTGACCGATGGCGTCCGGTGCAAGGCGCTGCGGCCCTACCGGTTCGGCCTGGTTGCAATGGATACCTCGGAGGACTCGGCCCACGCTACGGTCTCACAGACAGCCGTTACCGTCGCCTGGTCCGCCTTTGCCGATCCCGGTGCAATACCCACCAGCTGGACCCCGTCGGCCAGTAATAACGCGGGGTTTATCGAGCTGGCATCCGATGGCGGTGCCTGTGTCGATGGGGGCCAGTTCCGTAACAGTTTCCTGATCGGCAAGTCGAACGGCTTCTGGGTCATGGACTTTGTCGGTGGCCAGGACATCATGAGCTTTCGCCAGCTGTTCAGCACCGGCGGCCTGCTGTCGCGGAACTGCATGGCCGAGGTCGATGGCTCGATGTTCGCCCTGACTGATTCGGACTTTATCGTTACAGACGGCAACAGCGTGCGTAGTGTCATCGACAACGTCAACAGAAAGCACCTGTTCAGTCAGCTCGGCGATAACTTCCAGCAGTCGTTCATTGTCTACAACGAGCCGGCCCGTGAGATATGGGTCTGTACGCCGGTCGGCAGCGATGCGCTGGCGCTCAAGGCGCACATACTGGATGTGGACACCCTGGCCTTTGGTGAGCGGGACTTTGTCACACCGGGCATTGCCCATGCGGCAATGGGGCTGAATGATGTATCCACGGCCGGGGCCTGGAATACCATTACCGGGACCTGGGCAACGATCGACAGGATATGGAACCAGGGCGCTGCACAGACCGCCTCCGATGTACTGATCTGGGCCGATGGCGTATCGGGCGGGCAGCTGTACCAGGCCGATGGCGAGACGGATACGCTGACCGGGCGCCTGGAGCGGTATACGCTGGACTTTGGCGCACCGGGCCAGTCCAAGACCCTGCTGCGGGTGTGGCCCAGGATCGAGGCCGAGGCGGCGATATCCGTGAGCCTGTCGGTCGGTACCCAGGACAGTCCGGACGAAGCCATTACCTGGGGCGCATTCCGCACCATGACGACCGCCAGCCAGAACAAGATCGACTACCTGGCCAGCGCCCGCTACCTGTCGTTCCGGTTTACCAGCTCACAGGAATACGCACTGACTGGCTTTGATGCCGAGTACCGCGTGGCAGGACGGTTCTGATGACGACGCAGGAGTTCTTTGCATAATGGAACATGCCAGCCAGCAATACGACCCGGCACAGATTGACCGGCTGATCCGGCGCCTCGAGACGGCCATAGATAATGCTGTTAATGCCCCGACCCTGCTGGTGCAGAATGCCGAGCCGGCCCGGTTTAGCGACGGGATGCTGGTATATGCTGATGGTACGAACTGGGACCCCGGCAGTCTCGAGGGCATTTATGCACGATATAATGCAACCTGGAACAAGTTATAGGTGAGGTATGGGCTTTTTTGATGATCTGTCACAGCGCCTGTTCGGCGGCACCCAGTCCGGGGGTGGTCAGCAGGTCGATCCGTCACAGCAGCAGTTCCTGGACCTGCTCCGCCGCCAGGCATCGACCACCTTTAACCAGCAGCAGCAGGGCGCCCAGCAACAGGGCTTTGCCAGTGCCGGGCAACTGGGTGGACTCGGCCAGGGATTCCTGGGACAGCTCGGACAGGCCGGCCAGGGCATTGATTCATTCCAGCCCGGTAATGAGCTGACCGGATTCAGTGGCCAGGGCTTTGTCGATAATCAGATCGAGAGCCTGACCGATGTACTGAATCGGAACCTGTCGTTTAACCTGCAGGGCATTAACCAGCAGGCCGCAGCGACAAACACTTTCGGAGGAGGTCGACAGGGTGTTGCAGCCGGGACGGCGATCGGCGATACGCAGCTGGCGCTGGGAGCCGGAACCTCGAACATCCTGCAGCAGGACCTGTTAAGGCGTCAGCAGGCGGCCGGGCAGCAGTTCCAGGGTGGACTGTTTGCGGGCCAGTCGAACCAGCAGGCACAGATAGCCGGGGCTGGTATCGGGGCACAGTCGGCGCTCGGCGGACTGGGTCAGCTCGGCGGACAGTTCTCACTGGAGCAGTCCGGGTTTAACAATGCGTTCCAGCCGCTGGCTAATTTCGGCAATATCATTGGTCAGCCCACAACGCTGTCTAACTTCCAGTCGAATCAGAAGGGCGGGGCATTTCCGGGCGGTGTATCTGATATTGCCAGCCTGTTTAGTTTTGGCGGAGGGGGCATCTGATGGCCGATGAACTGACAGCACTGGTCGACCGAATCAATGCACTGGGCATCTCACAGCAGGCCAAGCAGTCGCTGTTCCAGTCGCAGGCCGGAGGACTACTGGAACGCCAGCGGACCCAGCCGGGGCGCGAAGCTGCTGCTGTTGCCCAGGTTCAGGCTAACCCGACGGTCAGCGGTGCAGTTGGGGCCGATCCGCGTTCGCTGCAATCACGGGGCCTGCTGAGCGGCCTTGCCTCACCGGATGCACCGACACGTCAGGCAGCTAATACGGCTTTTTCCGGGTTGCAGGGCCAGCGGACCGCGCAGATTGCACAGCAGGCCCTGGACACCGCCGAGGTCAGGCAGAACGAAGCTATTACTGCCCGGCTTAATCAGCGCTACCTGACGCAGATAAAAACCCCCGTCGAGGTAGCGGATGCCATGCAACAGATCAGGGCAGCGCTGGACACTAAGGATAGCCTGGGCGTGCTGGCGGCCACAATCAAACTGGCTAAAACACTCGATCCGGATTCACGCTCAGTGACTGAGGGCGAACAGCGCGCGGTGCGTGGTGGTCTCGGTATCGGGGAATCGCTGATGGTGCAATACAATCAGTTATTCGGCGAAGGCTTCAGTGAGGAAGGCGCCGAGCGATTCTGGAAGGTTGCCCTGTCGGTCGGCACGCCGTTGCTCGAACGCGGCAAGCGGATCGATGCGGAATTTAGCAACCTGGCCAACCTGTCGGGCGTGGACGCCAGGCGGGTGACGACCGGTGCGGGCTTCCTGGTGCCAGAGTTCAGCGAACAGAACGCTACGATTGATTTGCGGACCAAGTAATGCCGGTATTTACCATAGCCGGTCAGAATGTTGCGGTGGATACCGGCATATCGCGTGCCGGTGCCGTGGACCTGCTACGCCAGCGTGGTGTGCTGACACCAGAGCAGGCAGCGAACGAGGTTGGTGAAGCGTTACAGGTACCGGAAACCGGAGGGGCTGTCGATGAATTTTTTATTGGTGCAGGGCGCACGTTTGCAGAACGTTCTTTCGGCTTGCTGGACTCGGATATCGAGGCACCGGATTCACTGGCCGCAACTCTCGGCAGTGCGGCGCCGTTGGTGGGCGCATCGTTCTTGGTTCCGGGCACAGGACTGGCGGGTATCGGATCACAGGCCGCCCTTTCTGCAGGACTGGAAGGCGTCCGCCAGGGGTCCAGCTTTCAGAGCGTGGCGCAGCAGGCTTCCTTGGCAGGTGCGGGCACTGGGCTCGGTAACTTGGCGTCTCGCGTGGTTAGCGGCATTAGTCGCACTGCTCGCGGTACAGCCGGGGGTAAGCCCGTACTGACCACGGCAAAGACACGCTTTGGCCAGGCATTTAACCGGACCCTGCGCGGTACCGGGGCCTTTAGCCGGGCCGAGCAGGCCAACCAGACACTGATCAATCGACAGGCTGCAGCGGCGCTGGGTCAGCAGGCAGACAACCTGTCGCCGGGCGTGCTGGGCAAGGCGGCCGATGATATCGGGGCGCTATTCGAGAAGGCGGTTCCCGATAACATTAACGTTAATGTGACCAAGGCTCGCGGCCTGCTCGATGACGTGGACTTTGCCGGCAAGGGCCGCATTCTGACCGGACGGGACGGGACCAGCATCACGGGCAAGCAGTGGAAGGCCCTACAGGCTGAACTACGTGCCAAGTCCAGTGTTCTCAAAGGGTCTAACAAGGCCGACATTGCTGACGAGCTGGATATTGCTATCGACGCCTACGATGCCGCTGTCAAGGCGCAGGCCGATCTGCCGCTACTCAAGGTGGCACGCGAGAAATGGAAAATACTCAAGAATCTCGAGGAAATCAGCCAGGTGGTCGAGACCGGCAACGTCCCAGCCGGGCAGCTGTCGCGGAAGCTGGCTCGAGAATCACGCAAGGGGTTCGGTACCGGATTCAAACGCGGCAAGCTGTCGGGCGTGGAGCCGGAGACCGCAACCCTGCTGGATACCGTCAAGGCACTGGCCTCGGACAAGGTCCCGGTCGGCTCACCGACTGCCTCACGCCTGCTGGCTCTCGGGCCGGGCGGTGTAGCGGTCGGCGGTCTTGCAACCGGGCAGCTGGACGTACAGCAGGCCTCGGCACTGGCACTGACAGGCCTTGCCCCACAGGTACTCGGGCCGCTGGCATTCGGCCAGTCGGTCAGGTTTGCCGGACAGCTGGGCGCCGGGCTGGCCTCGGCAGCGGGTAACGAACTGTTACGGGGCGACGACCAATGACCGGCGAGCACAAACTACCGCTGGGTGTCAGTGTGGCCACCATGATATCGGCCGCCATAGCGGTCGGTGTATTATGGAACAAGGTCGATGTCCTGGCCGATGACCATGTAACGCAGGAATCGGTCGATAACATCAAGGATGACGTTGAAGAAATCAAGGAATCTCTTGATAAGCATATTGACAAACAGGCAGAGAAGAACGAACAGCAACAGGCGTTGCTGATCCAGATTTTACAGAGCGTGGAGAACGACCCATGACGATAGATACATCATTTTTCAAGCGAATCAAGGGCTGGAAAACCCTTTTTGTTAACGGCGTTGTTGTACTGACCGGCATTGGTACAGCGGCCGGCGTGATACCCGTGGGCCTTGATGCAACAGCCATTGATGCAGGCCTGGGCGGCATCCTGGGCGGTGCAGAGATGATCCTGGGGGCCGTCAACATCTTTTTGCGGTTTCTCACAAGTACAAAGGTCGGTGGGTAGCCACTGACGAGCCTGTAATGCCCCAGGCAGTCAACAGACCGCGCACGCTGCTGCCTGTATCAGCGTGCGGGTCAAATCGTTTAATTGTTTCGGCAGTCCGCCAGGTCTTTTTGTACTCCCGGTTATAGGTCGGGTTCCGCTCCCGCCACTGCCGCTGATAGGCAGCCTTTTCTGCCCGTGTCATCACAACGGCCATTCATAGTGGTTACCGTCCTGGAACCGTCCGCCCCAGATACCGCCCTGGCTTTCCCACCACTCACCGAGCAGGGCATGGTCCCTGGTCTCGGTACAGTAGTTCCATTTGCGCCCGTCGAACTCGAACAGGTTCAGGTCTATGGCCAGCCTGACCCGGTGCCTGGATGATTTAGAACCGTAGTCACAGCGCGGGTCTCTGAAACAGTCCCCGAGTGTGACCTGGTAGCCCATCTCCAGGGCTTTGTCGATCAGGCGCGGGACCATCGAGGCAAACTTACTCTGCTTTTGTCGGAGTCTCATAGCAGTTTCCTTGTGTCTTCGTACCAATCGATCAGACGAGCCACAAAATATTCGCTGTAGTGTTTGCCATCCCTGTCATAGTGGGCTTCGGGCGCCTCACGCAGCGCCGCGAGGTTGGTTTTATCAGTCATGGCAGCACTATCGCCTCATTAAAATCGGTCAGTATCAGATATTTTCTTCCTGACTTTATGTATGATTTTTTAGATACGAAATCTTTTATCCCCGCAATCTCTTTTACGTCCCAAGTTTTTCCTTCATGTAATCGAACTGGGTTGAACCAGTCAACCATGAGCATTTGCACCGGATGCCCTCCACCAAAGCAATAATCAGATGGATAGCTATTTGGCAGTTCAAATACCCGACAGAAATTATTCGATTCGTTTACTTCATTCACCGTCTTTCTCCAGCGCAGCGAGGGCTGCTTGGGCTTTGCACCATGTACAGGTACCACAATCAAATCCACAAGCGTCTATATCCCAACACTGATTTTCCTCATGCTCAGCCACCAGCAACCTGAACACCGACAGGATGGTGTCAATGGCGGTGAGTAGAATGTCTTTGTCTTTCCATACCTGTTGCATGGTATTTTTATATGTTGGGCGTTCCTGCATCTGCTTTAAGTCGCGTTCCAGTTTGTCGAGGTAGTCAGTCAT
>Ga0255048_10001071_pt1 | contig 19921 bp, 19 predicted proteins | sample JV7_2_2_MG_FD_183619 | JGI IMG/M metagenome (GOLD analysis project Ga0255048, IMG submission 183619) | Seawater microbial communities from Jervis Inlet, British Columbia, Canada - JV7_2_2 | ecosystem: Environmental > Aquatic > Marine > Inlet | place: Canada: British Columbia | collected 2016-10-06
GACGGATTTTTGTCTGTACATCTGTCCGGAAACCCGGACACTACCCCGGGTCTATCCCGGTTGAAGGGGGGACTGCGTGGCACCGATCCCGAAGCATCCCAGTAAGAGACAGAGGCGCAACAAAACCCCGGGCCACGCCATCCTCCCGGCAGAAGGGACGGTGACTCCGATCAAGGGTCCGCCGCTGCCAAAGCGTCGAGACGAGGATGGTGAGCTCGTGCCGTGGCATGAGATGACTGAAGCTTTCTGGACTGACACCTGGGCGAGCCCGATGGCGCATGAGTTTGTGAAGGCGGACCACCACGGGCTCTTCCTGCTGGCGGACCTGTTCGATCAATACTGGTGGACTCGCAACGCTCAGCTCCTGCCGGAGATCCGGCTTCAGCGTCAGGCTTTTGGTCTGACTCCGATAGACCGCAGGCGCCTTCAGTGGGAGGTGGAGCGGGGCGAGTCTGCTGCTGCGAAGGGGAAGCGTCGGGCGGAGCCAAAGAAGCGCAGGAGAGATCCGGCGAAGGTGCTCGAGGGAGGTTTTGCCAGTTGAATGAGGCAGACCCGAGGCGATCACCCCGGGTCTGCCTGAGAGGCTCACCCGCCGTGGGCCGACGTGCGCCCCTCACCCATCGGTAAGTGTAACAGTGACAACGCTCATAGTCCCGCGATACGAAAAGACCTGGCCCACTCTGGGGGATCAGGTGGCGCAGTGGATCGAGCGCTTCCTCGTCCACGGTCCCGGTGACTTGAGGGGAGCTCCTGCGAAGGTAGACGACGAGAAAGAGGCTCTGCTCCGGCGAATGTATGAGATTTATCCCCAGGGGCATCCGATGGAGGGGCGGCGGCGGTTTAAGCGCTGTGCCCTATCCCTTCGAAAGGGCTCAGCTAAGACTGAGTTTGCGGCGTGGATCGTTGCCGCCGAGCTCCACCCGGAGGCACCCGTGAGGTGTGTGGGGTGGAAGTCCAGGCGGAAGCCTATCGGAGGGGGAGTTACAGACCCATACATCCCAGTTGTGGCCTACACCGAGGAGCAATCGGAGGAGCTCGGGTACGGTGCGCTGCTGGTGATCCTCGAGCATTCGGAGCTGGCGGGGGACTTCGACCTGGGGCTTCAGAGGGTGATGCGGATTGGTGGAGATGGTAAAGCAGTCCACCTCGCCACCGCTCCGGACAGTCGAGATGGAGCCAGGACCACCTTTCAGTTCTTCGATGAGACGCACCGCTTCATCCTGCCCAGGCTGAAGTCCGCCCACCGGGCAATGCTCGCGAACATCCCCAAGCGGAAATTGGCGGACTCCTGGTCCCTCGAGACGACTACCGCTCCTGCTCCCGGGGAGGGATCGGTGGCAGAAGATACGATGGAGTATGGGAGAGCTGTCGCCGAAGGCAGGACCGAGGATGCCAAGCTCTTTTTCTTCCATCGTCAGGCGAAAGACACCGCAGATCTAAGCACCCGGAAGGGTCGGAGGCGCGCAGTACTGGAGGCGTCCGGTCCTGTGGCGGAGTGGTCCGACGTGGATGGAATCCTCGACATGTTCGAAGATCCCACCGCTGATCAGTCCTACCTCCGGAGGGTGTGGCTCAATCAACTGGTGCAGTCGAGTGACCGGGCTTTTGACTTGGTGCAATGGGGCAAGCTGGCCCGGGAGTATCAGCCGGAAGATGGGGTCACCATTACGCTCGGATTTGATGGGTCACGGTTCGATGACGGGACAGCTCTGGTAGCGACCGAAGTCCTCACGGGGTATCAGTGGCTGATGGGGCTGTGGGAGAAACCCTTCGCCGCTCACGGTCCCGGGCTCGAGTGGCAAGTTCCAGAGCATGAAGTAGAAGCTCGAGTGACGGAGGCTTTCAGCCGCTACAACGTATGGAGGCTCTACGGTGACCCTCCATATTGGGAGAGCACCCTCGCAACCTGGGCTGGAAGGTACGGGGCGGAGGTGGTGGTTGCATGGGCGACCTACCGCACCCGAAAGATGGCGGACACCATCAGGGCTTTTGTGTCTGCAATGCGTCAGGGCGACATCACTCATTCGGGAGATGAGTCCTACACCAGACACCTGGGGAATGCTTACCGCAGAGAGACTGGACTCAGAACGGACGAGGGAGAGCCGTTGTTTGTGATCCAGAAAGAGCGGAAGGATTCGCCGCTGAAGATTGACGTTGCGATGGCTGGGATTCTGAGCTGGGAAGCTCGGAGGGATGCATTGACCAAGGGAGTCGGAGAGGCTCCAAGACCAAGCGTGTACGAAACCAGGGGGGCACTCGTACTATGAGCACAGGATTCATCACACCAGCAGTCGCAGGCAAGACAGATACCATAGTCGTTGGGAGTGTCTTCGGCGGATCGGTCCATGCGCCGTTTCACCGTTCTTCTCTGATGATGCTTGCCCATGAGCTCCGCCGTCCTGATGGGGAGCGGAAGCTTGCGAGACAGGTGAGCTGCCAGGGTGTCTACGTTGCTTCTAACCGCCAGTCCATCTCTACGAGGTTCTACCGCGATCCGGCGGAGGTGCCCTGGCTCCTCTTCATCGATTCGGATATCGAGTTCCCACAAGACTTCCTCGATACGGTGTTGAGCCTGGCGGCTGTTCAACGGGCGAAGATCCTCGCAGTCAATGTTCCTCTGGGGAAGCACCCCACCTCCGCCTATGTAACGACGGAAGAGCCGGGAATCTTTGCTAACCTGTACCCGCTGCCCAACGAACAGGTGTTCCCTGTCGATGCGGCAGCAACAGCAGTGATGCTCATTCACGCGGATGTGTTCCAGGCGATTGCCGAGGCACATGGACAGTGTTGGTTCAATCACTCATACATTCCGTGGATTCCGAAAGGGCGGCCGGAAACGATGGCGGAAACCCGATTCCGGGAGATCGGGGAGGATCTGGCGTTCTGTATCCGAGCGAAGTCGGTTGGGTTTCAAACCTGGGTGGCTCAGAAGGTGGAGGGGGTGAGGCATCACAAAACCCGACCGTTGTCCGATACGGGAATCGAGGAGCAGGCGGGGGTAGCGGAGGCGCTCTTTGAAGGTGAGCAGGGAGAGCTCGTCCGGGAGGTTTAGATGAGAATGTGGGAACGGCTCCGTGTCGCGTACCGTGCAATTACGCTCGGAGACTTTCCCGCGATCCAGGAGATTCTGTCTGCCGAGGGTGCGTATTCTGCCGGGCCCGCTGTAACAGAAACCACCGCTAAGAACATCGCCGCAGTGTGGAGAGCGGTGGTGCTGTTGTCCACTCAGGTGGCTGCTCTGCCCCTGATTCCGTACCGTCGCACGGCAACAGGTAGAGAGAGGGCGGAGGGGACCAACCTCTGGCGGCTGCTACACCTCGAGCCCAACAGCTATACCTCCCCCTTCAAGCTCCGTGAATCGATCATGCATGATGCCCTTCTGACCAAGGGTGGGTTTGCTGAGATCGAAAGAGATCAAGCCAGTCGCCCTATGGCGCTGCATTACATCCCTTCAACGGATGTCCAGATCGAGGTGCTGAAGTCTGGGGAGCGGCGCTATCACGTCAATGGCCGGAGCATGATCTCCCACCTGGATATGCTCGACGTTGCTCCCCTTCTGGGAATTCCGCCGATTGGGGTAGCAAGGCTGTCGCTGAGTGTCGGGCTAGCGTTGGATCAGCACAGCGCAAGCTTCTTCCGGAATTCTGCCGTTCCGGGGTTGGTGCTCGAGCACCCGGGGAATCTCTCGGCAGAGGCAAAGAAGAGCCTTCGTGATTCGGTGGATTCCTACCACCGGGGTCCTGATAAGCACTACAAGACCCTGGTAACGGAAGAGGGGATTAAGGTCCAGACGTTCGCAATCAACATGAAGGACTCTCAGTTCCTCGAGTCCAAAGCCTTCAGTGTCGAAGAGGTGGCCCGGTGGTTCAACCTCCCACCCCATAAGCTGGGGCACAAGATGGGAGAGCGCCCTGGGGGAAACCTCGAGGCGTCTCAGCTCGAGTTCTTGTCCGATTCGTTGCGGCCGTGGCTGATCAAGATCGAGCAGGAGTTCGGACGGAAGCTCATCGCCAGGGAGAGACGCTCTACGGTCTACCTCGAGCACCTGGTGGATGCCATCCTCCGAGTAGACTCCAAGACCAGACACCAGATGATCCTCGAGAGCACAGGCGGACCTTATCGGACCCTCAACGAAGGACGCACCCTCGAGAACCTCCCAGCCCAGCCCGGGGGGGACACCATCGGGCGGATGGAAGAGCAGCCGGTGGCAGAAGAGGATGAGCGGACCAGGCGGCGGAAAGAAGCGGCCTATCGGGAGATGGTCCGGTCTGTTGCGGCCCGGTTTGTTCGGCGGGAGATGTCCGGAGCGAAACGAGCAGCGAAGCGGGGCACGGCAGGTTTCGGGGAGTGGGTGGAAGAGCTCGAAGAGCGGGAGTTGAGTATCCTTGCGGAGTTCCTCCGTCCGCTGGTGGCGTATCGGCTGGCGGAGCTGGAGGATGAGCGGCCACCGGAGGAAGTCTCTCGGCACCTGGCCCGGCAACACCTCCAGGCTTCGAGGGACGAGCTCCTGGCGCTCCCCCATAACGAGCTTGCCGAAGGGGTTGAAGCGTTGGGGGATCAATGGGAAGTCCGCCGATCTGCGGAGATCGTTGGGTCTGTCCTGGGGTTGGGAGAGAACAATGCAGCGTGAAACGCGATACATGGCGGCGGAGATCCGAGCGGAGAAGACAGAAACCGGGCGGACCATCGTGGGTTACGCGGCTGTCTTCAACTCCAAGTCTGAGAACCTCGGGGGCTTTGTCGAAGTCCTCGCCCCCACGGCGTTTGATCGTGCGATGAAGGAAGGCCATGACGTGAGAGCCCTCATCGAGCATGATCCCCGGGCGGGGATTCTCGGACGGACTACGGCAGGGACTCTCCGGCTCTCCACTGACAAGCGTGGGCTCAAGGTGGAGATCGATGCCCCAGAAACCAGGGCTGCTCAGGATCTCCTGATCTCCATCGACAGAGGCGACGTGGACGGGATGAGTTTCTCGTTCCTGATCGGTCCCGATGGGGACACCTGGGAAGAGGGGGATGATGGGGGAGCGGTGCGGACGGTGCACGATATCGCTGAGCTCCTCGATGTTTCCCCGGTGGCTTACCCGGCCTACACCTCCACCCAGGTGAGTGCGCGAGCTCTCGAGCAGGTGGAGAAGCTCCATGCCGAAAGCCGAGGGGTGCCGCTCGAGGTGTACCGTCTCAAGCAACGCATTCTGGGCTGGTTCTGATTTCAAAGGGGGGAATTGTGAGACGAGAGCTTCTCATCGGGTGCGGGTCAAGACGGGAGAGGGAGATCGGGATCGAAGGGCGGAAGGGCTGGGAGAGCCTCACCACCCTGGATCAGAACAACGACCATGAGCCTGATGTGGTCTGGAATCTCGAGGAGCTCCCGCTTCCGTTTGAAGACGACACCTTCGATGAGATCCACGCATACGAAGTCCTCGAGCACATCGGGAAGCAAGGGGACTGGCGGGGGTTCTTCGATCAGTGGGCGGAGTTCTACCGCATCCTCAAGCCCGGGGGCTTCCTCGCTGCTACCTGCCCCAGCTATAAATCGATGTGGGCATGGGGCGATCCCTCCCACACCAGAGTCCTCACCAGGGGGACACTGGTGTTTCTGGATCAGGAGCAGTACCACAAGCAGATCGGGCAGACGCCAATGAGTGATTTCCGCTTCTACTACGGGGCGGACTTCGAGACGGTGTGGGCTTTCGAGGATGATCAGAAACTGGCTTTTGCCGTGAGGGCGAGGAAGCCGATCTGGACTCCGTAATAGGACTCCGTAATAGGACTCCGTGATAGGGTAGTTCCTGGTTCCGCCTATGCGGGATCAATCCGCTCCCCGATGGGACGCGATGGGTTTACTTTGACTCGTCGGGTAGTCCCCGACGCTGGAGGGCGGAATGCAGACCAGGGAGCTGCGAGAGCAGCGAGCCAAGCTCTACGAGCAGGCGAAGGAACTCCTCGAGAAGGCGGAGGGTGCGGATCGTGATCTCACCTCCGAGGAACGGACCACATACGACAGGCTCGAGAAAGAGCAGCTCTCGGTCAAGGAGCGGATCGACCGGCAGGAGAGCTCCGACAGCATCGGCCGCGAGCTCGCCCAGACTCAGGGGCGGCAGAGCGAGATCGTCCAGGTCGCGGATCGGTCGGACGACGTAAACCGCGCCTTCCGTGCGTGGCTTTCCCCCCAGGATGCCACCTCGGATCAGCTCGAGGCTGCGGAGCGGATGGGGATCAACCCCGCGAGCAGAGAGCTCGAGATGCGCGCACTCGATGGCACCGACACCTCGGCAGGTGGCTACTCGGTCCCGGACGAGATGATGCGTGCGTTCTGGGATGCACAGCTCTTCTTCGCCAACATCCGGCCGAAGGCGACTGTGTGGAGAACGGCAACGGGTGCGGATCTCCCGATCCCGACCGTGGATGACACCGGCAACACTGGTGTGATCATCGGGCAAAACACCGCAGTGACCACTACTGCTGATCCTGTCTTCGGCCAGGTGACGCTCGGGGCTTTCAAGTACTCCTCCAAGGCTGTGCTGGTCCCGGTGGAGCTTCTCCAGGACAGCTTCATCAACCTTCCTGTGTATCTGGGTAGTAAGCTCGGAGAGCGGATCGGGCGTATTCAGGCGACTCACTTCGCAACCGGGACGGGTACGGGTGAGCCGCAGGGTGTGGTGGATGTGTCGAGCGTCGGGAAGACGGCGGCTGTCACCAACGCCATCACCTTCGATGAGATCATCGATCTGACTCACTCGCTGGACATCGCATATCGTCCACGGGCCGAGTTCATGATGCATGACACTATCGCATCGGTGCTGCGGAAGCTGAAGGACAGCAACGACCAGTATCTGTGGCAGATGAGCCTCCAGGCGGGTCAGCCGGATCGGCTGTTTGGGATTCCGGTCAACATCAACAACAACATGGAGTCTGTCCTCGACACCGCTAATATCGTGGTGTTGTACGGGGATTTCTCCACGTATTACATCAGAGATGCTGGCGATGTGATCCTGGCTCGGGCAAACGAGCGGTGGATCGATACCCACCAAGTCGGCTTCTTGGCGTTCCAGCGCACCGATGCCAAGGGCATCAGCACCTCCACGATCAAGCACCTGATCACTGCCTGATTCCTTCTCGTCCCCCCCCCCTGCGGGGGGGGGGGCGGGGAAACAAAGGTAGCCATGAAGATTCGATTTCGGACCGGGGTGGGTGGTAACCGATTCAGCTACAAGCCGGGAGATGAAATCGAGGTTTCGGAGGAACAAGCCCGGCGCTGGGTCAAGGCTGGACATGCGGAGTATGTCCGGACCCTGAAACCCGAAAACACCAGGAGAAACAAACGTGGTGAAAGAGCGGTGAGGGTGTGACCGTTACCCTGTCGGCCTATGCCCTCGGAACAGTCCCGGAGGTGATGGAGTATCTGTCGGAGGATTCTCCGGCGGATAAGTCCCCGGTCAACTCTCTCCTCAACCGGGCGACATCTCTCATCGAGACGTATCTCTCTCGGGAGCTCGTGACCAGGGGCAGCCTCACAGAGTTCCACTCCATCCCCTCCCGCACCTCGAGGCTGTTGCTGCTCGAGGCTCCCATCATCTCCATCACTACCGTCCATGAGGATCAGGCTCGAGGCTATGGGGCTTCGACTCTCCTGGTGGATGGTACGGATTTCATCTCCAGTGATTCCAAGGGAGAGCTGATCCGAGTTCAGGATGGGGGTGGGGACCTGGCGTGGCAGACGGGTTTCCGTGCGGTCCAGGCCGTCTATGACGGCGGATATGCTACCGCTCAACTGGTCCCGGATGACATCAGAGATGCATTCTTCGAGGTGTGCGCTTGGCTGCATGCAATCGAAACCCGGAAGAAGCACGGTATCTCCGGATGGTCGGATGATGCCGGGAACTACACCCGGGTTTCCACAGATCACCTCCCCAAGCACCTCAAGGGGCAGCTCGCCAGCCACAGACGTTTCCCCCTGGGGCTTCACACCGGGGAGCGGGATTGACCACCTACAGAGGGAAGCGAGCGCTGTTCAACTACGCTTCCGCTGTCCGGGGGTTTCCTCAGAAGGTTGACGCCCCTCTGGCTAAGGGACTCCGGCAAGGGGTGGGGCTTGCTCATCGAAGGGCTACTCGGGTCTTTGCTTCTCGAGGGATTGGCCGGAGGATCTGGGGCAAAGACGTAACCCCCAAGGGTGGGATTCGCCGCCGTTCCAATCTGGGCAAGTTCTTCTCTCGCCGGAAGGTGAGGCGGACGGGTGAGGGACACTTCACCTCCGGCTTCAGTCTCACAGGTATCCCCCGATTGACGCAGGTGGGCTCGAGGATCAGAGCCCACGATATCCCGAAGAACGGCAGGCCAGGCGACAAGCTGCTGGTGTTCCTATGGGACAAGGTGAGGGGCGGAGAGAAAGCGGCTGCTACCGTCAGACACCCCGGTGGGCCTATCCGGCACGGGCGCAACTTTGCTCGGAGGGAGCTCGAGCGGAGCGGCGATGATGTGAAGCGGCTGACTCATGCTGCTATCGCTGACGCTGCTGCCAAGGCGGGGCTGTAGTGCCGGAGCCTCTCATCGAGCAATTCCTCGCTCGAGTAGTGACGGAGCTGGAAGGGGTGTCCGAGGATGGGGGCACTACTTACTGGTACACCCCCGATTGGGTGAGGCGGGCGGAGTTCAACGATAACGTGAAGTGGGAGACTACCGCTTCCGTCTTCTACGAGGTGCGGTTGGGGGAAGTGACTCTCGAATCTCTCACCACCGGGCAGCGGCATCGGGTGCGAGTCGAGCTCTTCGTTACCGTCGCCAGAAAGAACCGTTTGCACCGTCCGCAGGACGGAGCCAGGGCTACGGTAACCAATAGGCTCGCCCACGATGTGAAGCGCATGCTAACGGGATACACCACCTGGACTGGATTGTGTGTGGTGAGCCTGAGTCCCACAGATGAAGAGCATGACGTACAATCGGACGGATGGGCAGCAAGTCACCTCCGTTTTGCAGCGGAGATCATCGAGTCCTACACATGATGACACCCGAAGAGCTCCAGGAAGCTATCGCGGATCTAGCCAGGCGGCTATCCGACATCGAGGCAGAGATGGCTCCGGTGTCGGACATCGAGGCTTTTGCCCGCAAGGCTCGAGCCCGGGAAAAGGGGGAAGCATGAAGGTACTTTTTCCAGGCCCAAACGTGAGTGAGGAAGCCGGGAAAGGGCGGTGCTCTTTCGGTGCGTTCGGTGTGGAGTTGGTCCCGGGGGAAAATGAGATCCCAGAGGAAGCGGCAAAAGCGTTGCTGGCTAGTGGGGTCGTTCGAGTGGAAGTAGAAGAGCAGCCGCGAGCTCGGCGGCGGAGGGTTAAGGAATGACGCTCGAGGCGACTGGCAGCAATCTCATTGTCGGATTCAAAGAGAACCTCAACACCTGGGGGTCTGGTGAGCCGGTGGTGGTGGGAGCCGGTGACGGGGTAGAGGTGGACTCAGAGTCCATCTCCCTCGATGCCGGCCTGATCGAGCACACCGGACTCTCCGGACAGGGGACTATGCTCCCCGCGATCCTCGGAGAGAAGCTCACCGCTGGTGACCTGGTGTGCCCTGTCTACTACCGAGGGCTGGAGGTCGCAATCGCTCAGGCGATGGGCACGGCAGCCACTCCCGCGCAGCAGGGTGGTACTGCCGCATACGCCCACGCGTATACGATGGCAGCGACCACCGAGGGCAAGGTTGGGACTCTCGTGATGGGTGGCGCGAATCACCCCGCAGTGAGGGAGATTCCGTTCGCGAAGATCGGCGGGTTCACCTTCGACATCGCCCGAAACGCAGAAGCCAAGGTCACGTTCCCGGTGGTGGGGTTTGATGCATATCTGAATGCAGACACTCCGACCACTGTGGGACTGGTGGCAAGCATCGAGCCTGCGGACACCACCCATACCATCGTGGGGCAGCCGCTCAACCCTTCGCGAGTGACGCTCCTGATTACAGACGGAGACGTGAGCATCACCGAGTACATCGTGACCATCACGGGCACCGATGATGAGGGGAACTATGCCGTTGAGGCTTACACCCTCTCGACGGACACCCTCGCATGGATCAGCACCACCCGGTGGAGTGCGATTACCTCGGTGATCGGTACGGGACTTGCGGGGACCACGGCAGGGGATACCCTGATCATGGGCTACGAGTACGGCATCAACAACGTTTCCAACTACACCTCCATCGGCATCCCCACCACGGCGGACTACCAGCTCGCATCCTTCGATCAGTTCTCCGTGTGGATGAACGAGCAGAGCGGGGGAGCTCTCACCACCACCGAAGGGTCGGCGGACGAAGTGTATCCGGACTCGATCCGGATCAGCCTCAACCGGAGCCTGAGCCAGAACGTCACAACTCGATTCGGGCGGCAGATCGATGAGCCCCACGGCACCAACTTCGCGGCTGTGGAGGTGGGCCTCAACTTCCCCAACTGGAACACCGAGTCTCAGGCGGTGCTGAGAGATAGGCTCCAGGGCAAGCAGTTCAAGGTGTTCGTGAAGGCTTCCGGTCCGCTGGCGGATACCGGATTCGCCCTCGAGTGGAGCTTCTGGGCCAACGCTGTCCAGTTCGGATCGGGTTCTCCCAATGCCGGGGGACCTGGTGACATGAGATTCGACGCCACCGGCACCGCTCACCGGGTGCTCACGGCAGCGACCGGACGGCCAGCGTGGGCGGACAATCAGCCACTCTCGTTGTACAACATCAACCTCAGAACAACGAAGGCGATTACCTAGGGGGGACCTTGCGGCTCAAGATGACACGGGGGGAGTGGTTCTCACTCCCACTCACAGGACTGCCTAAGCAGCACCGTCCGGAATTCCGGATTCGCCCGTGCCCTAACGGGAAGCGGAAAGAGCTCCTGTTCAAGCACTACGGGCACAAACAGAAGATCCGAAACCGTCGAGTCAAAGAGGGTGGAGAGTCCTACATCGTGAGCGAACATGATCTGGACAATGAGACTGCCGCAGACTTCGCCCTCGAGCTCGGTGTCTATGTCCTCGAGGATGTGAGGGGGCTGGAGCTCGAAGCGGCGGAAGCGGCTGATGCGGAGGTGATCTCTAAGGCTACCGGGGAGCCCTGCTCTATCGGTATGGCTCCGTCGATTGACGGGCACCTGACGGACGATCTCAAACGCCACCTCTATGAAAACGTCTCCATGAATCTCGACGGTGAGGACAAGTCCTTCCTGGACTGGGTGATTGCCCGGTCTGATCAGTGCGGTCTGGTGGCAGCGGAAGCAGAGGAGATGGCGGGGAAAACCTAGCGGACTGGATCGTATTCCGGCTCGAGGTTCCGACACCTCCGCCGGGGAGATTCGGTCCGGGGCATCGAGGGGCGTATGAGAGTGTCGAGGCACGATGCGCAGCGTGTGAGCTCAAGGGTGGGCCGGAGAACCCGTGTCTGAGTCCCGGTGCTCTCAAAGCATTCGCCGAAGCACAGGGGCGGCTGTGTCCTCACGTCGAGCTGGAGATGAGCAATATCCTCGTGTCTGAGTGTCTCCAATACGCCATCGATGAAAGACTGCGGGGGCATGCTGCGGATCACTTCCGTGATGCCACCAGTGGGCTATCCCGATGGGATCGGATGCGACTCCGAAAGCGGATGTCAGGGGCTCTGTCTACGGGTGCGGTGATGGCAGCCTTCGAGAAGTCTCTGAAGTCTAAGCTCGAGCGTAACCGTGGCTAAGCTCGTTCTCGAGGTGACGACGGATGCGGGCGGAGCCATCCGCAACATCAAGCAATTCGGGGCGGAGGTAGAAAAGACCGGGAAGCGGACATCCAAGCTCCGGGAGCTCATGAAGAATGTGTTTACCGGGATTGGATTGGGGGTGGGGCTCAAAGCCTTCCAACTCCTCGGGGCGGGGGCGAGGGCCGCTGCTGGCTCTCTGGACGATCTGATTAAGCGTGGCCCGCAGATTGACGGTGTGGCGCGATCCTTCCGTGCCCTCTCTGACGACTATGAAAACGTCCTGGCCTCGAGCCGCAAAGCCACCTCCGGGTTGGTGGCTGACTTCGATCTGATGGCTGCTGCTAACAAGAGCTTTCTTCTGGGGCTTCCGGTCACTGCCGAGTCAATGGGGGTAATGGCTAAGTCCGCTGTGGTTCTGGGTCGGGCGATGAAGCAGGACGCCACCAAGTCACTCGATGACCTGATCACAGCTCTGGGCCGTTCCTCTCCGCTCATCCTGGACAACCTCGGTTTGACGGTGAAGGTGGGTGAAGCGAATACAGCGTATGCAGCGACGCTTGGCAAGACTGCCAGCCAACTCACAGAAGCTGAGAAGAAAACCGCTTTCTACACTGCGGCAATGGCAGCGGCTGAGGCGAAGGTTGCAGAGATCGGAGACATCCATCTCACGGTAGGTGATCGTATCCAGCAAATGCTGATTGTCGCTAAGAACCTCTGGGATGACATAGCCCGGGGGATTGCCAACTCTCCAGCGATGGCTGCGGCTCTGGGGGCTCTTGCGGATGCATTCGACCGGGTGGTCGGGCAGGATCGAGAACAGGGCGTCCAGGACGTTATCAAGGCAGTGGACACCCTTGCAATATCCGGAGTGAAGCTGGCACAGGTGTTTGTGTCCGGGGCACAGTTGATGTCTACGGCATGGGGTGCTGTGAAGCTCCTGATCCTGGGGGTGATTGCCTCCATAGCCCAGGCGATTGCATCGGCGGTTTCTGGTATCGCGGAGCTCTCGAGGGTGGGTGAGACAGCCGCGAGGGCTGCGGGGCAGTCGGGCCTGGCGGACAGTATCGCTCGAGGGAGAGGGCAGCTTACAGCCGGGCCGCAGCGGATAGCAGACGCCGCTCAGGATGTGGTTACCGAGGAAATGGCAGCCATCAATCGCCGTGCTGCTTCTCTCGACGTGCTGGATGCAAAGCTCTTGACCCTGGAGGCAAGTCTCACGGCGGTATCTGCAGCCGGGACGGAGGTGGGTGAGGCTCTGGGTGGGGCTGCGGTGGATGGAGCGGACGAGCTCGCGGAGGGGGTTGAGGCTCTCGTGAGTGACCTGAGAGTGATCAAGGGTCTGAGCCTCGAGGATCTCCAACCCTCCGGTAAGGGCTTTTTCGGTATCCCTCTCCCGACCAACAACACCTTCTCTGGACTCGATCCCCGGGACCTGATCCCCACAGTCAGGCTGAAGGAAGCCACCCAGTTTACCGTGGACTGGAATGCTGCCCTCCAGGGGACGGCTCTCCTCGCCAGCTCCATCGGGGGCAACTTTGCGGAGCTGCCTCAGATCCTCGCCAACATCGGACAGTCTTTCTCCGAAGCAAAGACCAGCGGGGAGAAATTCGTAGCCATTGCTGCCGGGGTGGGACAGATCGGCGGATTGATCGGAGGCGGAGCAGGAGAGGCTGTCCAGGGTGCCGCGGGTGGAGCCCTCACGGGATTCTCTGTCGGTGGTCCCATTGGAGCGGCAATCGGTGGGGCTGCGGGGTTGGTGTCGAGCTTCTTTGGCTCGAATGCTGAAGAGGAGCTCAACGACATCCGGGATGCCTTCTTCGAGACACAGGGTGGATTCGTAGCGCTACAGACGCAACTTGTGGGGCTCACGGACGAGGATCTGGTCAAGAAGATATTCGACGCTCGCACGGTGGAGGAATTCAACGCCGCCGTGAGCGAAGTCATGGGACTGCTGGACACTCAGGCGGAAGCTCAGCGGTTGTTGAATGAAGCGGTGGAGAGGTACGGATTCGACATCTCCCAACTGGGTCCGCTGATGCAACAACAGGAACTCGATGCAATGGCGGGGCAGCTAATCCAGGACTTCCAGTTGCTCACTGCCTCCGGCATAGATCAGACGGTGGTGCTCGAGCAGATGGCGGGCGGATTCAACGAATATATCCAGGCTGCTCTCGCCAGTGGGACTGCAATTCCGGAGGCGATGCGGGAGCAGATCATGGCGATGATCGAGATGGGTCTGCTGCTGGATGAGAACGGCAACGCTTTTACCTCCATCGAGGAGAGCGGTATCGAGTTCACTGAGACTCTCACCGAAGGATTGAGTAGGGTCATCGAGTCTATAGACAGACTGGTTCAGGCTCTGTCGGGAGACTTCCCGGCAGTTCATATCCCGGTGGAGTTCGGCGACCCTGGCGATTTCCCGGATGAGGGCGGGCGGGGGCCAGGGGATACGGAAGGATTCGCCGAAGGTGGGTTTGTTCCTGCCACACCTGGCGGGAGGCTCATCCGGGTCGGTGAAGGTGGAGAGGGTGAGTTTATCGTCCCTCAGTCTCAGGCGGGCTCGATGGGGCAGCGAATCAATATCACCCTTAGTCCCACGATAACGGTCACCACCGGAAGCGGAGATCCTCGAGCGATTGCCGAGATGATCTCAGAGCAACTCGAGCAGGGGACTAGTCCTCGTCTGGTGTCTGCCATCGCGGAGCAAGCCAGGACGTAATGGCCCTTTCCGCAAACCTCCAGGCGGCGCTAGACGCCGGGGGGCGTCCACTGTGGGTATTCGAGGCGCAGCTCCCCGATGCTACCTCCCGATGGGGCAGAGCCAGTGTCGGAACTCAGGGGGACTTCGAGCCCAAGGTTCTAGCGTGGGGCACCCTGGATGAAGAGCTCAGCGATGAGAAGTCTGGGGAGCTCTTTAACCCATCCCTCACGTTTACTCTCAGCGACACCGACCGGAGGTTGTCCAACCTCACCCGTTCCGCGGATGCCAATGATGTCAGGGGCTCTACGGGGATTCTTTACCTCGCCGCTCCTGGTGTGCTGTTCGCGGATTGGTCGGAGAGGTTCAGGGGTCGGCTCGCGAAGCTCCAGATCAAAGCAGGGGAAGCGGTCGTCACTTACAGGCAGAACACCATCCCCATCAAGGGAGAGCTGCTCGGTACGGATCTCCGGATAGGAGTCTCCAATTTCCCTCACGCCCATCAGAGTGCAATCAACGAAGTCGCACCCCTGATCTACGGTTCTCACAACTCCGCTGCCTATACCAATCTGGGCTTTGTTCCTGCGCTGCTGATAGATACCACGGGAGACAAACGGCACCTGGTGTCCACGGGAATCTGTAAAGACGTGCCCCGGGTGTGGAAGAACGGAACGCTACAAACCGTCACCACCCATTACACCATTGAGAATCGGGAGGTGTCGGGGCGGATCTATACCCTCATCGAGTGGACCACGGCGGCGGCTGTCGCGGATGACGACGAGATAGCTTGTGACGTGGATGGCTACGAAGTCACTGGCGACGGGACGGGAGCTCTAATCACTAACCCCGCTGATCAGCTCGAGCATCTGCTGATTAACTGGGTCTTTGGAAACTACCGCCGGGGGGACTGGGACACCTCGAGTGATTTCGTGGACGCTTCGAGCTTCTCCACAATGGCTACCTGGTTTACCGCTCGAGGATATTCGAGTGCGCGGAGGATCTCCACAGCCATCACCCCCAGGACGTTACTCGCGGAGTGGGCGAAGAGTCATGAAGCTCGTATCTGGTGGGACTATCCCGGGAGTGGTTCATCGGGCAAGCTGGTGGTCGGGGTGGAGGATGCCGGGGTTCTTGATTGGTACTCTGACACCTGGCAGCCAGGATATATCGAGGATGGTAATCCTCTCGACCTGAAGGATTCAGACCGGCTTGAGACGGATGGGGTGGCGGTTCAGGCTATCTTCGATGAGTCGAAGCCTGGCTATCTACAGTCCTGGGCGGTGAGTGAGTTGACCAGGACCAATCCATCAGAGGAAGCCCGTCCGCTCCGGTGGGGGCCGGCAAGTTGAGCAAGGTAGTCTTTCTCCGACCGTTTGCCATCATCAACTCGACCAATTGGTCAGGTGCTACCGTTGCCGCGATAGATCCATTCTTCCCGATCAATCATGACGACGGAACATCCTACGCCACGTATGAGCAGCCCGACCTTGACGACTGGCTGAGTGCATCGCTAACCGACAAGCCCAACGACATCCAGTCTGTTACGTCAGTCAAGGTGATTTACAGGGATCAGGCTATTGACGGGAAGGGGACGGCAGTCGGTGCGGTGAATCTTCTGGGGTCCAGGACATCAGGTAGCGGAGTCCAGAATGAAGTGTCCGTCTGGAATACCCGGACCAGTGCGGCGCTAGACAGACCAGGTGGCGGGGAGTGGTCGCCAGCGGATATCGCCGAGGTGTCTCTTTATGCCGAGGTGAAGGTAGACACCTGGGATGATTCACCTTCCCCTAGCCTCTTCGAAAGGATTACCAGTCTCTACATAGAGCTGACGTATGAGCCTATTCCTGCTCAGGATGACGGGGCCAGGGATGCCGCCTCGAGGGCGCAGTGGGCTTTTACCCGCCGTCCGCCAATGCTTCAGCGGGAGCTTACAGTGGCGGATGGATTCCGACAGGATCTCAACGACAGGGTGAGGGTGTCACATGGGCACGGCCCACACGCTTCTGGTCAGGGATGGAGATCCCGGGGGTGGGAGTCTGAGCCTCACAGAATCATCTCCCGGCGTACCAACCTCGAGAGCAATATCGTCACCCTGAATCAGCGGTCTATCCGTTCTCAGATTGCTCTCATGAGATGGAGTGCTCGAGGCAAAACCTCGAGTCCGTTGGGGGACGGGGTTTCCTTCTTCGCCGCCGGGAGTGCGTTGGAGTTTGTCCGGGATGGATTGGCGTGGGTGGGTGATCCCAGCCTGGGGTCCATCTACGTCAGGGCGGATGCCGATCAACCTCGGTATGGATTGGGTCTTGATCCTGCAACCGGAGACAAAGTGTCTGGGGTGGTGTGCGAGCCTGTGGGATTTAACAGCCTCGCCTACTCGAGTTTCAAGGATGGGTTAACGGGGTGGACCACATCGGCAGGATCAGGAACGATCACTGCCGCTACCTCTCCGCTTCGTTTTGCTTCACAGGAGAGCCCCAACGTTCTCAAGATCGTTGCTGGTTCTCCACACTCCACCCTCTCCACTGTCACCTCTACCGTCACCGGATCGTATGCTGCCAATGCCCGCACCCCGTTCTGGTTCTCATATCAGACAGGAGCGGGAGCAACAGTCGGACCCTCGGTGGTGATTCAACGCTCGGTTGATTCGTTCTACTACACCGTGTCGGGAGATTCCTGGGGAGCAAGCCGGGTCGCGAATCCCACAACCGCCAGCAACGGGGAGTGGACCGAATACTACATCCCGGCTTTCTCTGTCGGTTCTAGTATCACCACCCTCACGGTGCAGTATTCCGTCGAGGCTTCCGTGGTGAGCTCCTCGGAGTATTACGTCGGGCATGGGCAGCTCGACGGGGACGACATCCACACCTCCCCCATCATCACCGAATCGTCAGGGGTGGGACGTGTGGCGGCGGATGTCTACAAGATCACCAACGACACCGGAGCCAGGTGTATCAACGAAGCGCACGGGACTCTAGTGCTCCGCTTTGCCCCTAACTACACAGCGGCGGATCTGACGGCAGATTCTCCGGATGTGCTCGACGTAGACCACGGCGCTAGCAACTCTTTGACCCTGCTGTGGAGCGATACCAACACCCGGTGGGAGTTGACGTGGAAGGGTGGTGGAACGGACTACACCGCATACAACACCGGAGGGACTCCTGCTCGAGGGGAAGCGGTGGATTTCGTCCTGCGGTGGACGGGAGCTGATGACGAGCTCGACCTGGGAGATAGAACCCTCGACCTGTTCGTGGATGGAGTCATTGGGACATCCGTGGTGATCGGAACGGATATCACCGAAGCAGCCACGTCGGACCTGCTTTTTTCCGGGGCGAATGGGGTAATCTCGGATGTGCTCTCACTGCCCTACGTCGTAACGGATGCGGAGGCGGCTCTCCTGCCGATCCTATGACTCTCCATTACATGTCAGGTGGTACACGCTTCAACGCTGTTGGTCGGGGTCCGAATGCGGTTACCGTCTCCGGGACGGCTCACGCATCGTTTCCCATCGCCAACATGCACAGCTACCGCCCGCGCCAGCCTTTCTCCTGGAATGCCGGGGCAACCGATCTCCGGGCAATCGTTGACGTGGACCTGTGCCCCGATGGCGGATTCGAGGGGACGCTGGCGACCGAGTGGCAGGATAGCGACAGCGGCGATGGAGCGAGCACCCAGGATTCCGGGGTTAAGTCCGCCGGAACCTACTCCCTCAAGTTGGTGCCCGGTGCGAGTGGGGTGGCGGCTCGATTCCTGGTCAACTCTGTCCAGGTGCGTCCCGGGGAGCGGTTCACGGTGCGGGCTCAGATTCGCCAGGATGGCACCGGAGAGGTGGGAGTCCGGATCTACATCCAGGAGATGAATCAAGCCTTGAATCCGTCAGGGGCGTTTGTCACCCTCTCCGGGGATGCACTCTCCGGAGTCAAGACATCGGCGGACACCTCCGCAGCATTCGAGCTAAAGACTCAGACATTCACGATTCCAACCAGAGCCGAGCTCGGCGGAGCTCGAGAAGTCGGATTGTTGCTCTGGCCCTATTCCTCCGACAGTACCGTTACCGCAGGGTATGTGGATGAGCTGGAGCTGATCCCGGAGATCAACACCCTCGCGGTGGTCGGGAACAACTGGCCCGGGAGTGTCGCCCCCGTGTGGCGGAGTGATGATGACTCGGCGTTCGGGTCTGCTGTGACTCGAGCCACCCTCACAATTGCCAAGCCTAATATCTATTCACTCCTGGAAACCGGAATCTACGCTAGATATTGGGATGTGAAGCTTACGGGGTTTCCCAACGTGGACGTGCCGAGGATGGGGGAACTGGTGATGGGCTACTCCGAAACCCTCGCCGCTGCCCCTGCCTGGGGCTTCGAGCGAACCTACAGACGTGAGCAACTCCGGTTCAACACCCCCGAAGGGGATGTGCACACCGATGGATTGTCAGACTTCCGGCGGCGGTCGGCCCGGTGGGTGTTCCCCAGTCAGGCGGAGGCGGAAGTCACCGAGGCTCTCGACGAGCTCATCGAAGCGTGCCAGCACGGAGAAAACCCCGTGGTGGTGATAGACGACCAGGACGGGGATTGCATTTTCGGCAGGGTTCCCCCGTCCTACACCGTCACCCACGCTCACGTGGAGCAGTGGCGACATGAGCTCTCTCTCATCGAGGAGCCTCACATGGTCTGGATTGATGGTTAATGGATCTCCATCCAGGATTCATGCGGGGCGTGTGACAGTCTGAGTGTTGCAGGGAAAGCTCCCACCGCGACCTTAATCGTATCCCCTGCCAGGAGTGGGATGGTTCGGTCCAGGATTACTTTGGTCGAATGGACAGGAGCAACGAAGGATGAGTAGCTCGTAGCCTCGGGGGTGTCGTAGTTAGTGGGTACGAGGTTGTTCTTGTAGAGGTGGACTACCACCCAGGCGACATCCTCGAACGGCTCGAGGGTGTCGAATCGGAGGGAAAGAGCGAAGCGGTAATCACCGTCCTGCGGGGCTGTGAATTCCTCTCCGTTCCAACAGTCGCAGTGGTCCCGGCTTTCGATTCCGAATTGGATCACCTCGAAAGCCTTCTCGGGATACGGTGGCGCATAGGTGTGCCCGGTGATGGTCGGAGAGGTAGTGCCTATGCTCAGGCTCACCAATAGTGCTAGCAGCTTCATCATTCCTCCAATAAGCCCGCGTCCTTCAGGGCGATCCACAGCAGGGCGATGGCTTCTATGGGATCTGCGCTGTGCCGGAGGATTCGGTGGTCACTGCGGGCCGCTCGGTGGTCGGCTTTCGAGTCTTCCCACATTGCCCACCACGGCTCTGCTGGAATAACGAAGTTCGGGTCATGCCCGAGCCCCACGTCCTCTGGGGGCATCGACGTGAATAGCCGCCACGCCAGCGCATCGTCTAGCGGGGGGTAGCAGGAGCCGGGATCGGGAGCCCTAGAGCCGCAGTATCCGCACACCTCGTCAAAGCCACCGCCATCATTTGGGCGAGATGTCCACTCGTGCTCCTTCCGCCACGTCCCCATCCTCACAGCCAGCCGCTCGGCGAGGG
>Ga0255048_10001072_pt1 | contig 19920 bp, 29 predicted proteins | sample JV7_2_2_MG_FD_183619 | JGI IMG/M metagenome (GOLD analysis project Ga0255048, IMG submission 183619) | Seawater microbial communities from Jervis Inlet, British Columbia, Canada - JV7_2_2 | ecosystem: Environmental > Aquatic > Marine > Inlet | place: Canada: British Columbia | collected 2016-10-06
TAGAAAATGTAGTTTGTCTTACAATTATTACAAATTGATTAGTTAACGATACAACTAAGCCTCCTGCATTTGTGTACGTTCCGCTTTCTCCTGCTATCCACCAACCATCAACGCTTGGCGTGTCAGCGATTAATAATTTACCTTTAAAACCAACCTCGCCGACTGTTTCAAAAAACGTAGCTAACTCGCTAATTGTGTTCTTAGTCATTAAACCTGTATTGTCAGCCTTTGCAAAGAAATCTGTTAAAGAAATGTTAGTTGTTGCTAATTCATTTAATTTAATTGTACTCATTATCCTGTTATTATTTCGTTAGTGTTACCATCTTCTAAATTATTACTATTACCGTCTACAAGGTTAAAAACTTGCCCTGTAGTGCTTACTGGTGCGCCATACCCTTCAACACTTGCTGAGAATGTTATAAATTCGTCTACATTTGAGCTATCTGATAAACTTGTTAAATATCCAAAACCTGTATCAATAAAAACTAAGTCAGCATCTTGCATTTTCCATTCTATTAAAGTTCTATTTCGTTTTAACGTTCTAAGTCTATCGTAAGAAATCTTAGTAAAATCTCCACCGTTAAAATTGGTATTTATGATTAACCCATCAAAACTAAAGTTATAACTTTGATTTGTTGGTGCGCTTGTTTTCCATCCTGCATTGTCTCGTGTAGTTGTATCTAACATCTCAGTACTTTCATCGAAACTATCAGAAATTAAGCAACCAATAGGTAAATATTCCCCATCCCACTTTAAATATATCAGTCTATCCGTACCGTTTATCATAATTACAAATATAATTAAATACTATTGATTATTTATTTTTAATAGTTTTATTTTATAGTAGGTTCAACAACATTACCATAATCAAAGGTAGGTGTATAGTCTACATCATTGTAATCAAGACCACCAGCATCATTTAATATTTGTTTTAGCTTTATTTTTGTAGTGTTAGTTAACGCATCATAACTATACTCTATTGGCATAAATTTAACGTCTGTAATACCATCAATTTCAAAGACTGATAAGTAATCAACAAAACCAAATATATCACCGCTAAACACTCTTAAAGGCTTGCTATACATTGCCATTCTTTCCTCACCTGAGTATTGCAGTAAAGCTATTTTACGCACATTTCCACGATTCCATAACTCAGTCGGTGTAACTTCATCAGATTGATAAATTGTACCAATATAAACATCAGATATACTATCACCATTAAAAACTTCTTTTACATCTTCAATTTTAGTAGAAAAATCAGTAGTATTAAATTGAAATGTATGGTTTTCTCCTTTTATATCTTCTAGTTCATTGTCTGCAATTGTTAGATTATTTTGAGAAACCAAATAAGTAACATCATAATCAGTACCAAAACTAGTGGGGTTCGGCGTGTATAATTCAATATAAGCATCACCATCAAAAGGTAATGTATCTGATATTATTTCGTAATTAAACGAGCCTAAATATTTAACCTCAGAAAACAATATAAAAATGTTAGATGTGTCCCACTGCCCATTCTTATTCATATATCTAGTACTAGTGCCGTCTGTTAATATTACTTTACACCTAAATAATGCAGTACCAAAATTAGTTCCTGAAAAAGTATGCTCAATTGCTCCCCTATAAGAAATCCTATTACCCTCAATTAAGGAAACTACATCAGAAGTAATTATTAAATCTTGTTGCCCTCGTGTTTCTCCACTTAATATTAAACCCTCATTACTTACAGGAAAATCTAAATACGTATAACTCGCTATGGTCCATTCGTCAACTATATTTTTCAAAGGAAATATACGGGGTGTACTTTGTAGATAAATGTTATTAAAAAACGATTTAACTAAACCATATTTATAATTAATTCTATATGCACCAATACCACTATCTATACTTAATTGTTGATTAGCATTAACGTGGTGTGGGTAAAAATTATTAATTTGACTGCCTAACGTAAAACTTAAATCAATTGTTTTAGTTGTAGGGCTTAAAGCCACTCCGTCACTATCATAACCGTAATAAGTTAAACTACTATTATCTTTTAATGAATTAGGCTTATAAATCAGCCATTCGCCTTTATATTGCGTAATACACAACCCAAATAAATCGAATAGAGAGCGTAAAACTTCATCGCAATTCATAAAGGTATTATTATCGTCTTTTATGTATCGATTTGCGTTTATAAAAGTTTCTGCTAGTGTATTTGTTCCGCTTGTTTGCCCTTCATAAATTACATCTACATAAGTATAAATATTTTGAGTTAAATTAGTTCGTTTTAAACAATTAACAATCACTTCTAAAATAGATTGTTTACCTATAAATGGCAATCCTGTATCATTTTCTACATAAGATAAATTCTTTAAGAACCCTAAACCATCAGTACAATCTAAGCTAATTATCCATTTATCCTCTACAAAAGATTCATATAAACCCTCAGGCGATAACCAACCTAAAAACTCACTAACACCATCTCTTATATATTTTACTGAAAATGTACGTTCATTTTCACTATAAAAGTCATCAAACTTTAAATCTAAATTAGCTTCTAAATTAATGGTTAAACCACCGCCTCTAATTGTTTCTAATGTATCTTTTACCGTTGCTTTGTTCGTTGTTAAGTTACCGTATATTTGTGTAGAATCCCCTACAAAAGAATCATTGTATATTTCGCATCTATGTACTATTTCTTTTACATCTGTAAATTCAAACCAATATTTTAAAGCCATAATTATATCGTTAAAGTACCTCCTAAGTTTCTATTTCTATCTAAAGTATTCCTTAAAACACCTACTAATTTTTGCCCTTGTATTTCAAATACAACCGTACCGCCACCAACTGAACCGCCACCGCTACTAAATGATGAACCACCACTAAATGAGCTACCTTGTCCGCCTTGTACGTTGGAATTATCAGCACCAGCACCACCAAAACTAGACATCCCACTACCCGCAGCATTTAAAGCAATACCACCTGCAATTGCAGCTAAACCCGCTCCAATCCCTGTAACAGCTCCAAATAATTTAGTAACCGTACCCGCTAAAACCGCAGCAGTACCTAATTGAATTAACTTATCACCCATTGCAGAAATCAAGTTACCAATACCACTAATTAAAGCACCACCAACCGCAGCTAAAACACTTGTACCCTGTGCTAAACCATTACCTATTGCTTGACCAATACCGCTAAAAGTACTAGTCATTGCGCCCTGTATCATTTGTTTAGATTGCTCATTTAATAAAGCCATTTTTTCAGATAGTAATTGTCTTTGATTATCCCACTCTTTTAAATTGTAATACTTTTCCCAATCAAAAGGACTATCACCTACCCATTTATCCGATAAATCTATTTGTTCTATTTCTTCAAAACTACCCTTATCTAGTTTGAAATCTATAAAAACAGGTTTTCGACCACCACCTACTGAATTATCTTTTTTATTATCTTTATTACCTTTTTTACCACCAAATAAAATCAAATCTTTTACGTTTGCTAAATTAGTTAGTGTTGAAATTTGTTCTGTTATTTCGTCAATTTCACTTTTATTATAATCTTTTAAATTATTTAAAGCATAATTTGCATTTTGAACAAATCTTTTTTGCTTAACATCATAACCTTTATCAAGTTTAGCTTGTTCTTTTTTTACTTGGTCTTCGGCTTCTTTTACAGTAGCAACTCCAAAACGTGCTTTAATTTTTAAGGCTTTTTCTTCTTCTAAAGCTAATATTTTAGATTGTTTTTCTTGTATTAAAGTAAGAGCCGCCTGTGCTTTTGCTTGTTGAACTAAACTACCAATATAAGCATCAATAGCAATCTTTGATTTTTCATAATTACCTTTTGTTGTTAATAATGAGGTGTCAAAATCTGAATATTTATCTTTTAAAATAGATAATGCTTTGCTTTGTTCTTTTTGTGTAGAGTTATTGTCTAACATTACATCAGTTAATGCCTTAAACTCAACAATACCAGTCGAAGACACACCTTTTAAAGCATCTACAAACTCCTTTGTTTTGCTTGTAGTAGCCATTATCTTATCACCAAACATTAACCACGCAGAGGTCGCTAAAGATATTGCTAAGGTTATACCACCAAAACCACTTAAACTGCCTAACATAGCTTTTAATGCACTACCAGCAGACCCTGTTCTTTTCTTTAAATACCCAAATTGTTCTGTTAAGTTGGTAATGTTGTTAGAAATACCCATCATTCCAAAAGGTGCATCTTGTACCGTTCTGGAAAAGGCTAACATTGCATTATCACCGCTTTGTATACTTTTAGTCGCACCGTTAAAACCACCGCTAAGATTTCCTAAACTTTTCTTGTAATTATTTGAAGCATTTGAAACTTTGGTTAATCTCGTAGCATTACTTGCTAAACTTTTATAGTACTTTTCTTGCGAAATAGTACCATCTTTATACGCTTGTTTTAGTTCCTTTTCTTTTGCTTTTAATTGGTCTGTTAGTTTTAAAGCCTGTGCTACTTTGGTCTGAAACTCCTTAATCTTTGCGCCAATTTCAACTTCTAATCTATTTCCCATTGTGTCTATTATTGTATTCTTGTTGAGCCTGTTTAAAAAATTCCATTGCCTGTTTATTTATTTTTGGTATTGCTTTTTTTATACCTAAATCCCAAAATTGTTTCTTTGTTGGTAACTTCTTTAAATTCATTGAACCACCGATATAACTATTGTAAGCTATTTCTCTTGTTTTTATATTCTCTTTTAGCTCCATTCTATAAAAAGCAAAAAGCCGAATGTTAAATTCAGCCATTGTCATTGTAAATAAATAATCATAGGTTAAATTAAATTCACCCAAGCAAAAAGATATAATATCTTTATACCAATCTATTTTTTTTTTACATCTTTACTTTCATTTTCAGAACTTTCTAACGGTGTTTTATTTTCGTTGTTACCTATAAAAGTGTTAATAAAAGATAAGATTAAATTAGTACCGAACAACTCTTCTTTTTCAAGCCATTCAATAACATTATCTTCTGTAAAGTCTATCTCTTTTTTATCCTTTTTATAACTGTTTTTTAGGCTTTCAAACATCAAAACAGGTGCATATTTAAAAGGGTTTTTAATAACCTTTTCTAACATCTCGTTATAATCGCAATCTAAACGCTCTAAAACTTCACCTATAAATAATAAACCAAAAGTAAAAGTTCTCTTTTTACCTCCTATTTTTAAAACTAATTGTTTTTGCATTTATCTAGGCTTCTGGGTCAGTTGTTGTAATTAATCCACTCCCCATAATTGAACCTGTAAAAGTTACATCAGAATCAATTTCAGCAGTCTTTTCTAAACTTGATAAAAAACCACTTCCATAATTATCAAAAGTTGAAGCGTCTGAATATCTTGTAGATATTTTCCAAGTAAAGTTACCACCTCTATTTCTTAGTCTTGTAGTTAACTGCTCATAACCCTCAAAAGCTCCATCAGGGTCAGAATAAACACCATCAAAACCTATCTCATAAGTGTAAGCTCCCTCTCTTTTTTGTGTAGCTCCATCTGAATCACATTTTGTTCTTGTTGCAATTTCATCTACACTTTCAGATATATTATGGGATGTTAGACATACTACAGGTCTATAAGCGTCACTACCATTCCATATAGATAGAATTTCGGTTTTTGTTTTAACGTAATTACTCATTTTAAATATTTTTATTTAATATAACAAATATAATAAATAAAATCTATTAGATTTTTTTTTAGTATAAATTTTTCTAATTAATAAACATTTCTATTCTCAAAAATCTTCTAAATATGTTTTCAGTCGGTGTAATTGTTTCAATTCCTGCAGGGAAATCTTGCGTTTGTCTATGGATATTTAAACCACTTGCAACATCTAAAGTTAAATTGTTTGTTAACTCTCTTAATTTGTCTAAAATGTCATCTGCTAACGTTCGTTTAAGTTCGTTACCAGTTCCATAATAAGAAGTAACAATATCGAGTAAAACAGTAGATTCATAAGCATAACCGCATTTTGTGTATTTATTAACTGAGTTTGTTTGTGTAGTAATTAATACATAATGGTTTACATTGCCATTTGTAGGCACTCTAAGATCATAAACAGGTATATTAATACCGTTTACTACCATATTTGAAGTAGCTGTTAAAATAGCTTTTCTTACCCATTTGTTAGGTATTGGTTTATCCATTGTGTTTTTTTGTTAAATCTTCTAATAAATCTTTTAAATCTTGTTTCAATATTTTCTTCCCTTTTAAGAAAGCTGGGTATAAAAACGGTCTAGGTTTTAAACCCTTTTTTAATATACTCATAAAAATAGGAAAAGCCATTTTTTCATCTATTCCTTTATTCTTACACCAATCTTTTATGCTTTGTAAGCCTTTTTCAAAACCACCACCTTTACCTTTAAATTGAGATGCTATCTTTTTTAATTCGGGTGGTACACTAACTTGTTTACCTGTACCAAACTCTACAAAAGGCGCATAGCTACGAGCAACACCCCCAACATAAATACTATAACTTAATTTTTTGCCTTCTGTTTTTTCTGATAATATACTTTCGTTTAATTTACCGTTATTTATAGGTGCATTAATTTTTGCATTAGCTTTTATTTCTTCGGCTGTTTGTTTTATAACTACATCAATATGATTTTCAGTATCCTTGCCAAATGCTTTAATGTTTTTAATGATATTGTCAATGCCCTTGCCCATTCTGGTTTTGATTTTGGTTTTGATTTTGATTACCAATAGGCGTAATCGTATCAACTCCTTTACTCATTTCTTTTTTTAATGTTATTATAATTTCCCTATCTTCAAAACCTACATTTATAGGTTCTGTTTGTATTACATATTTCAAACCCCTATATTTAAAGAATTGGTTTTTACTATTATACGTTAAATCATTCCTTTTACGTAGTTTTATAGTGATAGTATCAGTTGTGTCAATAATACCCATATCAGTACTTCTATAGACTGTATTTGTTGTAATCAACTCGCACCAAGTAGTTGTAATTAGCTGTGGTGTTACTGATTTGTCTCCAAACTCATCTTGCGCCTCTGGTAACGTTTGCCATACTTCTATTCTTTTATTGTATTTTCTCGCCCTCATTAAATTATAAATCGTTTCAAACTAAATATCATTGCATCAATATAAGGTGGTATCTTTTGCGCTGTTCCTGAATTTGTTTCAGCATCATAATACAAATATTTAATATATTCTAAAGCACAATCTTTTATTTCACTTGGTACGTCATCAGGATTCGCATAACCAACGTTTAACGTTACTTTAACGTCATCACTTGAATTAGTTGTAAATATAGAATAACTTTGCTTTTCCGTTTGTTCTGCTGTTATAGGTGTTATTAATTCGTTAATTGGATAGTCATAAACATACACGCAATAATTACTAAAAAAATACTCTTTAGACCTTGTATACACTAACTCATTTGTTTGCTTTTCAATGTACGACAAAGCACTTTTAATAAAAGATGTTATACGTGCATCATCTTCTGTTAAAGTGTCATCAACTCTTAAATAGTTCTTTGTTTCCGCTAACGTTAAGACGTCTAAATATGCCATTATAAATATTATTTATTACAAATATAAAAAAAATAGAGCATACTTATACAAATATGCTCTATTAATTATTTAAGAATGTATTTCTACTAATCTTCTTTAGGTTTATAACCTTCAAGTAAATGAACTAAATCCTTTCTTTTACCTTTGTATTCCGAACCTACTTTATAGGTTTTCTTTTCCTGTATACAGAAAAACTCTTTTGTTACTTTTGCCATAATTTTATGTATTAAATATTAATATTAAACTGATGTAAAATCTCCAAACACTAACGCTAAAGGCTGTTCAACAGCTAAAGCTGTTTGGCTTTCAATCCTTGCAGTAATGTTGTTCTTTGTAAAGTTATCACCCTCAACATCTGAAAACTCTAAAGAAAGACCCTCAGTATTAATTTTGTTAACTCTTGACCAATCACCGATAAAATATTTGTTAGCAGTTAACCAAGTAGCTTTTAACACTTGAACACCTGCAACTCTTAAAATACCACCCTCATAAGTAACGGCACTTTCTAAATCTTGCTTCGCAGTCTTTAACATATCCATCCACGCATCTGGTCTAACTACAATTCCGTTGGTCTCATAATCGTTATTCTCTAACTTTGCAATCTCATTCATTAACATTTTAGTCTTAGAACTTCCTGTAATTATTTCAGTTGATGCAGTTGCATCAGATGCTAAGATTGTGTTAAATGCGCTGTTTTCAGCTTTAAAGTAATCACGTCTTAACAACATTGGAATAGCAGAAGTAATGTAAGAAAGATTGTTTCTCATTTTCTTGCTATATCTTGCAAAACCAGCGATAAAGTCAGTTGTTACATCAACAGTAGTAAAGTCATAATCTCTTTGATTCTTTGTAGCTCCTTCTGTTTGCGCTCCGATAGAACCCTCACCAGCACCTTCAACTGTATACGTATAAGTACCTCCGTCAATATTAACAGAACCAACTAAATCAGCTACGTTTACTTTTTGAGATGGAAATTTAACTATATCATAGTTGTAACTTCTTGGCTCATCTCCTGTAAGGTTTGCAGTAGTCATATCTGCAACCGCCTTAATTTCAATATCTACAGAACCACCTTTTCGCATTTCTGTAATTTCTTTTCCTTTGCTTTCAATAGCAACTTTTAAGAAATCTTTACCTTTGTTTGCGTCAGCAACTTGCTTACCTTGCAACTTAACATCTAAAATGTCAGCGTGTTTCTGTAATTCTTTTAATTGATTTTCTAATTCATCTTTAACCTCTTTTACTTGGTTTGCGATAAATTCTTTGTTTTTAGTTTCAAAAACCTCGATTGCTCTTTTTACTTCCTGTTCATTTGCGCCTTTAACCTCATTTTTTAGGTTAGATAATGCGTCTTGTAATTCTTTTAATTCCATTATTTTAATGTTTTTGTAAATTCGTTAATAATATTTGCAATGTCTAACGGCTTTTCATTGGAAGTGTCAGTTTTTTTAGACGGCTCTTTATCTGTAAGTGTTATTAATAATTGTTCTATTTGTTTTAATCGTGCATCTGAATAGTCTAAGTTATAAGACTTTTCAATTAGTTCTAATACACCATAATGCCCCTTAATACTCTTTACATCTTGAACGGTGCTTAATTGATTAGCTCCCCAACTTGTAAGAAATGAGTATTCCATTAATTTGTATTCTGTTATAATGCTTTTATTCTTTTGGTCTCTATTCAAAACATTATAACCTATACTTAATTCAGCATTTAAGCCATTCTCAGTCATTAGCTTAATATCGCTAAACATATCTCTACTAACTTCTTTAGATAGGTTAAATTTAGTAGTAGTCAATAAACCATAGTTATCTTTAGTATCTATATTTAAAGGCACTCCTAAACTTACTCTTGGATTGTGGTCTTTAAGTACTCTTATCCTTTTATAATTCTCATTAACGGTCTTATCAAAACTACCCTTTGCGCTTATATCACCATCACTATCTTTGTAATCATACGCATTTGCATAAGCTACAACTATACCCTTAGTTTCGTCTAAGTCTTTAACCTCTATTGATTGTTGTTTAAAATACATGTTACAAATATAAATAAAATCTATTATAAATTTATTTTTTATACTTTTTTTTTATAGTTATTGTTTTTTACTATATTGTTTTGTATATTTGAGCTTTCATATTTGTATTATTTAATTTTTTAGTTATCTCAATGGGGGTTGAGAATTTTCCTCACTATATCTTTATAGTGAGGTTTTTTTATGCTTATAAATTTCTTATTAATCTTCCGTCCTTATCTCTCTTAGGCACTAAGGCATTTGTACACCTACAATTAATAGTATTACTTGCGCTTCCGTTCGGGTCTCCTGCAAATTGCATTTCTTGAAAACTACCGTTAAAAGGTACTTTAAAAGGTTCGTCTTGGTCAACTTTAACACCGTTCATAACTAAGTGGTTAAACTCAGATTTGGGTGGTTTACGTGTTCGTACATCAGTCGCACTTATCCAAACCTTATCCATTGGTACACCGCTTACCTTACCAGCTACAACCGAAGCATAATTCGCCGCCGCCGTTGTTTCTGTTCGTGCTATACGTAGAGCCTGCCATCTATAAAAGTTTCTTTGATTTATTTGTTTCGTTAAGTTTGTAGATATTTCTGATATAGTTAAGTTATTAGAAACCATTACAGCGATTTCTTTTCTAACATATTCTAAAAATGTACGTCTCACCTCACTTACTCGATAGGTCGCATTTTCAAACAACCAAGCTATTAAATTACGTTCAAACTCAGATAAGAAAGCGTTTAACGTAAACTCTTTGATTTCTTTGTTAATGGTTCTGCCAACTCTTGCACCGTGAATAGTACCAACTTCTTTATATATATTATAGTAAATGTTTATAAACTGCTCTTGCTTTAGATTAGTTTCTAAAAACTCACTATAATTGTCTACAGTCATAAACATAAAAGGGATAGAATTACCTAAATCTCTAAAACCTGTTAATAGTTGTTTGTAAGCTAACTTTTCATATTGTGAATGTTGCCTTAACCATTTTTTTCTATATTGGTTTTCTGTCATTAATACTCTGCATTTTTATGATAAAATAGAAGTAAATCTCCGTAATTATCCCCAAAACAAAGATTATTTAATACTCTTAATTTTTTAGACATAAATATATTTCCCTCCCTTAATCCTTTAATTATACAAATGCAGAAAAAAGGCAAATAAAGAAAGAAAACAGAATACAAAACAATAATTAATAAATAAAAAAAGTTCATATCTATTCATTTAAAGTTAAATCATCACTTGGCAATATTGCATCTTCTAAGCTCATAATGTCATCTTTTACGGTAAATATAGATAGATTAGCGTCTTCAATTTCTTCCAACCTCATTGCAAATCTTGCTTCTTTTCTATTCATAATCCCGTCAGCAACTAAAGAAACAACTCTTTTACTCATTGTTTCCAAATCTTCCTGCATCTCTGGTAGCTCCTTATAATCAAATAAAAGAATAGTATCTTTATAGCCTTTTATCTCATTTAAAACTCCTTGTTTAAATGCTTCTGCAATTATATTAGAATCTGGAACAGTTGTATTAATTAATACTCTTTTTAATTCCAATTCCTGTTTATCGTGCTTACCACCATCATCATTGTTCAGTAAACTATCTGACCATCCCAAAGCATTACAAATCATTTTCTGATTATACTTTAAATGCTCAAATATTTTTAGTTCATCAGATGTTAGCGATATACGGGTAAACGCTAATTCACCACTTGAAGCCATTATGTTAGATAAATCTTCCTTACTTACCTTAGCTTCATTCATTCTATCTTTAAGCCCCTTTTGTTGTCTATCTGAAAGGTTTTGTCCTTTTGCGTGAATAAAACCAAATACCCCTGCATTTCTTAGCATTTCAATGTTTAAATCTAACCCTTTGTTACTTGCTAATACATTTTTCCATACTGCTCTTAACGGGCTTTGTCCGTACAACTGCTCACCATTTTGCCCATAATTAGGGTTATCTATTGAAACGTGTATAACTTCATTTCTTTCAAACCTTGTAAGTCTATTGTAATAATCCATTTCAAAATATTCAATAACATCTTCTGATCCTAACATATTAGCATCTTTACGAATATATATTTTCATTAAATGAGCTGGTAAGCAATACAATTGTTGTGGTTCTCCTGCATTTATTCCGTTCTCAGGCATTAACTTATACCAATAGAAATTACCAGTCATTTTTAAGAAACTATACGTTAATTTAAAAAACTCTTCCCAAGTTTGATTTGGATTTGGTCTTTCAAATGGCATAGGGTAATCTTCTTTACTTAATGCTTTTAATTCTAATTGATTGGTTTTAATTTTTTGTGTAAATGTTGGATTGTAATTTGTAGCTTTTAATAGTCTGTTATATTTCTTATTACTTTCTTCATCTTCTATCTTTTTTATGTAAAAAGGAATAGAAACAAATTTACTTGACATTTGATTAACAATAGAAAATACATCTCCATTGATATTATAACCATCATCAATGTATTTCTTTAAATCGGTATCGTCATTATTTGTCAACCCATTAAGACCCCAATAAAAAGTTTTATTGTATTTATTATTGTTTGTTTGGTTATTACCTTTTAAAAAATCCCAGAAACCCATATAAGAAAAATATATTAAATATTCAAAAGTAATAAAAAAAATCTATATAAGTAGTTTTAAAAGAATACTATTTCATTTCCTATTCCTATGTCCATCATTTCGTGATAACGTATAGCATCCATTGCGTGGTTAAATTGGTCTACAGGTTTGTTCTTTGCGTTGTTGTTTTTGTCCTTATCCCAAATGTATTTTTGAAACTCGTTTATAATATTGTTAGATTTCTTTGTGACTAAATAAGATTGTGTTTGCATTGTAGTGATACCAAACATAATACTATCAGCACCCTTTTTAACAGGCATTATATCAATACCAAATCTTCTGATTTCTTCTATTGATTTAGGTTCAGCGCTATCAGCGTACACATAAACATCATTTGGTAACATTTTGGCAATATCACTATTAACCATTCCTGTTCTATAACAAACCTCATTTAATATTCGTTTATCATTGTATTTATAAACTTCCACTATTGCAGTAGGGTCATTACTATAACCAAAATCTAAACCTATTCCAATCAATCTTGCTTCACTTGGCAAACTATCGATAACCATCCAATTATCAAAAATAACACCGTCTAAGTTACCTACTAAACCAAGACCATAAACTTTCCACTTATTAGCCCAATACTTATTTTTGATATTATCAATATCGAATAATGTTTCGATTAGTCTTGTGGGGTCGTGGAATCCTTTTTGCTTATAATCTAAGATAGAACGAACCTCACTATCTGAAAGGTATTCATTGTCTTCAAATGTTAATGTTATAAAGTTTTTATCATTTATGTATTCATCACCCCAAAATAAAGCATCAGGATTGTAGTCAATTATAGTTAGCCCTGCCCTTGATATGAACTGAACAGCAGTGTCAACGTCCATTTTATCCGCTTCATTGATGTATAAGATATCTCTACGAAATCCTTTCCCTACATCATTAACGTCAGCACCTAAGAAGTCTAAATAACTATCGTTAAAGTATTCGTGTTTACTTTCTGAGCGGTTAAAATCAAACTCATTTCTTAATACTCCCCAGTCTTTACAGATCTTCTTATAATCTCTTATAACTGTTCTTTTCATCTTACTTAATTCAGATGATAAAATAGTAGCTTCTTTAGTTGAAGCACATAAGGATTGTATAAGTAATTGAATTATTGATACTGTTTTAGACGCACCTTGTCCACCTCTAATTACAAAAACATTCTCTTTTGGATTATTTAAGATTAAATCCCTTATTTTATAATAAGCCTTTGTATATAGATATTTGTTACCTGTTGCCAATGTCTTTAACTTCTGGAATATTAAAACCTCCTGATATTTCTGTTTTGGTGGTTTCTGATAATCCGTTTAAACGTGCTGTAATGCTTTGGGAATATACCATTGCCATACCACCCTCTATTTGGTCTCTCTTAATATCCGCCTTTATACGTGATGAGATAGGGGAATAATTTGAGTAAGCATCATCTCTATTTTCAAAATATTGTTTTAAATCAGGATAAGTTATCTCTGTATGTTCACAAACATAATTCTCAAAACCCACCATAGTTAAGGGTTTTTCTCTTTGTTCGTATGTAGATTGTCCGTCTTTACCTACAAAAACGTGTTTAAGTATTGGATTGCTTTTAGTTTCTTTTTTATATCCAACATAAAGTTCCCATAATTTCCTTGGTGTTTCTATGTATTTATTTTTACCCATTACCTTTCTACTAATTCTAATTTCCTATTAAACTTCAATTCCAGTTTTTTACCGTGTTTATTGTACCAAATTCTCGCCTTACGTTTACTTGTAAATTTCTGGCTATACTTTGTTATCTTTTTTTTGTGTGAAACGCAATAAATAAACATATTAGCAAATATAAGGAATTTATTTATATTTACTTTCATTATAATCTTCTAATATCATAGGCACAGCAATAGCTTCTTTTCCACCTATAACAACACCGCAACCAATAGCGGGTTTTAAACCAGCTTTAGCATAACCAAAGGCATACTCTTCGTGATTAATTCCACAACCTACTTGCATACCAAATATTCTGTTTTTACGACCTACAACATACTCTACGTATAACTGCGTATGCAAATGACCTTGTACCATAGACTGTAAATCTTTTTTACATTTTGTTCTTGCAGTACCACCCTCACCGTGTGCGTATAAAACCCCGTCTATTTCTAATTCTGTATGAAAACGCCAATTAGGTATTTTTAAGACATCGTTATATTCTCTTATCCATTCTCTTGGAATACCACCTGTTTGAGCTTTACGCATAATTAAACGTGTATGATTTCCTATAATTACATCAACATCAGGGAACACTTTGTAATATCTTTGCAGTCTTTTCTTAGCGTAATACAACTCTTCACCTCCACCCATTCCGTCTGCATCTGTTTCGTGATAACTTGAATAGTGGTTATCAATTTCATCGCCAATATGCACTACTCTGTTACAATTATACTTATTATAGGTATCTACTAAGAAATCTAAATAAGTGTCTAAATCAAAGGGGCAGTGAGTATCACCTATAATTAAAACTCTGCTCTCTTGTTTAGTCCAAGATTTATACATTTGTTTTGTTTGCCCTTTTAATCGAGGTCTGAAATCTCCCATATTTTTATTGATTTTCAATACTTTGTAAAGATACGTAAAAAAAAATTAAAAATAAATACAAATATATTTGGTATATACATTTATATATACTATCTTTGAAGTGCTTGCAACGAAGCAATGATATTAAAAAAGACAAAATGAAAATATTATCTACATTATCAGAAAAAACAGTAAATATCTACAATAACACTTTTAAAATTGAATTAAAAAAAGTTGTTAAAACAAACGTATTGGTTAGAAGTTCAGATAAAAGAGCAGGAACTTATGTTGATAATCATTATTTATCTACTGTGGCTTTTGTAAATGGAAAATCTTATATAACATGTCCTTGTATTGATTGTGTTATTGATGAATTACAAAACGGAGGTTATAAATTCTTTATATCTTAAAAATAATAACAACGGGGTGTAAAAACCTCTTTTAAAAATTTAATTATGACAGCAGAACAATTTTATATAAATTATGAATTTTCAGATGAAAAAGTAAATGATAGTGGAGAGTTAACAGAAGATAGGGTTATAGAAATGCTAAATGCTTTTTATGAATACAAAACTAAAGAGAATAACAATAGTAAATTTACTAAAAATATTGATATAGGTTTTTATTGCCACGAAAAGGGCTCTAGTATAGCAACAGAATGTGAACATCAATGTCCATCTTGTCGAGATATGTTTAATTGAGTATTCAACCACAATATTGGGTGGCTTTTTTACAAACTGTATTGTATAAGGTTAGTAGCGTGAATAAGGCACGAACCAAAGTAAATAAACAAAGACTAAAGAATTAATAAATAAAAACTTTAAACAATTATAACAAATGAGTAAAACAGTAAAAAAAGCCATAACCATAACCCCTGAGGAATGGGAATTGGCAAGGGCAAACTCCGTTATAGTATTCGGATTTGAAAACAGGAGCGGTTACATCCGTAGATTAATTAAACAAGATAAACCAAATAGATATGAGATTTAAAGAAGAAATAAAAAACATAGGTATTTTTTTAAGCGTAGCCTTAGCCTTATCAGTAATTTTAGTAGTAGTAATATTAATATCATTTAACGCAATATCGTAATGAAAAAAATAAACGAAACAGCAGTATTTACTTGGACAATAATAATATTAATAACCATTAATTTAATTAAACTAATTTTTTAACATTATGAAAACGTATTTAAAAAAAGAAACATTTGGAGCAATTACAGTAATTGCCTTCGACAATGAAAATTTAGCATCAGTTGATGTTTTTAGAGGTGAAAATTTAGACATCAGAAAATTTGATGACTTATCTGAGTTTGAATATGCAATCAATTATCAATTATCTAAAGGATTTGCAATTACTACAAGAAACGAATTTAATAAAAATTACATTAAATTTAGTAAAAATTTAAACCAAATAGCAAAAGAACTATAATATGAAACAGCAAGAAATTTTAGATATTTTTGAAGATGTAAATTTAGAAAGTAACCGCCATCATTTTGAGAACATCTCTCAGCATTGGTTTGATGAAATTTTACAAGTTGAGCAAAAGGATATTTTTATAGAGTTCCGTTTGCAAGGTAGATTTTTTACACCCTCATTTAATAGTACAGGATTTATAATTAACGACCTTACAATTATAGAAGTGAAGTTGTATGATGAAAATGATAAACTTGTATTAATTACTGCAAGAACAATTAGCAGAATAGAAAAATTATTAAAAACTAAAATTAGTGAGTTATGAGAAATGAAATGAAAATAATTAGAATCGTATCAAATTTTTATGGTGTTGATTTGTTAGATGAAAATAATTTAAAAACAAGAAGAAGAAGTGTTGTTGTGCCACGTCAAGTGGCTATGCACTTAATTTACGACTTTACGCCTTTGTCATTTGATACGGTTGGTAAATTGTTTAATAAGAATCACGCTACCGTAATGCACGCTCATAAATTAATTAGCGACTTAATGCCTTATGACTTGGAACTAAAACAGGAATTATATGACCTTAAAATTTTAGTTAAGTCAGAAATTTATGTAGCTAAAAAACCGAAAGATTTATTAATTGATGACATTATAGCAGAACTACATAAAATGAACATTGATAATGTCAATAGAATTGCAAAAATATTAATAGCAGAAACCCCTAATTAAAGGGGTTTTTTTTATGCCTTAATACTTCCATTGTTTAAATGTATCTTATCAGATATCGAGGTTATTCTCTTTTCATCAATAGAGAAAGCCACGCATACTTCTTTTAACTTTTGCACCTGACTACTATCGAATGACGTTAGCATCCAATTAATAAAGTCTAAATTATTATCTGTTTTCTTTGCTTGTAAATCTTTGTTATCAACCTTTTCTATTTCGTTGTGTAATTCTATTTCAATTTTCCTTAAATCGTCTAAGGTTCTACTTAAATTCTTTTTAGCTGTATGTCTAAATACTTTTAAATGACTGCACTCCTCTAAGTAGTGTAAATTTTCAAAGGAAGATAGTACACCTCCACTAACATTTAATAAATCTTTTTTAGTTATTTTCATTTTATTTTATTTTGTTGTATAATAAAGTATAGCATTCTTTCTGAGCATCTATACAAGATTCAAAGACTTTTGAACCTATCTTTTTGAGTTTGTCATCTTTGTATAAATCCGCAGTAACTCCTTTTTTTGAGCTAATAAATTCAAAGTTATAGCCCAAGTTTTCGCAGTAGTTTGTGTAATCTATAAAATTATCTAGCATTTTTTTTGTTAAAATATCTTCTTATTAAATAACCCCTTATAAAAGAAACTATAAAAAACACGATTGTAATTATTATATTTTGATTTATAGACACTGGAATATTTAAAAATGGATAAATGATTAATTGAATTAAAAAACTTGTTAAAAGCCCTACAATAATATTTGTAAGGCTTTCTATTACTGATTGTTTTTTTGTTTGCATTAAAATAGAGTTAAAGTTGTGTTTTTCTTTAAATAAAAAGCTCTATGATTATCTACATTTAAATTAAAATAAGATTTTTTTAACTCAATATTTATGCTTTTTCTATCCATATTTATAGCTTGACATCCCTCACTACCAACTCCACCAAAAGGACTAAAACAAACATCATTTTTATTACTCCAAAGTAAATAACAATTTCTTATAACACTCATTTGAGTAGGTGTCATATGCCTTTCATCATTTTGCCCTCTTGCTTTTCTGAAATTCTTTATAACGTCACCTTCTTGAATATCCATCCAAACTGGCTCTGCTAATTTACACCACAAATCAAAATCAATATCATTTTGTATTTTATGCTCATTAACTCCTGGCTTTCTAAATGTAATTACATAATCAGCAAGTCCAGGACGATTAATAGAACTATCTCTTTTAGTTTGTCCGTGCATTAATTGTATATTTTTTGTTCTTACTGCGGCTAGTTGTGGGTTTTTTCGTATCATTTTTTCAGCGTGAAATATAAACCCGTGAGACTGAAATAATCTAATTAGCTCACCTCTAAAATCTATAATTGATAAAAACCCATCCTTACCTATTGAAGTAGTGCCTTGCATTATATGCATAGATAATAAACGCCCACTTTTTAAAACCCTGTATAATTCAGGAACTAAAAAATTAAAATGTTTATAAAATTCATTATCATTTTTCACATTACTTAAATCTCTAGGGTCATCAGAATAAGTATATAAATCTTTAAAAGGAGGGCTAAAAAAAGAATAATCAACGCTTTCATCTTTTAGTAACTTTGTTTTTTCTACACAGTCCCCATTCATTAACCAATAGTTATCAGTTTTAATTTCATCACTTTTCACTTCCTCTATAATTAAATTAGATTTATAATCTTTACTTGCTGAGTATTTTGCCATTTCCATTTGTTTTTCTTTGTGTTTTTTTTCTTTATCTAATATTGATTTTCTTACATTTTTTTGACTTTCAGGAACTAATAAATGAACAGTTACTTTGTTTTTTTGCCCAAACCTATAACAACGTCTTACAGCTTGATAAAATGCTTCAAATTTAAAGTCATAAGACGTAAAAACCATATTACTACATTGTTGATAATTCATACCAAAAGATGCAATACTTGTTTTGGTAATTAAATTAGTAAATTCTTTATTTGCAAAGCCATTTAAATTGTTAGACTTCACTTCCGCTTTATCAGAACCTTGAACGTTAATACTATCTTTTAGTAATTTATTTAAATCTTTCGCTTCATCATTTTTTAAAGTCCAAATAATGCATTGACTATCTATTGAATCAATTATTTCTTTAGTTTTATTTAATCTTTTTTCATAAGACCTTTTTAAATCTTTGTGTAAATCAGTAGCGCTTACGGCTACATCCCCAAATAAATTATTTGTATTATTTTTCACAGGTATAATATGCTCAATGTATTCTATTTCTGGAAGTTCGTAATCAAAACCATCAAAACCGAGTGTTTTTGGATTATCTAAAGAAATAGACCAATCACAAACGTATTTCCAGAAGTCATCTTTTGCGTGTTTTCTTAATCTCCATTTATCGTTTGTTTTTATTTTTTGGTCTTGAACAAAAAACATAGACTTCATATTATCGTAAGTGTCAAAACCTAAAAAAGAAACGTGCATACCAAGCTCCATATGGTCGTTAGGTGATGGAGTTGCAGTACACGCTAACTTATAAGGTGTGTTTTTAAAGGTGTTAATTATTAAATTTGATAATTTACCATCTTTTCCTTTTAAAATAGAACTTTCATCTAAAACAACTCCTGAGTAAATTGAAGTGTCTATATTTTTTAATTGGTCAAAATTAGTAATATTAAAACTATTTAAATTTACATCAAATTTTATTGCTTCTTTTTTTGTTTGTTCTATTACTGCTAATGGTGCAAGTATTAAAACTTTTTTATTAGTTTCATTAAAAACAGCTTCCGCCCAACTTAACTGCATTAATGTTTTGCCAAGTCCACAATCTGCAAATATTGCAAATCTACCTTTATTTAATGCTATCTTAACTATATACTTTTGAAAGTCAAACAAGTTTTTGTTTAATTCACTTTCATTTACATCAAAACCACTTGATATAAATTCCTTTTTTTTACTCTCTAAAAATTTTTGATAATCATTCATATTTTTTAAAATAAAAACCGCTTATTTATCAAGTGCCTATCAACTCACTATCAAAATAAACGGTATTATTAGTTTTTTCTTAAAGTACTATAAT
>Ga0255048_10001073_pt1 | contig 19895 bp, 18 predicted proteins | sample JV7_2_2_MG_FD_183619 | JGI IMG/M metagenome (GOLD analysis project Ga0255048, IMG submission 183619) | Seawater microbial communities from Jervis Inlet, British Columbia, Canada - JV7_2_2 | ecosystem: Environmental > Aquatic > Marine > Inlet | place: Canada: British Columbia | collected 2016-10-06
CGGCCGGGCGCACGGCGCGGGCGGCGCGGCGGGTCAGCGGCGGCGGTCGGCGAGGGCGCCGCCTGCGGAGCCGAGGACGGCGGCGATGATGCCCAGGATCACCAGCTCCACCGGTCCGGGCCCGGCAGCCGCGGCCAGCGAAATCGCCCCGATCACGAGGAAGGCCAGGAGCCCGGCGAGGCCGCCGTGGGCGGCGGCGGCGCCCGGGGCGAACACCGCGGCCAGGTAGCCGGCGAGCACGAGCACGACGAACTGGACGAAGATCAGGACGACGACGTTCGCCAGTCCGGCCAGCGCCAGGAGAATGAAAAGGAACAGCCCGCTTCCCAGGCCGGCGATCGCTCCCAGGGCCACCGCACCGAGGTTGATGTGGGAGCGGCGCATGGCGGCGTGGCGGGTTCCCGCCTACGGCTCGAGGTGCTCTTCGAGGCCGGCGATCCAGCCGGCGGGGAGCTCCCAGTGACGCGAGCCGCGCAGCATGAAGTCCAGGTACTCGGGGGAGGGTTCGGCCGCGACCTCGTCCGTACCGGCGAAGACGTGGGTGACGACGTCGTGACGCTTCCCCATGCGGTCGATGGCCTCGACGACCGAGGCCGTGCGGCCCTCGTCGCCCTCGACCGAGTGCAGGGCTGCGGCCTCGGTGTCCGGCACCTCGAAGACGGCACCCCACACGGTGGAACCCGGGGCCGGGGCGACATTCGGCAGAGCGCCCTCCCAACCGTTGCCGTTGATGGGAAAGTCGAGACGCCACTCCGACAGGTGAGCGATGAACTGGAACTGCGCTCCCGGCGCCACCTCGGTCATCATCTCCGGGGCAATGCGGGCGGTGTACGCGAAGTAGTAGATGGCCGCCTCCCTCACTCGCCTCTCAAACGGCGGCTGATTGTAGCGTCGCGATTTCGCGGCCTTCCCCGCGGCCGGGAACTGATCGGGCCCTGAGTGGCGTCATATGGGGGAGCCCGACACTTCGTTGGAAGGTTTTCCCATATGAACCCGATGGAAAGTACGCTCGAGATCGATCTCGGGTTGTTCGCAGCTCCAGTGCTCGAGGAACGACCCTGGGCCGTGTTCGCCGCGTGCCGCGGGGGCGACGCCGATCTCTTCTTCCCTGCGACCAAGGACCACGAACGTCAGGCCGTTGCCCTGTGCCGCACCTGCGCCGTCGCCGGCGACTGCCTGGACTATGCGCTCGACGCTCGAGAGCGGTTCGGAATCTGGGGAGGCAGAACGGAAAAGGACCGTCGCCGCCTGCTGCGCGACCTCGGCTGAGCCTGGCCGGTCTCACTCCCTGCTATAACTGGCCGGCTGCCAGCAAAGGGGAGGAACGTGGCGAAGAGTGACGCCGCGGTACAGGCCACCGGCCTGACCAAGACGTACGGCGAAGGGGAGACCGAGGTCCACGCACTGCGGTCGCTCGACTTCGAGATCCCGCGCGGCGATTTCGTGGTCCTCCAGGGTGCCAGCGGTTCGGGAAAGACCACCCTCTTGAACCAGATCGGCGCGCTGGAACCCCCCACCTCCGGCGCCTTGGTGGCCAACGGAATCGGACTCAACGGTCTCGACGACGATGGCCGCACGGACTATCGCCTGCATTCGGTCGGGTTCGTCTTCCAGTTCTACAACCTCGTGCCGACCTTGACCGCGTTCGAGAACGTGGCCCTCGTAGCCGAGTTGACCGGAACGGATGTGACGGAGCGCAGCGAGGACGTGCTCGGCCAGGTCGGACTCGGCGATCGGATGCACCACTTTCCCGGTCAGCTGTCCGGCGGAGAGCAACAGCGGGTTTCCATCGCCAGAGGACTCGTGAAGAACCCTCCGCTGCTGCTGTGCGACGAGCCGACGGGGGCCCTTGACGTAGAAACGGGGGTTTCGGTCCTCACCTTGTTGCGATCGGTGACGGACGGTGGCGAGCGCACGATCCTCGTCGTGACCCACAACTCCCAGATCGCCCGGATCGCCAACCGGGTGTTCGATCTGCGCGACGGAGCGATCATCGGCCAGCGGACGAACCCGTCACCCGAGCGGCCGGGGGACATCGCCTGGTGAAGTACCTCGACGTCAAGCGTCGCCGCGACATCCGTCGCCAGCGCTGGCAGTTCCTCGCCGTGCTCGTGACGATCGCGCTCGGCGTCATGTTGTTTGCGACGTCCTACGACGCCTACCTCAACCTGGAGGCGTCGTACAACGGCACCTACGACCGGCTTCGGTTCGCCGACATGACGGTCACCGGGGCCAGGGAGGGGTTCGTAGACGAGGCCAGTGCCATCGCAGGAGTCGCCGTCGTCGAAGCGCGCCGGCAGGCCGATGTTCCCTTCCGGGTCGGCGATGATCTGACCTTCCTGGGTCGGGTCGTCGGCATGCCGGTCGACGGGCAGCCCGAGATCAACCAGATCGACGTCACCGCGGGGAGGTACCTGACGGCCGACGACCCGACCGGCGTGGTGATCGAAACCCACATGGCGGATTCATTCGGTCTGCAGGTTGGGGACTCCTTCACGGTTGTTGCCGGCGTGCCTGTGGACCTCGAGGTCGTGGGGATCGCGGTGTCGGCCGAGTACCTGTGGCCTGCGCGCAACCGCCAGGACATCTTCCCTCCACCGCAGACGTTCGGTGTGGCCTTCATCGACGAGTCACTCCTCGCCGACGTCACGAGCGCAGCCGTCGCCGACCAGACGCTGTTCGTCTACAGCGATGACGCCGACGTCACGGCCACCGACGCGGCGATCACCGCGGCCGCAGAGGCTGCGGATGCCGCGGACGTGCAGACGCAAGCCGACCACCCATCGAACTCCACCCTGCAGCTGGATGTCCAGGGATTCCAACAACTCGCCATCGCCTTCCCCGCGTTGTTCCTCCTCGCGGCGGGCATGGCGGCGTACATCGTCCTCACGAGAATCGTGTTCTCCCAACGCGGCCAGATCGGGACTCTGAGAGCCAGCGGAGTGAGCCGCAAGGCGCTGCGCCGCCACTACCTCTCGTACGGCGTCATCCTCGGCCTGGCGGGTGCCGTGATCGGCCTGGTGCTCGGCATGGCGATGGCGTGGGGCCTGACCGGCCTGTACACGGATGCGCTCGGGATACCGGACAGCGTCCGCGAGCTCCACCCGATCACACCCATCGTGGGCATGCTGTTCGGCCTGGCGGCAGGCACCCTCGCCGCGCTGGCTCCCGCGCGCACCGTCTTCAAGATGAGCCCGGCTGAAGCGATGCGAGGCGACCCGCCGGTGTCCGGCGGCACGCCGTCTCTCTTCGAGCGGATCATGCCGCCACTGCGCCGTCTCCCGGTGCGCTGGCGGATGACGTTGCGCGGCATCGGCAGGAACAAGCGGCGGAGCACGTCGACGGTGTTGGGCGTGGTACTGGCGCTGACGTTGATCCTGGCCTCGTGGGGGATGATCGACACGATGGTGAACCTCCTCGACCGCCAGTTCAACGAGATCGCCATCGAGGACGCCGTCGTCGTGTATTCCGTTCCCGTCGAGGACGATCACGTCGAGGCGGCCCTCTCCGATCCCCAGGTCACGGTGGCCGAGCGTGTCGCCGGTTTGGCGGTGACCCTGAAGGCGAATGGATCGTCGTATGCGACTGCCCTCGAGGGGTACCAGCGAGGAACCGAGGTTCACGGCTTCGCTGAGCCGCTGCCGGCTTCCGGTGCCCTCGTGGGCCAGGCCCTGCGCGACGTCCTCGGCGTCGACGTCGGGGATCAGGTGACGGTCGAGCTCACGACCCTGGACTCGACATTCGTGACGACGGTCGCCGGGTTCGTCGACGAGCCATTGGGCACGTTCGCCTACATGGAGCTTGCCGCCCTCGAAGACGCCCTCGCCGGCGCCGATCCTGCTGTCGCGGCCGAACTGATCACCAATCCCGCGGTGGCTTCGGTCAAGGCGCTGTTCGACGACGGTGCCGAGCCGGCCGCGGTGATCGATCGCCTGCACGATCTCCCCGATGTGGCGACGGTCGTGGACGCCCAAGCCCTCGCCAATCTCGTCGCCGACTTCGTCGTGTTCTTCTACGCGTTCATCGGCGTGATGCTCGTGTTCGGCGGTGCGATGGCGTTTGCGCTCATCTTCAACACGATTTCGGTGAATGTGGCCGAGCGGAGCGGCGAGTTCGCCACCATGCGTGCCAACGGGCTCTCGCATCGCCGAGTCGCCGCCCTCATCGCTGGAGAGAACCTGCTGTTGACGGTGCTGGGCATCATCCCTGGCCTTGTCGTGGGCTATCTCGTTGCAGGAGCCTTCATGGCGTCCTACAGCAACGACCAATTCAACTTGGCGCTGCAGATGCGGCCGCTGAGCCTCGTCTTGAGCGCCCTTGCCATGCTGGCAGTGGCGGCCCTCTCATTGATCCCGGCCATTCGGGCGGTCCGGCGGATCGACATCGGCGCCGTGGTTCGGGAGCGTGCGGTGTGATCGCCAGAACCGCGCTGGGTATGGTCGCTCCGGCATGACGGACTCCTTCGATTGGTCCGAGACCCTATCTGCCCTCCTCGCAGGGACTGACTTGACTCGCGAGCAGGCACATGCGGCCATGGCGCACGTCATGAGCGGCGATTCCACGGAGGCGCAGATCGCGGCGTTCATCGTTCTGCTCCGCTCGAAGCAAGAGACGGCAGATGAGATGACCGGCCTGGTCGATGCGATGTACGAAGCGGCGGTGACCGTCGATGTCGGCGAGGACGTCGTCGATACGGTCGGGACAGGTGGCGACCGATCGGGCACATTCAACATCTCGACGACGGCAGGGTTCATCGCAGCAGGAGCAGGGGCCAAGGTCGCCAAACACGGGAACAGGGCCGCGTCCTCGCAGACCGGCTCTGCCGACCTGCTCGAGGCGCTCGGCTTCGATCTCGACCTTGCTCCAGACGCCACCGTCCGCCTCGTCAGGGAGACCGGATTCGGGTTCTTCTTCGCCCCTCGCTACCACCCTGCGATGCGGTTCGCGGCGCCGGTGCGGAGCCAGCTCGCGGTGCGCACCGTGTTCAACTTTCTCGGTCCACTGTGCAACCCAGCGCGAGCTTCTCGGTTGTCGGTCGGTACGTCAGACCATCGCATGGCGGGACTGATGATCCAGGTGCTCGCCAAACGCAACGCCGACTACGCGTTCGTGTTTCACGGCGAAGACGGTCTCGATGAGCTCACGACGACGGGTCCGTCCTACATCTACCGGCTGCGCGACGGGGAGGTCACCCACGCCGAGTTCACCCCAGAGGACTTCGGCGTTCGCCGGGCGGAGCTGTCCGATCTTGCCGGTGGTGATGTGGCGACGAACGTCGCCATCACACGTTCGATCCTGGAAGGGCGTCCCGGTGCCAGGCGCGACATCGCCCTGGTCAACGCCACTCCTGCGATCGTGGCTGCGGGTCTCGCCGATGGCTTCAGCGAGGCGATGGAACTCGCAGTCCAGGCCGTCGACTCAGGTGACGCCGCCGCAGTCATGGAACGCTCTGTGGCGCTGAGCAGGGAGCTCGCCGGGGGATCGCCGCATTGATCATCTCGGTGGTCCAGGTAACCCGAAGCGCCCGGTAGCGTGCCGAGCATGCGGTCCGTGGTCCTCACCGTCAGCGCGTTCGCCCTCGTCGTCGCCGCGTGCGGAACGACCGGCGTCGACGGATCCGAGTCTGCCGCTCCCGCCGCGTCGCCTCCGACGTTGGCGGCACGGTCGGCGCCTCCGACCACCTTCGCAGCCACCGGAGGTGGTGAAGCCCTAGGGGAGGGCCCGGTGTCCGCTGGGGAGAGCACAACGACGGCACCTCCGGTCATCGTCGAAGGACCCCCTGCACCCGATTACACCCTCGCACTCGGGGTGGGAGGTGGTGAGTTCACTCTCAGCGAGGAGCAGAAGCCCGTCTACATGGTGTTCTGGGCAGAGTGGTGATCGATCTGCCGGCGGGAGTTGCCTGTCGTTGATGCGGTTGCCGCCGATTACCTCGATGAGGTGCGCTTCATCGCGGTCGCCGGACGATCGAGCCTCGAGGCGTCGGCAGAGCGCGCTCCGCAGTGGTTCTCCAACCTCGACTGGGGCTACGACGAGAGCATCTGGAACCTGTACGGGATCCCGGGTCAGCCGGCCTCTGTGCTGATCACGGGAAGCGACGTCGTGGTCGACGGTTGGTTCGGCGCCGCGGGCGAGGAGCACCTCAGGGCCGCGCTCGACCGGCTCGTGGCACTCGGCGCCTGAGCGGTCAGCCTTGCGGGCGCCGCGCCCTGGCGGCAAAGGCGGCAACCGCGGCGAGACCGCCGACGAGGCCGAGCGCATAGAACCACACGGGTCCACCGCCCAGCGATGGTCTGACCGTCTCCGTCACGAAACGGATCCCGCCCGCGGCGGCAAGCGCGAGCGACGCAGGAACTCCCGCAGGCGGCCGCCCGTATGCCTTCCACACCGCCACACCGACGGCTGCGAGGGCGAACACGGTGGCGGCATAGAGCTCCACCGGGTGCCGCGTGACCGTCGAGCCCTCCTGGGCGAGGGCCCACGGCAGGTCGGAAGGGGTGCCCAGGCATGCCCCGCGGACTCCGCACGCACCGTGCCATCCGGCGAGCGCGGCGAGCGCCGCTGCCGAGATGCCATCCACCATTGCTACGGGCTCACGGCGGGCGATCCACAGGAACGTGACGACCGCCAGGAGCGAGGCACCGACCGTGGAGACGCCGCCTCGTACGAGCACGACGTCGCCGGCGTGCTGCCACGGGAGGACGCCATCCACCACCATCTGGACGATGCGGCCGCCAAAGATCCCAACGACGGCAGCGATGAGCCCCGCCTCCCACAGGTTGCCGGCACAGCGGTCCGCATTGCCTCTGCGAGCCTCCCACCACAACATCGCCCAGCCGGCAAATGCGGCGATGGCGGCGTTGGCGAGGAGGGTGAACTCCATCAGCGGGCGAGCAGCTCGTCGATCTGCAGCGCGAGCGTCCGCTCATCGATGACGCCGAAGTGCAACTCGACCAGCTCACCACCCGCGGCGTAGAAGAAGGTCAACGGAACACCGCGGTTCGCGCCGAGCTCGATGGGGACGTTGCCCGGCCGGTCGGCGAGGTGGATCATCGCGGCATCGGGGAAGAACTCGCCGATGAACCGTGCAGCATTGCCCGGTCCGTCCTGGACATTCAGCATGACGAAGGCGACGTCATTGGAGAACTTGGCGGCAGCGGCATCGAGCAGCGGTGCCTCTGAGCGACAAGGGATACACCACGATGCCCACACGTTGAGCACGACTGGGGTCGTGCTGGCGGCAAGAAGGGCCTCCACGTCGGTCAAGGACGTCGGCTCAGGGGGATCGGCCGGTGCGACGGATCCAACACTTCCGCACGCAGCGAGGACGACGGCGAGCATGGCCGCAGCCACCACGGTCCGACTCACGGCAGGGCCCCCCACAGTGCTGCGAGCAGCCGATCGTTCTCTTCGGGAGCGCGAACTGTGAACCGCAGGTAGTCGGCGAGGGCCGATCCTTCGGGGAACGTGCGAACCACCAGTCCGTCTTCGAGCAGGGCTGTAGCCAACCCGTGCGCAGAATCGCCCACCAAGCACAGCACGAAGTTTGCCGAAGAAGGCAGCACCGTCATGTGGAGTTGATCGAGTTCGGAGCCGAGCCTGGAGCGCTGCTTGTTGAGCCGGTCCACTCTCCTGCGCATGCGGTTGGGCTCGTCGAGCGCTGCCGTCGCCAGGTCGACGGAGAGCGACGAGATGCTGCCAGGCGGCCGCACACCGTCGATGGCATCGATGAGCTCTGGGACCCCGACGGCGTACCCGACCCGTGCCCCGGCGAGTCCAAAGCCCTTTGACAACGTGTGCATCACGAGGAGGTTCTGGTGTCGTTCGACCCACGGACCCCAATCGTCGCTCGCGAACTCGGCATACGCGGCGTCGATGACGACCACGCCTCCCGCCGCAGCAAGCGTGTCGGTCAGGAGGTCCTCGTCGATCCTGTTGCCTGTGGGATTGTTGGGGATGCACAGCCAGACCAGGTCGGCATCTCGGGCCGCACCGAGCAGCGCATCTCGGGGAAACGCGAAGTCGGGGGAGAGGAGCGGTACCTCGAGAAATCGGCAATGCTGCTGAACGGCCGCAATGCGATAGAGCGGATACGTTGGTGATGCGGCCGCGACGATCCCACCGGACGGCGCGAGGGCCCGCGTTGCGAGGAAGATGAGCTCGTCGATTCCCGCACCGGGGACGACGGCGTCTGGATCGACACCGATGTATTTCGCAGCCGTCTCTCGGATCGGGCGATAGTCGGCGCCCGGATACTCGTTGAGGTGCCGTGCAGCTTCCGTGACCACCGCAGGCGCCCAATCGGACGGAAACGGCGACGTGTTGTGGTCGAAGCGGATGACGTCTTGCACCGGGACCCCGATCCGAGCTGCGATTTCAGCGGTCGTCGGCTGCCATTGATATCGGGGTGTGCTCACCGCCGTCTCCTGTCCTGCCCAGGGAAAGCGTATCCGCGTCGAGGAGACGAGGGCGCGACCGGGGCCGGAGAAGTCTCCGGCCCCGGGATCACGATTCCTGCGTCAGTTGCTCACGCCTCAACGGGGAGACGCCGCCGCCTGGTTGCGACCAACACCACGAGGCCAAAGAGGGCCAACAGCAGCCCCAGCAGACCCGTCTGCTCGGTGTCGAGCCCGGTATCCGGCAGCGTGTCTACCACGCCGAAGTCGACGTCCAGGTTCTGGCCGCCGTCCGGCAGGACGAAGGTGAACGAGCCCGGAGTGGTCAGGTCGCCGCTCACGGTGGTCAGGTCGAGCGCACCGGTGTAGTTCCCCGCTTCCAGTGCCGAGAAGAGATACCGGCCGTCCGCGTTGGTCGTCTGCGTGGTGGTCACTCCAGTGTCGAGGTTGGTCAGCTTGACGACGGCACCCTTGATTCCGGGCTCTCCGGAGTCCTGCTTGCCGTCCGCGTTCAGGTCGTTCCAGACGAAGTCACCAACGCGACCGCTGGCCCCGACCTCGAAGATCTGCACCTCGGCGTCGTCGGTGTCGGTGACCTGGTTCTGGTTCTCGTCCGTGCCCACCACAGAGGCGACATTGGTGAAGCCCTCGGTGACGTTGTCCAGCGAGCACTGATATGACTCTTGGGCACCGGCGGCGAGATCACCGATGGTCCGATCACACTCCGGAGCGAGCGGGTCGGTCACGACGACGTTGATGAGGTCGACGTCCGTGGTGTTGGTCACGGTGATCGTCCATACCGCGGACGCTCCGGACTCGATCACCTGGAGGTCTTCGGCTTTGTCGATCGAGATGCCCGGTAGGGCAACCGGCACCTGGTACGAGGCGTCCGCAGGGCCCGTTTCAGTCGACGTGGCGGTCGCCGTGTTGTCGACCTTGCCCGCGGCACCATCTGCTTGGGTGGCGACATGGCTGCCGGTGCACGGGAACGACGCTCCCGCCGCGAGCGGGTCGGGAATGGTGCCGCAGTCGAGATCGGCGAGCAGCGCGTCGCTGACCGCGACGTTGGTCAGCGGTGCGTTGCCGGTGTTGGTGACGGTGATCTCGTACACGATGGTCTCGCCGACGAGAGCCACGTCTGGATTCGGGTGGCTGGTCGACGTCTTGGCGATCCCCAGGTCGTAGACGACCGGATCGAACACCACGCACAGGGCATTCACCGACTCCGTGGCACCGACCGGTCCCACGTGAACCGCGGTCAGGTTGGTGCCGCCTGCCGGGATCGTTGTCGCAGTGTCGACGGTCCACCATGCGATGTCGTCGTTGCCGGCAAGATCCGGGGTCGGCGATGATTGCCAGCCGTTGTCGAGCTGGACGATGTACTGCTCGAAGCTCTGGCCCTGGTCTCCCTTGACGATGTGGGCGTCGTAGGAGGCCAGCTTCACGTCATAGGTGCCGGCGGGCATTGCTGCCGTTGTCGGCACGGTGTCTGGAGTGAGTCCGTTGCCGAGCATGAACCCGCGGCGCCCCGAGGCGTCGAGATTGAAGATCGGAATCACGATGTCATCACCGTCTGTGGGAATCGGGCAGAACAGCTGCGCTGTGTAATGCGAGCTGTCTTGATCACTCAGTTCGGTCTCCCCTGCTGTGGCGGTGACCGTTGCAGTGTTGGCGTGTTCCTCGCGGAACCGGGTCCACCACGACACCGACGTCGCGGAGCACTCCATCGATTCACCAACGCCGAGCGTGGTGCCCGGACAGGTGATCGGCTGCCCGTCTGCGTTGTCATCCGTGACGGCGATGTTCGTCAGCGGCACGTCTCCGGTGTTGGTGACGGAGTACGTCCAGGTGATCGGTGCCTCAACCCGCACCGTCGGACCGGGAGGAGCATCGGCGTCCTCACCGTTGGTCGACTTCTCCAGGTCGATCGCGGGGCCCTCGGCTGTTTGCGCATGTGCGGCCGGAACGACGGCAAGCACTGCGAACGCCAAGAGTGCGACCAATGTGATGATGAGCGCGCGCCGCAGTCCGGTCTGCGCGCCTCCGATGACAGGATCCACGGCTACCTCCGCCTCGTATTCTCGGCCCTTCGGGTCCGAGCCCCCCGGCCATGCCCACGGCCAGTGGCTTCCATTGTGGTCCGGTGTCGGCAGCAATGCCTTCCGGTGCCTTCCTCTCGTCCATTCAAGTGCTGCGAGCAGCGCGGCGATATGGGTCGACTGCCTCATTCGGCGCTTTCGCCAGGTCACCTCGCTCAGTCGGGGCGAGGACGGTGCCGTCCCCACCCCGGACTGGGTGGTTGCCCTCAGCTGAGGTCTAGTGCGTTTCGTTTCCTTCCCCGTCCTCGCGCCGGCGAGTGACCAGGAGCAGCAACGCCCCCGCCGCCAGCAGGACACCCGCCAGGAAGGCCAGCTGCCCGCTGTCGATGCCGGTGACCGGGAGCTCGTCCTGGACGCCGAAGTCGACGTCGAGCTTGATTCCCGCCTCTGCAAGGAAGAAGGTGAAGGACCCCGGTGTCGTCAATGTGCCACTGACGGAGCTCATGTCGAGCGCAGCCGTGTAGTTGCCTTCTTCCAGCGCCGCAAACAAGTACAAGCCGTCTGCGTTCGTGGTCTTGGTCGTCACCGTGGCTGTATCGACGTTGGTGAGCCTCACCACGGCGCCCTTGATCCCCGGCTCTCCCTCGTCCTGGACGCCGTCGCCGTCGAGATCGTTCCACACGAAGTCACCGACCATTGCCGAGGCCGCCACGGCGAGCGGCACGACCTGAGCATCGTCGCTGTCGGTCACTTCGGTGCCGTGGCGGTCGACGCCGGCTGCCGTTGCCGTGTTGACGAATGGTCCGGCGTCCTCCGCCAGTGTCAGATCGGGGAGCGTGCACTCATAGGTGAACGAAGCGCCTGGCTCCATCGTTGCGACTGCCGCCCCGAGGAGATCGGCCACGCCGTCGCCGTCGAGGGCACACGCCGGTGCTGCAGGATCCGTCACGGTCACATCGAAGAGGACTGCCTCACCGGTGTTGGTGACCGTGATGTCCCACGTCACGTCTGTGGGGACGCCTGCGGGGATGATCCGCAGGTCAGGATCCTTGTCGATCTGGATTGCCGGATCGGGATGCACGACCTCGACGAACGCGTTGTCTGCGTCGGTCAGCTCATCGCCGTCTGGTGTCTCGCCGGTGACGGTGGCGACGTTCTCGAAGTCGTCGATCACGTCGTCGAGTGCGCACTCGTAGTCCTCGCTCTGGCCGGGATCGAGCATGGTGATGACGATGTTGCAGCTGGGCGCCAGCGGATCCGTGACTTCGACATTCGTCAGCCGGACGTTGCCGGTGTTCTTCACGGTGATCGTGAAGGTGACCGACGAGCCTTCATCGACCACCTGGAGGTCGGGAGTCTTTTCGATGTCGATGCCGGAATCGACTCCGAAGTAGTGCGAGTCGTCGCTGTCGGTCGGAGTGCCGCTGGCCGGGTCGGTGGCCGTGACGGTTCCGGTGTTGGCGTACTGGCCTGCGGTGGCCGTCCCGTTGGCGGTGCAGGTCATGGCTGCTCCGGCTGCCAGTGACGTCTCCGGGCAGCTGACCGCTCCCAGATCACTGTCGGTGACGCCAATGCCGGTGAGGGTCGAGTTCCCGGTGTTGGTGACGACATAGGTCCAGGTCACCGGGTCACCCACCGGGACGAATGGCCCGGTCGGGGTGTCGGCATCGGTGCCGTTGGTGGCCTTTTCGATGTCGATGTCGGAATCGACTCCGAAGTAGTGCGAGTCGTCGCTGTCGCCCACGGCGTCACCGCCGCTGGCCGGGTCGCCCGTCACCGTTCCGGTGTTGGCGTACTGGCCTGCGGTGGCCGTCCCGTTGGCGGTGCAGGTCATGGCTGCTCCGGCTACCAGTGACGTCTCCGGGCAGCTGACCGCTCCCAGGTCACTGTCGGTGACCGCGATGGTGTTCACCGTCACGTTCCCGGTGTTGGTGACCACATAGGTCCACGTCACTGCGTCACCCACAGCAACCACAGGCCCAGTCGGCGAATCCGCATCCACACCATTCGTCGCCTTCTCGACATCGAGCGCCGGTGCGGTGCCGAAATAGTGCGAATTGTCGCTGTCTCCGACGAGGCCCTGGTTGGAGTCGAGGGCGGAGACGGTTCCGGTGTTGGCGTACTGGCCTGCGGTGGCCGTCCCGTTGGCGGTGCAGGTCATCGTCGCCCCGGGAACGAGCGTGTCGCCAGGACAAGAGACAGTGCCGAGGATGTTGTCAGCGACGCCGACCTCGACGAGGGTCGAGTTCCCGGTGTTGGTGACGACATAGGTCCAGGTCACCGGGTCACCCACCGGGACGAATGGCCCGGTCGGGGTGTCGGCATCGGTGCCGTTGGTGGCCTTTTCGATGTCGATGCCGGAATCGACTCCGAAGTAGTGCGAGTCGTCGCTGTCGGTCGGAGTGCCGCTGGCCGGGTCGGTGGCCGTGACGGTTCCGGTGTTGGCGTACTGGCCTGCGGTGGCCGTCCCGTTGGCGGTGCAGGTCATGGCTGCTCCGGCTGCCAGTGACGTCTCCGGGCAGCTGACCGCTCCCAGATCACTGTCGGTGACGCCAATGCCGGTGAGGGTCGAGTTCCCGGTGTTGGTGACGACATAGGTCCAGGTCACCGGGTCACCCACCGGGACGAATGGCCCGGTCGGGGTGTCGGCATCGGTGCCGTTGGTGGCCTTTTCGATGTCGATGTCGGAATCGACTCCGAAGTAGTGCGAGTCGTCGCTGTCGCCCACGGCGTCACCGCCGCTGGCCGGGTCGCCCGTCACCGTTCCGGTGTTGGCGTACTGGCCTGCGGTGGCCGTCCCGTTGGCGGTGCAGGTCATGGCTGCTCCGGCTACCAGTGACGTCTCCGGGCAGCTGACCGCTCCCAGGTCACTGTCGGTGACCGCGATGGTGTTCACCGTCACGTTCCCGGTGTTGGTGACCACATAGGTCCACGTCACTGCGTCACCCACAGCAACCACAGGCCCAGTCGGCGAATCCGCATCCACACCATTCGTCGCCTTCTCGACATCGAGCGCCGGTGCGGGTGTCGTGACGTTGAAGAAGTCGCACGTCACTTGGTCACGGAATCCCATCTCGATCCCGGAAACTTGGAGGCTGCCTGGTGTGCCGATCGGATCGCCGTCGAGGGCACACGCCGCGCTCGAGAAGTCGAACCCCGCCTGGAGCACCTCGGTCACGGTCACAGTGGTCGAGCCGCCAGGCGCCACATCCCACGTGAAGGTGGTTGTGCCATCGCCGCCTGTGGTCTGCGTGCCCTGGTCAGTGGCGGTGAACTCCCAGCCGGACGCGATCGAACCGTCGACCCACTTGGTCACGGTCAGCGAGGTCACGCACAGTTGACGGGCGATGTCCTGGAGAACGTCTTCCAGATCATCGAACGTCGCGGAGGTGAACACCGCGTCCGGGCTGGAGACGGCCGTCAGGTTGGCAACGGTTGGCGAACTCCCGATCCCCACGGCCACGACGCGTGACCCGCGGTTCTTGTGGAAGTTGGCCTCGACAACGCCCCACTGCACGTCGTCCGCATGGGTCGTCCCTCCGAGGTCGGATGAGCCATCGTGGGTGGTCGGGTTGCCGTCGGTGAGGAACATGAGGAGGTCGGGCGTCCCCAGCGAGTCGACTGTGTCGAATCCCTTCTGCCAGTTGGTGCCCCCGAGGTCGCCGTAGCTCCCCCATGAAGTGGCGTCGTCGAAGTCCTGGAGCCACCCGGTGACGGCGGCGACGTCTGGGGCGGTCTCCACGCTGCGGTACGCACCGAGGTTGGGCACAGCGCCGCCGACTCCTGATCCGCCCGATCCGTCGATGCCACGGAAGAAGGTGGCGGCGACCCGCGACGGCGTGCCGGCGAGCGCGGCGGCAAACGCCTGTGCGGCGTCGACCATCTCTGCGCCCTCGCTCCCGTTGATGGAGTTCGACGTGTCGAAGACGAGTGCCACGTCGACGCCACACGACGACGGCCACCCGGGGTTGGCCGCCGGCGAGTCGCTCGGCGGTGCCGGATCGTCGGCGAGCGCGGCGGAGCCGGGCACGAACGCCAGAGTGGCGAACGCCAGCGCGGCGACGAGAGTGACGATGAGGACGCGCCAGGCGCCCCGACCGCGAATAGGGAAGAAATCGACAGATGTCACGGCTACCTCCACCCGCTCATGCCTACCTCCGGCCGGTGCCCACCGGCCTCGGCCTTCCTCCCAACAAGCCCTGTCGGGAGGGGGGCCTCGTGGATCGTGCTGTCAGGCCACGATCCTCCGGTGCCCGCGGGACCCACCTCGCTGACACCTAGGAGTCACCATACCGCCACAGATAGTGGTCGACAATGGGGAGCCCGCTGATACGCAGGGTGGTTTTGCCGCTACTCCAGGTCACTAGTACGCATGGCAAGGGCGGCCATCAGGTCGGCTTGGGAGACCGCCAGAGCAGTTCGGTCCCGGCGCAACGCGGTGAGCGCAGCCTCGCGCAGGAGGCCGCTGAGGTCGGCGAAGGAGAGCCCGTCGGTCGCACCGACGAGGGTGTTGAGGTCGACGTCCGGCGCAAACGGCACATCGCTGATCCCCAAGAACGCTTGCCGAGCCGAGGCCTCAGGGAGCCCGAGGTACAGGTGGGTCTCGAGGCGTCCCGCCCGCAGCAGGGCCGGGTCGACCAGGTCGCGGCGATTGCTGGCCCCGATGACGAAGACGTCGCCGCGTTCGACGACCCCGTCCATCTCGGTCAGCAATGCTGCCACGACCGAGTCGGTCACCGAGTTCGTCGAGTTTCCCCGAATCGGAGCGAGAGCATCGATCTCGTCGAAGAACAGGATCGCCGGAGCGACCGCCCGGGCTCTGGCAAAGACCTCGCGCACGGCTCGTTCTGACTCGCCGACCCACTTGTCGAGGAGTTCGGCACCCTTGATGGTGAAGAACGCCGCCCCAGACTCATTGGCCAGCGCCCGAACGACGTAGGTCTTGCCGGTGCCTGGCGGCCCGTACAAGAGCAAGCCTCGGGGAGGCTCGATGCCGAGGCGCGTGAATCGTTCTGGCTCCTGCATCTGCCAGATGACCGATTCGGTCAGTCGCTGCTTCACGTCCGTGAGGTTGGCGACGCGATCGAAGCCGTAGCTCGGGATTTCCCCGAGCGATGTCGTGCCGAGCGATGGGGTCGTGTCCTGGACGGCCCGCTCGAGGTGCTCCATCCCCAGGCGATTGCCTCCCGAGGCGATCAAGGCTGTCGCCTGGAGCACGGCAGATACGATGTCCGCGCCGGAGAAGCCGGCAGTCCGCGCCGCCAGCTGGCCATGGTCGAGGTCGTCGGTGGGAACCCGGGCGAGAGCGGCAGCGAAGAGCAGGGTCCTTCTGCGCAGATCCGGCGGTGGGATGGTGAGGGTCCTCGGCAGCAGCACGCTCCCCGCGATTCCCGTCTGCAGGCGAGCGGCCGAAGACGCTCCGAGCACACACGCGAGGCGCGGCCGATCGGCGACCGCATCGAGGAACCAGCGCATGATCGCCGCCACCTGCGTGCGGAACATCCCGTCCGGTCCGGCAACCGCATCGAGGCGGTCGACGAACAGCACCGCAGGCGCCTTCGTCTCCTTCACGGCCTTCTCGAGGACGGTGAGCAGCCTCTCCGGCTTGAACACGAGTTCCACCGAGACCTCGTGGACCCGGGCGCCGGCCGCCTCGGCGGCGGCTGCGACGAGTTCGGACTTGCCGCATCCTGTGGGGCCTTCGAGGAGGACGCCAGACACGCTGGGCAGCCCCCAGCTGGCCGGCAGGTCGCCTGGCGACGTCAGCAAGGTCAGCCAGCCGGTCATGAGTTCGAGCTCGGTGTCGAGACCGGCGAGCAAGGCCTCCGCCGTCGTCGGCGCCTCTCCACCCGGACGGCCTGCCGGTTGCCTGGCGACCTCCGGGGCCGGCTCGCCCGCTTGATGGACGGCCGTGCCATCACCGACGATGCCGGCTGCAGCCGGCTGGACCGAGACGACCTCGACCTCGACCTCCCCGGCGCCTTGTTCACCGTACGAAGGCCGTACAGCGACGCGGTCACCCTCGGTGACCGGGTGGCCCTGCAGCGACCGGGCCAGATGTCTGGCATCGAGACGGCCGCCGGTCTGGGAGACCACGACCCGTCGAGTCTCGGCAAGCACCGCCCGAACGACGTCTGCGGTGTCGCCGTGACGCAGGCCGCTGTTGGCGACTGTGCGCGGACCGATGACCAGGGCATTCGGTGATGGGACCTCCCCTGGGGCGACGCGGGCATGGGTTGCGCCGACCTTGACGACGCCGCCGCCGGGGAGGCCCATCGCGGCAAGGAGTGCGGCGTCGGCGCGTGCTGTCGGATCAGTTCCTGGTCGAAGAATGAAGCGCATCAGTAGTGGGAGACAGGCTAGAAAGAGACGATGCCGACCTTCGCAGACTTCGCCTCGCTACGCATCAGAGTAGGCACGGTGACGCGTGCTGAGCTGAATGAGGGGGCCCGCGCGTCCGCATACCAGCTGTGGATCGACGTTGGTGATGAGGAACTCCAGTCCTCGGCACAGGTCGTCGAGCGCTCCTCGGTGACCGACCTCGTCGGAAGCCAGGTTGTTGCGGTCACGGGATTCCCCCCGCTGCGAGTCGCCGGGTTCCGACCGGATGTGCTCATTCTTGGAGTCGAAACGGGGCACGGTGTCGTCCTCCTCGGAGTCGATGCTCCCGTGGACCCAGGAAGCGCCGTCTCCTGAGCGTCAGCCGGCAGCGGCGAGCCGCGACACCGGGCGGATGGGGAGCGCGATCGGGTGGCCAATGTCGACGATCTCGACATCGGCGTGATCGAGCCAACGCCAGATCAACGTCGCCTCCTCCGCGGCGGTGACCGTCTGCGGAACGGGCGACGTTTCCGGTTGCGCCGCGGTGACGAGCGGCGGACTCCCCCCAGGGCCCCAGGCGGCGGTCAGCGTCCCATGGTCGACGAGGACCCCGTTGCCGGCACCGTCTTCGGCCCACAGCGTGCCGGCGTGCTGCAGTGCCTGCCACGCCCGCCTTCGTTCCAGGGCGGTCGCCAGGGCACGATGGCGGTCCCTGGCGTCTGCGGCCTCCTCGAAGCGCTCGCCCGCCGCGAGGGCGCTCATCTTCGTGCGCAACGGGTCGAGCAGGACGGCGGGGTCCTCTTCGATGCCGGTCCGGACCCGCTCGACGACTTCGGCATAGCTCTCGGCCGTCACCGATCCGTCGCACGGGCAGAGAGCGACGCCGAGTTGGCTGAAGTTGCAGGCGGCGCTGCGGCGGGATCCGGTCGTCATGCACCTTCGAATCGGCACGGCATCCCACAGCGCCTCGACGACACGGTGCGCGGCTCTGCGCGAACGGAACGGACCCAGGTACGGCCCGCCGCCCCGCAGGGTGCGGGCGATCGACAGGCGGGGCCAGCGCTCGTCGGTGAGTTTGACGAAGTTCTGCGAGCGCGGCGGCCGCGAGCGCCGGTTGTAGCGAGGGAGATGGGCGGCGATCATCCGCAGTTCGGTGACTTCGGCCTCGAGCTCGTTGGCGCAGACCTCATGATCGACCCGGTCCAGGTCCCGCAGCATCTGGGCGACACTGCGCCTGCGATCTCCGTAGAAGTATGACCGGACGCGGCTGCGCAGGTTCTTCGCCTTGCCCACGTAGATGATGGTTCCTGCTCGGTCGATGAACCGATACACGCCGGGGGAGCGGGGGAGTTGCTCAGTCAGTTCCAGCTTCCCGTACGCCGCAGACCCGCGTGCCGTGGGCAGGGCGAGGAGGTCGTCGAGGTGGGTGACGCCGACCGCGCCTGCCCGCTCCAGGAGCGACCAGAAGACGTGTGCCGTGGCCTGGGCGTCTGCGAGCGCGCGGTGGTTCGGCTTCACGGGCGATCGGAAGTGCGCCGCCAGCGTTCCCAGCTTCAGGTTCCGCACCTCGCGAGGCATCAGACGGCGCGCCAACGCGGCCGTGTCGCTCGTCTTGTTGGGGAGCCGTCCGTAGCCGAGCCGGACGGCGGCGGCGTTGAGAAAGGACATGTCGAAACGCACGTTGTGGCCAACGATGACGGCATCACCGATGAACTCGAGCAGCGAGGGCATCACTTCGCCGATCGAAGGCGCGGCGACCACCATCGCATGAGTGATCCCCGTCAGCACGGTGATGAACGGAGGGATCTCCGCCCCAGGGTTCACCAGAGTGGAGAAGACGCCTGACTCCTCGCCCCCGGTGTAGCGAACGGCTCCAACCTCGGTGATCTCGCAGTCCGCTGCCGACCCACCGGTCGTCTCGAGGTCGAGCACGCAGAACGGCACCTCGTGCAGGTGAGCACCGAGGTCATCGAAGCTGCGTTGCATCGGGCTCTCCCTGTCTGCTCGGCGCGGGCCGAATCGCTCGGAGAGAGCGACGCTAGATCGAACAGACGTTCGATTCAAGCACCCACCGGGTGGGGTGGGGAGGCCGCTAGTTTGCGGACATGGAGTTCGCCGGACGCGTGTACTTCGAGGCCGGGTCTGCCGACACGTGGCACCTGTATCGGTTCCTGGCGGCAACGGTCGCGGCTGGCGCCGACCTCCGGCTGTCGTGGGTTCCGTTTCTGGCCCGCGAAGACCGCACGGAGTTGCGGGCGCTCGCCGCCTTTGCGATCGTGAAGCAGGAGGCAACCGACCGGCATGGGGCGTTCCTCCAGGCGCTGCTCCAGGCGCGCCACGGCGAGGGCAAGTCGCTCGCCGACGATGCCACCTATCTGGAAGCCGCGGATGCCGCCGGCGTCGCTTCCGGCCTGGTCGTGGCGACTCAGCCTGGTGAGGATGCGGTGCGGGTTGCGACGAAAGAGGCCTCAGGGCTCGGCGTGGTGCGCACGCCGAGCATCTATCGCCATGGGCCCGTGCTGCGCGTGCGCGTCAATCCTGCGGCCCTCGACGGTGATGTCATTGCCAGATTGCGGGTGATCGACGCCGTACTCGGCGACGACGGGGTGTGGGCTCTGGAGAAGCCGTGACGACCTACCGCTGCGAGCACTGCGGCAACAGGACTCGGTTCGACGTGTTCGAGACCGTGCGGCGGCGCCGCTTCGAGCACTTCTCGCTCAGTGGCGAGGTAACGATCGAAGAAGAGGAGATCCTCGATCGGTGCATCGACCGGGTGCTGTGCCGCTGGTGCGATGCCGTGGTCGGGCCGGACGGAGCGACTCAGGAGCGTTGACGGCGAAGCTCGTACAGGACGATGGCCGCCGCGACCGAGGTGTTCAGAGAGTCCACCGTGCCGCCCATCGGCACCGCAATGGACGGGGTGTCCGACCACGTCGAAGACACTCCGGCATGTTCGGCACCAACGACGACCGCAGTCGGTGGCACCAGGTCGAATTCCCAGGGAGCTCGAGTCCCGTCGGGGCGAGCGACGACAACCTGCATCCGTTCCTCGAGCCATTCCCGGGCCTCGCGGGCTGACGACCTGGCGATCGGGACGGTGAACAACGAGCCCTGAGATGCTCTCACGACGTTGGGATTG
>Ga0255048_10001075_pt1 | contig 19888 bp, 18 predicted proteins | sample JV7_2_2_MG_FD_183619 | JGI IMG/M metagenome (GOLD analysis project Ga0255048, IMG submission 183619) | Seawater microbial communities from Jervis Inlet, British Columbia, Canada - JV7_2_2 | ecosystem: Environmental > Aquatic > Marine > Inlet | place: Canada: British Columbia | collected 2016-10-06
GGCTTCGAGCGCGCGATGGAATGCGCGTAGTCGCTCGAGAAAATCGAGCTCGAAAACCTCGGGAGGAGCGATCGCGATCAGGATGTGATCGTCCTGGCCGAACTGATTGCGGAATTCTCGATACAGCTTGGACGCCGGATCCCGCTTCAGCAGGAAGCTCTCGGTCGAGTTATCAAAGGTGATGTGCGGAATCCATGCCGTCCATCCCGACGCAAAGAGCAACGAGACGAGCAACACCCACCAACGATGGCGGAAGACGAACCTGCCCCAGCGCTCGAAGCCCAGCTCCACTCGGTCGCGCAGCGTCACGCCTCGACCCCCAGTGCTCTATGCAGGACGTCGCGGAGCTGCTCCGCGTGCCGCCACAGGTCTTCGGGCTTGTCCTCGTCTCGGATCCAGCGAGCCGCGTAGGCGCTGAGCGCCCCCATTACGATGCTCGTGTACACCCTCGGCTCCCCCGCTGGGATCTCGAAGTTGGCAACGGCACGCTCGAAGAGCTGTAAAGTCGCATGCTCGATCGGGCCTCGGATCTCGGAGGCCTCTTTCGACCACACGCCCGAGCCCCACTCGAGTGTCCCCGTGAGCTGGGTCAGGATCAGGAAGAAGTTGCGCTGCTCTTCCACGAAGCCGAGGACCGCGTCGACATAGCCGTCCAACAACTCGACGAACGACCCCGCATCGCTCAGCGCACCCACGAGTCGCTCCATGAAGAGCCTCCCGCGCGAGGTCATCACCTCCTTGAACAAAGCTTCCTTGTTCTCGAAGACGTTGTAGAGGTTGCCAGCGGAGTAGCCGGTCCGTGCGGCGATCTCCACCATCGTGGCACCCGTAAAACCGCGCTCCGCAAAGACCTGTTCGGCATGCTCGAGCACCGCAGCCCGTCGGGCGTTACGGGCCGCCTCTCTCGCGGGGTCGATCTTCTGGGCCGGGTGCATGGGGGCTCCTCCAGCCTGAATATCGGGTCAAGATTCTGAATCTTGATTCAGGGGACAGGAGGCGCTTCCCGTGTACAGACCCGACATGTCGTGGTCTCTCTCGAGTCTCGGTTCGTAAAACCGAGGCGCGAGGCACCCAGAATTCGTGCTCAACGGCCGACAAGACACTCGGGGAGAGATCGAGCATGTACGGAGAGCGCCTGGATCCGATGCAGGAGATGAAGCTTACCTACCGCAAGCGGATCTCGCAGAATGTGGATGGATGCGGAATGTGGCTGGGTCTTCTGATAGCGGGGGGCATCGTGTCCTATCAGATCTATCACTGGGGAACGACATTGGAGTGGTTCCCGATGCCCGTGCGGATCGTGTTCGAGTCTCTGGATATCAGCCTGGTGGGTGTGGATAAACCGACGAGTTGGATCCCGCTCGCGGTGATCGCCCAGAAGCTCGTCGCCCTGCCCCTCTCGATTACTGCTTTCGTCTTGTCTCTGGTCCTCGCAAACTACGCCGGTAGGGTGCTGGACCCGGATTGCTAGCCGCCCACCAGTTTTCCGGCAGAGTGCTGGTCCGCGCGGCGCGCCTGGATAAAAGCTTCCAGGTTGCGCATCGCTTTTCTGAGCAGGGAATCGATGGTTCTCTGGAAGAAAGGCGCCGCAAGCCACATCAGCAGGCGACGATCGGCGGCCAGGATCCAGCGCACGCGCGTGCCGCCGTCACGGTCTTCGAACTCCGTGCACTCGAGCTGGGCCCTAGCGAGGGGAACCGTAGCGCGGTCGATGTAGTAGGCCCAGCGCTTGCCCTCCTCCCAGGTAACGATGTACTCCTCGAATCTCTGCCCCCCGACCCTCGCCTCGCGGAAGGTTCCCACGCCGTAGGGCTCGGGTGAGTTTCCGTACGAGGCGAACTGCACGCCCGGGAACCACTCGCTCCACGTCGTGGGATCAACGAAGGCCTGCCAGACGTCGGCACGTGGGGCATCGACGTCGCACTCGACCACATAGGTCTTGCCCGCGCGCTCGATGTAGTCGAGACCGACCCGACGCATCTTGAACCACATCTAGCTCGTCTCCGCCTCGGGGAGCGGCGCGTCCTTCCACGGTCTGTTTCCGTAGCGGTCGAGCGAGACCACCTCCCCCACCGGCTTGCGTGTCGTGGGGCCGTACCGCCCTACGGGCCAGCCCAGAGGGATAATGACGCAGGGAGTCAGGCCGAAAGGCAGACCCAGAATCCGACGCGCGATGAAGTTGCTCCAGAGTGGCATCGTGGTGACGTTCGCACCCAGACCCACTGCTCGCGCGGCGAGCAGAAGATTCTGCACCGCGGGCAGTATCGATCCGTAAGAACTGGCGGCGATAATTGGAGGAAAGCCGAGGCGTGAGCCGCGATAGCAGGCGACCACGTAGACAGGGACTTCCTCGAAGTGGTCGACACCCCACTGCACTGCCCGGTGCATGCGCTGCTCCTTGGGATTATTGCGCATCTTCAAGCGGTTGATGGGCTTGTAGAGCGTCCACATGATGCGGTTCTGGCGCGCGAGCTTCGCCTTGACCTCGGGGTCCTTCACGACGATGAACTCCCAGGCTTGCTTGTTCTGCGCAGTAGGCCCTTTGAGCGCGAGCTGAATCAGCTTCAGCACCAGCGCGTCGTCCACGGGGTCGGGCTTGATGCGGCGAATCGCGCGTTGGGTGGTCATCGCCTCGTAGAGGGGCATCTCGAATTCCGCAAACTGGCCCATGGGGTTCTCCTCTTTGGCTCCCTCTAGCTTGACCGGAATCCGGCAAATCATCAAGAATGGACCCGGGGTGGCCTTCGTTGCCCAAATAACCTCGAAGAGGAGAGTTCGATGAGTGTCAACACCGGAATCACCAGTGAGTTCACCGCAGCCTGGAAAGCCAGGGACGTGGAGAAGATCATGAGCTTCTTCACGCCTGACTGCGTCTACCACAATATACCGATGGAGCCGCTGCGGGGGACCGAGGCGATCCGCGGCCTCATCCAGACCTTTGTGGGCATGGCGAGCGAGCTGGAGTTCATCGTCCACCACATTGCCGAGACCTCGAGCGGTACGGTACTGACCGAGCGCACCGACAAATTCTTGATCGATGGCAAATGGGTCGAGCTGCCGGTGATGGGAACTTTCGAGTTCCGTGATGGAAAGATCTCGGCCTGGCGCGACTACTTCGATCTGGAGCAGTTCAACAAGCAGATGCCCAAGAGCTAGACGGACCTGGCGGGCCGGTAGACGGAGTTCAGCAGCACGACGGAGCTCACCAGGATCATAAGGGAGGCGCCGACGAAGGAGAGCTGCGCCTGAGGAACCAGAGTCTGCGTCCAGCCGGACATACGTAATCCGATCACTACGATCTGTGTCATGAAGAGCAGGCTGAAGAAGAGCCAGCATTGGAAGTCGAGAGAGCGGCGCGACTGCCAGAACAGAAAGAAAATCAGGAACGCGTAGTAGTAGCAGCTCAGTGAGCCCAGCGCGAAGAGCAGGACCCCGCCCAGAATCGCCGCCTGGCTATCGTTTGCCAGCTTTCGCAGGCTGAGCAGATAGGCCGTCAGGATCGCGCCCCGCGCGGCAAACAGCAGGAGTGAGTTCTCCCCGACCAGGTGGAAGAGGCCCACCCGATTGGCGGAAGTCTCGCCGTGATGGAGTCCGATCTTGGCCACGAAGTCTCCCCAGACATCGAGTCCGCCCATGCCCAGGAACGTCATGGCGAGCATCCCGAGTCCGCTCGCCGCAATTCCCACCAGAAAGCGTGTGTAGCGCGTGTGCCAGATCCGTGACTCCGAATATTGGAAAACACCGCGCAGCACCACGCCCGCTGCGAAGAGGACGGGAAAGATGCGCAGCATGCTCGCCGCACCGAGAAGCGCGCCTGCGAGGCCGTAGCGCTCCGTGCGAACCGCGCAAATTCCGAAACCGCTCAGGACCAGCCAGTCGAAACGGAGAAAGGCGCCTCCGATCCAGATGAACTCCGAGAGCATATTGGCGCCGAACAAGACGGTCGCCAGAGCTGCGAGCCGCAGACCATAGGTGTGATACACCACCCACAGGAGAAGTCCGAGCAGGATCGGATCGATCAGGCCAATCAAGTAGAGGGAAAGCTGGTCCGCGTCACCGAGAATCCGAGAAACGGATCCGGTGACCAGCGTGCGAGACGGGGGAGCGTTGTAGCCGTGATCCTGAAACAGGAACTTCCAGCGCTCCGGCGGATAGCGAACCTTGTAGAAGTCGACGTCGCGGGAAAAATCGCTCCATCCCTCCGCTGTAAAGTTTTCACGGATGGTCGAGGCAGCGAGAACCTTGTCGCGACCGACAATCGAATAGGTGTGGAGATCGCGAACGTAGTCGACCTTATCGAAATACGGCGCCTCTGACTCAGCGTCCGCAACCAGTGCGGCTTCGTAGAGACCGAAGTATCCGATCTCGTCTTGGTACTTCGACGGAAGGTGGTAGTGAAACATCTCCCAGGTGTGGATGTATCCCACCCCACCGTGGAAGAAGCCGAAGTTGATGTAGCCGACGAGCGCGAGTCCCGCGAGCGCGACGAAGCCGCGGTCTACAATGCGCTGGAGCCGCAAAGACTCCGGGTAGCGATAGGCGAGCCAGAGCCCGGCAATCGCGGCCATACAGATGGCCAGCTTCATGATATTCGCGATCTCGTACGCGTTCATGGCCGGGACGCGCACCTCCAACGCCGCTATCGCTTCCCTATCGGTACAAATCACCTCTCCTCAAACCGAGTGGGACTGCCAGGACTCAGCTGCGACACCAACGCACAGCCGGGACACGAAGAAGCTAGAAGACGACGCGTAGCTCCTTCGGTCCCCGTATGACAGCACCCACGATCTCGACGCTCTCCGGCTCTACCAGTCGCAGGTTCGAAAGTCGCTCGAAAAGCGCACCGAGGGCGACCTCCATCTCGCGGCGGGCCAGATGCGATCCCAGACAGAAGTGCACACCGTGACCGAAACTCAGGTTCTGCTCGCGACGGCCGGGATCGAAGCGGTCGGGCTCCGGATGCTCATCGGGATCGCGGTTGGCCGCCGTGATGCCGAAGAGCATCGGCGATCCCGCCGCCAGCTCTACACCGCCGAGTACCGTCGACTTGCTGCACATGCGGGGCAGCAGCGCGACGGGCGCCTCCCAACGCAGACCCTCCTCGACCACCCAGCGGCGCTCGGAGGGCTCGGTCACCACGAGCTTCCGGACTTCGGGATGCGTCAAGACCGCGACCAACAGACTGCCGAGTGCCTTGTAGGTCGTGTCCGAGCCCGCCGGGAAGAGCAGCCGCACGAAAGAGAAGATCTCCTCATCGCTGAGGCGCTGACCCTCGACCTCCTCCGTCGCGAGCAGGGAGAGCAGATCCTCTCCCGGGCGGCGACGGCGCTCGGCCACGAGCGGGGCCAGGTAGTCCGTGAACGCGGCCGAGGCGGCGAGAGCGCCTTCGGGATCCCACGGATAGTTGATGAGCTGTAGGGCCCAGTCGAGGAACTTCTTGTTGGCCTCCATGGGCAGTCCGAGCAGACGCGTGATCACCATGAACGGATAGGGTCGCGTGAGCGCACTGACCAGCTCCGTCTCGCCGTGAGCGGCAAAACCATCGATCAGCTCGTGCGCCAGCGGCTCGAGCAGAGTCTCGGCATACGCCTTCACCCGCGAGGGCAGGAACGCCGGCGAGACGAGCAAGCGGTTCACCCGGTGCTCGTCCCCCGCCATGCACTGGAGCGTCTTGCCCATGACCGGCTCGGCGTGCAGCTTGTACATCGCGGCGGATTGGAAATGCTCCTCGTCCGCAAGAGCCTCCACCAGCTCCTTGTGACCCGTGATCAACCACGTCGTCACGCCGTGATAGCGAACGGGTGCGACGCGATGCGTGCTGCGGAGCTGCGCCAGGATCGCGTGCAGCTGAGGAAGCTCCTCAGTCGCGAAATCGATCTCCGGCAGCAGAGGTGTCTCGGCCTGCATCGCAGCCTCCCCGGCCATCATGCCAGGCTCCTTCCCTCTTTGGAATCGCGTGCTGATCTCCCCCTCGAGGACGTCCACAATCGAGCCCCGGCGCAAGCGATCGTAACGGGGCGGCTCCGGCGATCGGATCGCCATCCGCGCCGTGTTGCGCGCGACACCCAGCTCCCGAGCCATCGCCTTGATCGAGCAGCTCACGACAAAGTACAACCTGCGGATCTCGGCCCGTTCATCAGGCCAGAGTGTGAATTCCGTTCACATTGGAATTTCTCCGCGACACCGAACAGGTGTACTCGTCCTTAAGTTCTTGAATTTGCTCATGAAACGCACTCTTCAGTGTCTTCTCATGCCGCTACACAATTTCACTCATACTGTAATGTGACAGGACCTTAGCTGGCAAATCGCCCTTGGAAATTCCTCGAAACGTATGACCTACGTCATACCCGCTCTCCCCCTCGGCATGCCCACAATGGCGATCGAGATTCGAGGAGCGACGTGATGTCGGGCGGACGGCAGCTCGCAAAACAGGCCTTGAGACTTGGCGAGATCGCAGCTGCACCAGGGGCCATCACGCAGATCATCGGTCCGACGGGCGACGAAGCAGGCGATCAAGCCGACGCCGACATCCTGCAGAAGGTAAGCCGCTGTTTCGAGGCGCGGGGGATGCTCCGTCAACATGGCAAGAGTTTTGGGGAGGATGGAGCCGACCCGATTTCGAGGGCTCCTGGACTCCTAAACAATAAAGAGACATCACGACAAGTGGGAGGGTAGAAGGATGGCAACCGCGAGGAAGGTACTCGTCAATCTAGTGGTGCTGTTGCTCTGGGGGGGCATGGCCTGGGCGGCGGGGAGCACGCCTCCGCCGGCTGCCGTTGGGCCGCAGACGCTCGCGGGGTTCGGTGGTAGTGCCGGAGCTCACGAATTCCTCTTGCAGGCGGGCTCAAGCTGGAAGGGGGATCTGACCGGGATAGGGGCAGGGCCGACCTGGTCTCTCGTCATTCTCGACATCGACGCGACCGGTGTGACCGGTCCGGCGGACCGCTTTATCTACTTCAACTTGCAGGATGCCGACAGCGGCTCTCACTTCAAGAACATCGGCATCAACTTCTACCTGGATGCAACCGGCTGCGCTGGGGGCACCTGCATGCAGGCCTACCAGCAGTGGACATCTGAAGGGATTTCCAGCCATGGCTTGAACGTCGGGGTCCTGACCACGAGCGACTTCGATCTTCGCTTTGACTTCACGAAAGCAGCAACCGGGAACGGGTGGTTCATAACCCCTTACTTCCGTTTGGCTGCCGGGTCATGGACGGCCTTCTCCGGGGGCTCCTTCACCGCATCGGTGGGCAGTATCGACTTCGATGCGGGAAAACTGATCGTCGGCTTCGACGGAGGTGCTGATGGATCCTTGAGCTTCAGCAACTATTACCTCGAGGGGCCACCCTCCACGACCTACGTCGACGACGACTGGACCGCATCATCTTTGGGCGATGCGGTGCAGTTTCCAGGCCAGACGGACTACCAGACGTTCGGCGTCGATGCCTTCGACACTGTTCAAGACGGGATCGATGCCGTGGTCGCAAGCACCGTCAACGTGGCGGCGGGGACCTACCCTGACCCCGTAACCATCGATAAGAGCCTCAGCATCATCGGTGCCGACCCGAACGCCCCAGACACCACGATTCTGAGCGGCGGCGTGGTCATCGAGGATTCCTTCAGCGGACTGCTTCTCGAGGCCCTGACCTTGAAGGGTGACGGTCCCGGTCCAAAGAACGCGGTTATCGACTCGCGGCCTACGATCGGTGCGGTATCGGACATCACGATTCGCAACTGTATTCTGGACGGCGAGGATGTGGCGGGGCGTGGCGCATTTTACGGCCATTTCATCACCGGTACCTGGACATTCGACCGGAACGAGATCATGAATTTCCCTTCCTGGTACGTGATCGACAACACGGGCAGCAGTTTTGACGCGCCGATGAAGCTGAGCCATGTGGTGTTTACCGACAACGATATCCACGACGTGGGCGGCAGCATCGCCTTCCGTGGCAAGATCGGTGAAGAGATCGAGACGGCCGTCATCTCGGGCAATACCATCGACTACAGCGCGATCGCGTCCGTTGATTCGGAGACTTGGGCAGCCATCGAGCTCAACAAAGTCCTCGACCTCGAGGTTTTCGACAACTTCGTGCACGACGTGCCGGAGGCTAGCTGGGGCGGCGAGGGTCAGGCTTTCCAGTTCTGGAGTCTGACGCCCTGGACCGTGGATATCCATGACAACACCATCACGGACAACTTCCAGGGAATCTACTTCGCGGGGGATATCGGTGATCCGAATCTACCCACTTACGTACCGACCGGCTCCATCAACTACAACAATATTAGCGGCAACCAGGAATTCGGCGTGTCGATCAGCGATCCTCCAGCCGGCACGGGCAGTAGCAGTTCCATCGGTGGCCCCCTGGACGCCGAGAAGAACTGGTGGGGCGATGCTACCGGAGCGGATGACCCCAACAACAATCCACACCCGGCCCCGGGTGGCGACGCGGTATCTGAGAATGTTGATTCCATTCCATGGCTAGCCACCAGCACAACCACGCCGTCGTCGGAGAATGTCACGGTCACCCACAACCCCGTGATCGCGCTTTCTGACACGATCCAGGGCGCTATCGACGCAGCCCTGTCCGGCGATACGCTCAATATCGTGGCGGGGACCTTCTTGGAGGGCCCCCAGATCGTGGTCGACAAGGACATCACCGTGATTGGCGCGGGGAAGACCCTGACCGTCGTGAAGCCGACCGGCGATACGGCAAGCTCGGGCGACGCCCGCGGCTGGTGGCTGGTCGAGACCGGCAACGTCCTCAACCTGAGCGACCTGACCCTTGATGGCACGGGCTTCAAGATCTGGCAGGCGATCCGGCACAAGGGCGAGGGCGCGATCGACAACGTGCTCTTCACGGAGATCAAGTTCAACGAGAGCGGTCCGCATTACTCCGGCGTGGCGATTGCGGCCTTCGGTACCGGGCCAGTCGACGTGACGAACTCCATGTTCACCGAGATCGGGAGAGTCGGCGTCCTGTACTTCGGCACCGGGATCAACGGCTCCGTGTTCGATAGCAACATATACACGGGGAAAGGCGACGGGGATTTCCTCGATTACATGATCGACGCCGGAGCGGGAGCTGAGTGCACCATTTCCGGGAACATAGTGACCGACAACCGCGGTGTGGCAAGCTCCGACGGCTCCACCTCGGCCGGCATCATGGTCACGACGTTCTGGGGTGCGGGCACAGCCGCGACAATCGAAGGCAACGTGATCGAAGACAACACCGCGGGGATCGCCGTAGGGTACAAGACGGAGGATTGTCCGGGACCCGCTGCCGCGTGCGATACGGCCGCCGCCACCGTGACCTGCAACCGGATCTCCGGAAATGAGGTGGGAGTTTCGGTCACTGTCGAGGACGGATCTACGGTCGTGATCAACGACAACTCGATTGCGGGCAACACCGAGGGGATCGATGCCGACGATCCGAACGGCGTTACTGGTGTCTTCAGCGGAACCGTCGACGCCAAGTTCAACTGGTGGGGTTCGGCTACCGGTCCGGGCGGAGCCGGGCCGGGAACGGGCGACCCGGTGACAGTGAATGTCGACTTCTCCATGTTCGAGTCCTCGGTGCCGGCCTGTGTGGAGTGCAGTACCAACGCGCACTGCAGCGACTTCCTCACGTGCACTGGCACTGAGATCTGTAACAGCGGGGCATGTGAGGCCGGTACGCCGATAGTCTGCTCCGACCAGTGCGAGAGCGGCGTTTGCGAGGAGCCCGCAGGAACCTGTGAGCCCGCGGCGGCATCCACTCCCTGCGACAGCGGAGAGGACACCTGCTCCGAGGCCGATACGTGTGATGGCAATAAGAACTGTGAGAATACCGGCGGTGGGGGCGATACTGATGCTGACGGTACCTGCCAGCTTGACGACAACTGCCCCGATGACCCAAACCCGAGCCAAGACGATCAAGACAATGATGGTGAGGGTGACATCTGCGACGAGAACGACGCCGCCGGGCTCAGCATCAAACAGGTCAAGGTTAAGAAGTCCAAGATCCCGGACCGAGATAGCTGGTACGCCGTGGGCGAGCTCGATGCTACGACTTCGGCCGCTCTCTTGGCCGATGCCGCGGCCGATGGTGCGACGGTGACTGTGAGCAAGCAGGGGGGTGGAGGATCGCTCGTAACGGTGAACAGCTTCACGTTTACTGGCGACGAGTGCACTGATAAGCGCGGCAGCCTTCGGTGCAAAGATGATGACACGAAGAGCAGGCTCAAGCTGCAGAAGCGCGGGGCGGTGGAGTTCTTCAGGATCAAGATGAAAGTGAAGAGGCAGGTCCTGACCTTGCCCGATCTCGCGGATACACCGCTCGTGATCACCGTTCAGACAACGGGCTTCATCGATCGTCAGGACGAGATCGACGACTGTACGGCGAAGCCCAGGAAGGTGGACTGCCGCGAGGCGCCATAGGCTCTAGGACCCCGAGCGCTCGGGGATATACTGCTCCGAAAGGAGGTCAGTATGCCCCCGAGCGCAAAGTGGACAGCCGAGCAGACGCCTGGTCTCTCGGGCAAGATCGTGATCGTGACCGCGGCCAACAGCGGCCTGGGCTACGAGGGCGCGCGCGAAGCTGCCGGGCCCGGTCAAGACACTTCTTGTTGGCTTCCATGGAAAGTCCGAATAGCCGCATGATCACCATGAACGGATAGGGTCGCGTGAAAGCGCTGACCAGATCCCCACTTTGTGATAGCGAACGGGTGCGACGCGATGCGTGCTGCGGAGCTGCGCCAGGATCGCGTGCAGCTGAGGAAGCTCCTCAGTCGCGAAATCGATCTCCGGCAGCAGAGCTGTCTCGGCCTGCATTGCAGTCTCCCCGGCCATCATGCCAGGCCCCTTCCCCCTTTGGAATCGCCTGCTGAGCGCTCCGTTGAGACCGATTCTCAATCGCACTTTCCTCACAACCGACGGACCTAACTCGAGATTCCCTCTCCGATCGATCAGCAGTTACACAAATACTGGATTCTTACAATGTCATTGTAATTCACAGGGGCATTACTCGACACACATACCTCATCTGGAGTACCACCCATTGCTGTTGCTTTTGAGAGGTGGATACAGGGTGGGGTCGGGTTCACCTACAAACCAACGTGTTAATTAACGTTGACAGGGAACGCCCTTCGGGTCAGGCTCGGTCGAGATTATCTTAAGCCTTGGCCAGGAGGTCCCCGATGAAGTCCCTCGCAACGTTCACGCTCGGATACCCAGACAAAGTAACCGCCGCTTCTCCGTCGTCAGGGGTTTCGCTGAGGAGACCTGCAATGAGGCGAATACTGCTGTGTTCGATCACCCTGGTCGGCCTGATGGCTGTGCCGTCCGCAGCGCGTCCGGACACGCCGATTCCCGCCGCTGATTTTAGCTATCAGACGTCGACTGCCAGTACGCTCTTTCTATCCCACGCGGGCGGGCTCAATGCAGCGTGGGATCCCAACACCGCCGAGTTCACATTCGATGGAAGCTTCGCATACAACGATAACGATGCCGGGGCGCAAGACCGGAGTTTCTTCGACCTCTTTCACGAGCCGACCCTCAGGGATTGGAGCGCCGTGACTGGTTTCAAGTTCGACCTAACTGTGGAAACGACCAACGCGTCTGTGGCCACCTCGATTTCGCCTACCCAGATTACCATGTTCAGTCCCAATGAGGCCCTCAATGCCACGCCGGCGCTAGACCCAAACTCGCCCCAGGACTTCGGCAACCAGGGCGTCAGCATCATTGGTAACCAGCACGCATATCGCCCCGGGAACAGATTCTATGCCCGACTAGATAACGGCAGCGATGGAGTCGACATTTTCAACGACGATGACAAGATCTGGGAGGTCCACCTGCTCGACGTCACCAGGTCCCATGTGGGCCTTTCCGCTCTGCCAGGCCCCAAGCCTGGCGGCAATTACTCCGTCACGACCTACACGTTCGAGTTCAACTTTGACAACGTGACAGACCCCAAAACGCTCGACCCGAACTCCTTTAAATGGGTCAACTTTGACGGCTCTATCAATACAGATGTGTCTCTCATAGCCCGGAGATATCACGATCCGAACACGTATGCACTCACCGACCCCAATGGCTACGGCAAGACCGTCCTGCGAAACAAAGTGGAAAGTCTGCGCATCTCCGGTTTCTTCAGAACGCCCAAATGGATCGGCTCTGATGAGAAAATTACGGTTACGCTCGAGAATATGACACTCACCGGTGGCGCTCCCGCAGCGTGTCCGACCCGGCAAGTGGCGACCACCGGGGACGACACCTCGAACGACTGCAGCGACCCGAATGACCCCTGCCTCACGATCCAGCACGCCGTCGACGAGGCCTGCTCCGGAGACACGATCAATGTTGCGGCGGGCACCTATGACGAGCAGGTCGTGATTGACAAGTCGGTTACGGTGCTCGGGGCCGGGATCGGCAGCACCATCGTCGAGCCCAGCTCGGTGAGCGCGAACACGACCCACCTCGTGTCGGCCGCGCCGATCGCAGCGATCGTCCTGGTCGACGACACGACCGGCGTCACGATCCAGGATCTCACGGTGGATGGGGCGAGCGCTGCATTCGGCAGCTGCTCGCCGGGATACATGGGGATCTACTACCGGAACGCCTCGGGGACCGTAGACACCACGTCCATCGAGAACGTCTTCCATCCGACCGCGGTGGGATGCCAGCAGGTTGTGGGGATCCTGGTCCAGAGCGGAGGTTCAGGTACCTCGGACGTCACCATCACCGGGAGCTCAGTCTCGAACTACGGGAAGAACGGGATCACCTGCAACGAGATCGGGACGACCTGCAGCATCACGTTCAACACGGTGACGGGGCGAGGTCCCGTCCCGTTCGGGGACGCGGCGCAGAACGCCATCCAGATGGGGAGCGGCGCCGTCGGCTCGATCGAGGACAATGCCGCCAGCGACAACATCTACATTCCGCAGACGTGGTGCTCAACGGGAATCCTCGTCTTCTCAACTGACGGTATCGAGGTGAAACGCAACGTTCTGACGGACAACTTCTGTGATCTCCTCGTGCTCACGAACAGCAGCACGATCGAGTCGAACGAGATTTCGGCAGCGCTCGAGTTCCCGTTCTCGATCCTCGGAAACTCAAATACCGTGACCGGGAACATCGTGAACGGATCTCCGTTCGAAGGGATGTACATCGACGGAACCGGCAATGTCCTGACCTGCAACCGGGTCACGTCCAACGGCACGGGGATCTTTTACGACACGGTCTCAACGATCGGGACCCCAAACGTCACGAACATGAACTCCATCTTCGGGAACGCCACCGGCGTGGACGCGAGTGCCGTCAGTACGGGAGATCCCATTATCGATGCCACCGACAACTGGTGGGGCTGCGTTGGCGGACCGGGGAGCGGCGGGTGCGACACGGCCGTGGGCCATGTCGACGTCTCATCGCCTGCGAGTGCACCGCCGGCGTGCGTCTCCTGCAACTCCAACGCGGACTGCGACGACACGCTCGCCTGCAACGGAGTCGAAACTTGCAACACGTCTACCTCGATGTGTCTGCCGGGTACCCCGGTCGACTGCTCCGCGGAGTGCCTCACGGGTGCCTGTCTCGAGCCGACCGGGACCTGCGAGCTCTCGCCGGAGCTCGCCCCGTGCGACACAGGTGAGGACACCTGCTCCGAACTCGATGAGTGTGATGGCAGTGGGAACTGTGAGAATACTGGCGGTGGGGGCGATACCGATGAGGATGGTACCTGCCAGGATGACGACAACTGCCCCGATGACCCAAACCCGAGCCAAGCAGATCTAGACAATGATGGTGAGGGTGACATCTGCGACGAGAACGACGCCGCCGGGCTCAGCATTAAACAGGTCAAGGTAAAGAAGTCCAGGGCCCCGGACCGAGACAGCTGGTTCGCCGTGGGCGAGCTCGATGCTACGACCTCGGCCGCTCTCTTGGCCGATGCCGCGGCCGATGGTGCGACGGTGACCGTGAGCAAGCAGGGGGGTGGAGGATCGCTCGTAACGATAAACAGCTTCACGTTCACTGGCGACGAGTGCACGGATAAGCGCGGCAGCCTGCGGTGCAAAGATGATGACACGAAGAGCAGGCTCAAGTTACAGAAGCGCGGGGCGGTGGAGTTCTTCAGGATCAAGATGAAGCTGAAGAGGCAGGACCTGACCCTGCCCGATCTCGCGGATACGCCGCTCGTGATCACCATTCAGACGACGGGCTTCGTCGATCGTCAGGACGAGATCGACAGCTGTACGGCGAAGCCCAGAAAGGTGGACTGCCGCGAGGCACCATAGGCTCTAGGTCCCCGAGCGCTCGGGGGTATACTGCTCCGAAAGGAGGTCAGTATGCCCCCGAGCGCAAAGTGGACAGCCGAGCAGATGCCCGATCTCTCGGGCAAGATCGTGATCGTAACCGGGGCCAACAGTGGCCTGGGCTACGAGGGCGCGCGCGAGCTTGCGCGCAAGGGCGCGCTGGTCGTTCTCGCCTGCCGGAACCCGGACAAGGGCCGAGCCGCGCTCGAGGCGATCCGTTCGGAGCAGCCCTCCGCCTCGCTCGAGCTCATGGAGCTCGACCTCGCGAGCCTGGCTTCGGTGCGCGCCTTCGCGAAGGCCTTTCTCGACAAGCACCAACGCCTCGATGTGCTGTGCAATAACGCGGGCGTGATGGCGCTCCCCAAGCGCAGCAGCGCCGACGGCTTCGAGATGCAGTTCGGCACCAATCATCTCGGGCATTTCGCACTCACGGGTCTGCTGCTCGAGACGCTGCTCGCAACTGGAAACTCACGCGTGGTGACGACCAGCAGCACCATGCACCGCATCGGAAAGATGCACTTCGACGATCTCCAGTGGCAGCGCAGATACAGCAAGTGGGGGGCCTACGGGCAAAGCAAGCTCGCCAACCTGCTCTTCACCTACGAGCTTCAGCGCAGGCTAGACGCGAGAGGCGCGAGTCTGATCGCCACGTCCTGCCACCCCGGATACTCCGCCACCAACCTCCAGGGAGAGGGCCCACGCATGGCGGGCTCCCGGCTGCTGGAGAAGGGTACGCAGCTCGCAAACCGCCTCTTCTCGCAGACTGCCGCCATGGGCGCGCTCACTCTCTTGTACGCCGCCACCTCGCCGGACGTGCAGGGCGGCGACTACATCGGTCCCGACGGCTTCAGCGAGAGCTGGGGACACCCCAAGAAAGTTCGCTCCAACAAGCGCTCCCACGACCGGGAGGCCGCCGCCGAGCTATGGGAAGTTTCCGAGTCTTTGACGGGCGTCCGCTACCTATGAGCCACGTCCGAGCGGGTAGCGAGACTCAATTGTCGTAGATGCCTTTACGCGGCAGATCGGTGTAGACGGGCTTGCGCTTCTGATCGAAGGCACTGATGGCTTCGGGCAGGTTGTCCGTCATGCCCAGCATGATCTGATTTCGGTCTTCGAGCTCGATCGCTGCGGCGAGGCTCGTGTTCTCGAGATTCGCCCACAGGACTTGCTTGGTCATCTGCACGCCATAGGGACTGAACTCGCACATGGCGGTTGCGATGTCGAGCGCATCATCGAGCAGCTCGTCGTCGGGCAGTACACGCGAGACGAGCCCCATGCGCAGTGCCTCGTGCGCGTCGAGACGTCGCCCCGTCAACAGGATATCGTTGGCATTGGCCGCGCCGATCAAGCGGGGCAGGAGCCAGCTGGCGCCGAGCTCCGTGCTGGTGAGCCCGTTCACGATACCCGTCGCGTTGAAGAGCGCAGACTCGGATGCAATGCGCAGATCAGCCGCCAGTGCCAGACACAGGCCGCCCCCGTAGGCCGCCCCGTTGATGGCAGCGAGGATAGGCTGGGGGGTGTGTCGCATGATCGGAACGAGCTGAGAGTAGATCCGAATCGCCCGCGGTCCGATGCGCGGGACGGTCAGGCCCTCGATGTTCGGGATCACCGAGGGGTCCTTCAGGTCGAGCCCCGAGCAAAACGCGCGTCCGGCGCCGGTGAGCACGATGACCCGACAGTCGTTGTCGCGTCCGACCTGCTCGAGCGCATCCTTGAGCTCGAGAGACAGGTCGATCGACATGGCGTTGAGCCGCTCGGGCCGATTGAGGCGAACGACCCTGACGTGCGGGCGCGCCGTCTCGACGATGACGGTTCCCATCCTGATCCTCCCGGTGCGCACGAAAACCCGCGCGGGAGCAGAGTTTACCACGACCACGCCCTGCGAACCGAGCCCCGCCGAGCCCCACGCCCGGTGTTGTATGATGGGAGCGCGTCGAGACAGTAGGTCCGATGCTCGGGGGTGAGGCAATAGACACCACAAACGGAGACTTTGCAATGGGTAAGTACAGTCGAGAAGAGCTCGAGGCGGCATTCCAGGAGTACTGGCGCAAGGGCGCGGTGGGTGAGGACTGGGACGCCTGGGCGGACCTCTTCACGGAAGACGCCACGTATCACGAGCGCATCCTGGGCAGCATGCAGGGGCGCGAGGCGATCCAGGCCTGGATCAACCCGATCATGGCGGAGTACGGCGAGCTCTACACCGCGTACGAGTGGCACCTGATCGACGAGGATAACGGCCGCGCGATCGTCTACATGCAGAACCGCCGTGACCATCCCAGCGGCGAGGGCACGATCGACTTCCCGGGCATCACGATCCTGGAGTACGCGGGCGATGGAAAGTGGAAGCTGGAGGAGGACTACTGGGCCGTCCGCCTGTCCCGCAAGACGATCCATGAGTACGCGGAGGCTTGCGACAAGTACGACCCGGACCACCGGCAGAAGCGAACCCGCCTCAACTGGGGGAACGGTCCCGACTGGACGCGCGGCGCGCGGTCGTACGCGGAGCGCAAAGCGGTCGACTGAGAAGAAGCGCTCCGCTCAGGAGGGCTGGATCGGGGTCAGCACGATCACCGGGATACGCCGTGCTCCGGCGCGTTCCTGGTACACGTCGTACCCTAGATACTCCTCGACCGCCTTGGCCCAGAGGCGAACTCGCTCCTCACCCTCGGCCTCGTGTGCGGTCACCCGATGCTTTCGGCCCCCGGAGAGCACACTGGCCTCGGGGGTCTTGCGCAGGTTGTGGTACCAGGCCGGGTGGCGCGGGTTGCCTCCCTGGGAGGCTATCGCCACCCAGCGGTCCCCATCCATGATGTAGAGCAGGGGCGTGAAGCGGGTCTGACCCGTCTTGGCGCCGACGCTCTCGAGTAGCAGAACCGGCTGAACTGCCGACAGGTTGAGCCGGCCCCGGCTCAAGCGCAGCAGTGCCCGGTCGATCGGCGGCACGACCTTCAACCCAAACCACGTCCCCGGACGCGAAGAAACGATCTTGGCCAGCACACGGTTCATCGTTGACTACCCGCCCGCGATTCTACTCGAATCCAGTCCCCGCTGGCTATCAGGGGCAGTCTGGGCCCGCATTCGATGGGAGTTCGATCCTCTGCGCGTACTGGCCGCAGCAGATGCGGCGCAGTAGCGGCGTGCGCTCGATCAGCGGCTCGACGAGCTTGCAGATGGTAACCAGGAAGTCCGGACAGAACATGGGAACGAGCCCAACGTAGGTGGAGCGCTCCACGCGACCTCCGCAGCGCTCGAACCAGCGATCGAGCTGCGACGGGCGATAGCTCTTCTCCTCGTGCTGCACGTGATAGGGGGAGAGCTTTTCAATCACCTTAAGGACCGGGTTGTAGCCGTTGGGCTCGAGCACGATGATGCGCCGCGCCACGCGACAGATCCTTTCCACTGCCCGCTCCACATCGTACAGGTGATGCAGGATACCGCGCACCACGGCCACGTCGTACGGCTCGTCGGCCGGCTCCAGGGAGTAGATGTCCACCACCTCGAAGTGAAGATCCTTGTGCTCTCCGAAGCGCTCCCTGGCCCGTTCGATGGCCAGCTGGGCCGCATCGACCCCGAGCACCTTACTGGCGCCGGCCGCGAGCAGCTCCGCGGAGTAGGTTCCATCGCCACAGCCGATGTCGATTACGCGTGCGCCTTCGAGCTCCGCCAGCTCGAGGATGGCCGCGCTCATGCGCTGGTTCGCGCTACGACAGGATCGTTTCTGGCTGATCGTGTAGACATAGCCAGCGTGTTCAGCCACGTCCTGATTGAACTCTCCGATACTGCGTTCTCGCGTCATTGCTGCTTCGACCCGCCTAGCCGGTATGGCTCATGCCTCGGCTTTGGAGGCTGTGACCGCCAGGTTCCCTGCCCACAGATGCACGACCCGTCCCGCCAGGCCCAGAGACTCGAGCCCCCCGGTCAGCGCTCGCTTGAGACGCAGCGGCAAGGGTAGGAGCTTCACCCAATAAGCGAGCGGGTACGCGTTGCAAAGCGGCTTGATCACGATTCGCTCGAACCCTATGTGCGAGAGCATGAAGACCAGACTACGAGGAGAGAACAGCTGGAGGTGCTCGATGTCATAGATGGGCGAGCGAGCACCCAGGATGCGCGCGGAGAGCGCTCGATGGTTGTGCGTGGCCCCGCAGAAGACCCCCCCCGGCTCGAGGATCCGGTACGCCTCGGCGCACACGTTTCGTGGGTCTTCGAGATGCTCGAGGGCCTGAAAGCAGGTGACCAGGCTGAAGCTGTTCGCTTCGTAGTCCTTCCCGTCGAAGAAGCCCTCGCGAATCAGACGCCGGATCTCGGGCTTCGCCTGCAAGACCGGAGCGCGGGAGGGCTCCACCCCCTCGACCCGGCTGAATCCCACCTCGACTAGCTGCTCCAGAAACGCACCGTCCCCGGCCCCGATATCGAGCGCGGCTTCGCGATCCGGAAGCCGACTCCGGATTTCCTTCAGCAACCGGGCGTAAGTACGCGCCGCATGCCGGGACTCATCGGCAGCATCGAACGCGGCATCCTCGTACTGCTCCCACAGCCAGTCTGGATCCGGAGCCGGGTTGGCGTAGACCAGGTCACATACGGAACAGCGGACCATGCGGAAGTGCATGAACTCGGGAGTCTTCCGCGACGCAAACGCGAATTCCCTCAGGCCGACCTCGTCGTAGCGGGCCTGGAAGACGATCGACGATCTGTCGCGGGAGCCACATACGGGACAGGCGCGCTCGTCCAGTTTCACTGCCGTCCCTCGGAATCGGGAGGTCCGCGCAAGACCTCGGAGGCGTCACGCACTTCGCCGTCGCGGATGATGCTTCGCCGCAAGAAGTGAGGCCGTTGCTTCACCTCCTCGAAAATCTTCGCGATGTACTCACCCACCAGGCTCACGGCGAACAGATTCACGGCCCCGAATGCCATGACTACGAGAACCACGGTGGTGATGCCCGATGCAGCCAGCTCGGGAAACGCCAGCTTGGCGGCCACCTGGAGGGCACCGAGCAAGAATGCAGCCACCAGCGACACGACGCCGAATGCGCTCAGCACATTGAGAGGCGTGTTGCTGAACGAGAGGATCCCTTTCTTGGCCCAGCCCAGATTGCGCAGAAAGTTGTTCGTGCTGGTCCCGAACATTCGCTCGGGCCGGACGTAATCGATACCCGTCTGCTTGAAGCCAACGAAGGCACGGACGCCGCGCAGGAACAGGTCACGCTCCGGCATCTGCAGCAGGCAATGCACGACGCGCCGATCCATGAGAGAGAAGTCTCCCGCGTCATGTGGAATCTCGAGATACGAGAAGCGATCGAAGATTCGATAGAAGAGCTTGTAAGCAAGCCGCATGTACCAGGGCGCTTCGCGTTTAACGCGCCGTCCGTATACGACGTCGTAGCCCTCTCGCCAACGCTCTAAGAACTTTTCGATGAGCTCCGGCGGATCCTGCAAATCTCCATCGAGAAGCACGACGGCATTTTTGCTGGCGATCTCCATGCCGCTGCGGAAGGCCGCCTGAGAGCCGAAGTTCCGGGAGTGACTGATGCCGATGACGCGGCGGTCGCGGCCCGAGAGCTCTCGGATCACATCCTCTGAACCATCGGGGCTGCAGTCGTTGACG
>Ga0255048_10001079_pt1 | contig 19847 bp, 13 predicted proteins | sample JV7_2_2_MG_FD_183619 | JGI IMG/M metagenome (GOLD analysis project Ga0255048, IMG submission 183619) | Seawater microbial communities from Jervis Inlet, British Columbia, Canada - JV7_2_2 | ecosystem: Environmental > Aquatic > Marine > Inlet | place: Canada: British Columbia | collected 2016-10-06
CCGCTGGCGAGATCAAGTGTCGACTCCTTGCGGAAGACGGATCCCGACTTGGCGAATGGTGTGCGGAGACCGTCGACAATCGCGACGCGTCGTGCCTTCTTGGTGGGTGACATCAGCTGCCTCAATTCTTGAGCGTTCGCTCAAGATTCTAGGGCAGCGGCTCTTCTTTCAATTCACCACGATCGCCTTGGCGTTCAAGAACTCCCTCATCACGTGGCGGGATTGATGGACTGCACACTGATCCTCTCAATTGGTGCGGCTATCCGGGTTCCGCCACACGATGAGAGCGGACCATCCGTCCGTTGTCTCGTCCACCAGGTAGTTCTCAAGCGCACCGATGATCTCGAATCCTTGGTTCAGCTGGAACGTCAGCGTGGGGTCATAGATCGCCCGGGCGTTGACAGCGTCGATGTACTCGTGAGCTGTCATCTCGTGTTTGTAATCGCCGAATCCGTGGAGGTGCCCACCGGCGATGATTCCGGACTTGGCATGATCTCTGACGAACCCCTTGCGGAGTTCGTAGAGTCTCTTGCCGATTCCCCGTCTGCGGTACCGGGGGTTCACGGCGATATCAGTGCCGTAGTACCACTCGCCTTGCGGGTCATGATTGCCGCACTGGTTCTCTCCGGTGATCTCGACGATCGAGTGCTGATACGAGTCGAAGTCGAAACTGAGGAGGATGCCAGTGCCTTGTCCGACGACCGTGTGTCCGTCGAGACAGACAAACGAACCCTCGGGAAAGACCCTCGCATAGGCAGCGAAGTCCTCCTCTGACAACAACTGCTGAGGATCAGCGGCCGGAAAGGCTGAAAGCTCCACGGCCGCGCACTGCGCTGCGAGGTCGGCTGTGAGATTCCTGTAGCGAAGCTCGCTCACCGTGACGCACCGTCGACCGAGAAGTGCTCGAAGTCGTTCTCAACGGGGATTCCCCAACACGCCCACAAATCACCGGTGGCGGGTCGCATGATGACGGCCCCGGAGCTCTCGTAGCTGAAGACGGGATCCGGTCTCCGGCAGATGGACCGCTCGTCCCTGAGCATCAACATGAGTGAATCGGAAGTGTGTGGCTCTCCCAAGGTCATCCATTCTTTCGCATGCTTCAGGCGAGCTTTGGACGATTCCGTGAGATTCTCCGGCCGATCTGCTTCCTCAGCCTGGGTCAGGGCTGCGATGCAGTGATTCGTGTGGATGACAGGGTTACTGGAGAGGCGCTCGATTGATATCGTTGTCGATGTGGCCTCAATAGTGACGCCCATGCCTTGCCGATCGAAGATGAGGAAGTTGTGTCCTCCGGCGAGGTTTGCGTCCATTACGCATGCCACAGCGTCGTCGAATGTCGTCTGTTTCAGTGCTTTGCGCACCACGAAGGGCCACGTGACGCCGAGCCGGCCGTCGTCCATCGTCAGGTTGTTGATTCCTATGGCAATCCCAGCCTCGTTCATCCCGATCTGCCCGAGAGTTCCGTGCGTGGTGAAGACGAGAGCACCCGGACCAGCGGTGGGCTCAATGCGAAACATGAACACGTGCGGCGTTGCCGACGCATGCATGTCCCACGTCTGTGCGAGGAATCCAGCACCCCCAGACAGAGCGTCTGGCGTGATGACGGCCGTGCACGTGTCCTCCACTGCGGTTCCGTCGGCCAGCGCTCGCACGGTGTCGATGAAATCCGTGTACCCCCCGACGATGACCGCCTCCGCAGGGGAGATCCCTGCCGCAGAGGCCATGGTGACCATCTCGGTATAGAGGTCGGCGTCGTACGCCTCGTGGGCAGGGAGCATCTGCTCGGCGATCTGAATCACCTCGGAGCTACTGAGCTTGGTTCCCTCGCGGGAGAGTTCGATGCGATCGTCCGCGTAGAATCGAATCTCTTCAGAGAACGCCTTTCCGTGGATACGCCCGATGTGACCGGTATCGCCCGATGCCGACAGGACGTGGAGACTGCTCACGAGCGAAGGCTTCTGAAGTAGCGAGTCTTCGGTTCCAGATACTCCATGATGCCTTCAGTGCCTGACTCGCGACCGAGGCCGGATCCCTTGACTCCTCCGAATGGTGCTTCCGCTGTGACGGGATACCAGTCGTTGATACCGACCATTCCGAACTCAAGTCGTTCCGACGCTTCCATGGCCGCCTCGAGATCGCTGGTCCATACGTACGCCGCCAGCCCATGCTCCGTGCTGTTCGACAGGGCGATTGCGTCATCGAGCGAGGAATAGGATGCAATAGGGAGGACGGGCCCAAATATTTCCTCGTTCATTGCAGGTGTTCCACCCAAGTCGCCTGACAGAACAGTCGGTTCGAAGTAATAGCCCTTTCCTGTGATCTTCCTGCCACCAGTGACGACCGTTGCACCGGCGTCGGCCGATGCAACGACGATCTTCTCGATCTGGTCTCGTTGGCCCGCGTTTACCAGAGGTCCGACGTTGGTTGTCTCATCCGCCGGATTTCCGACCTGTAGGGCATCAGTGGCCCTCGCGGTTGCCTGAACGAACGCATCAGTGAGCGACTCGTGAACTATGAATCGTTGGGGAGCGATGCAGGCTTGGCCGGCATTTCGGTACTTCGCTTGAACGCCCTCGGCTGCGATTGCATCGACGTTCGGAACGTCAGGCAGGATCAGGACGGGAGCGTTTCCGCCGAGTTCGAGAGAGAGCCTGGTGATGGTTCTGGAAGCCCCATCCATAAGGATCTTGCCGACGCCAGTTGAGCCGGTGAATTGGATCTTGCGAACCCGAACGTCATCAAGCATCTCTTGGGCCATTGGGTGGGCGGCACCACTCACAACGTTGATTACGCCGGGAGGTACGCCGGCGTCTACGAGGGCCTCTGCGTAGGCGAACGCTGATCGCGGTGTGTACTCGCTGGGCCGCACAACAACCGTGCAGCCCGCGGCGAGGGCTGACGAGACTGCCCTGTTGACGTTGTACACGGGGAAGTTCCAGGCGGCGATAATGCCGACGACACCGAGAGGCTCGTATGTCACGTCGATACGACGGCCGGGCAGTCGTGCCGGAATGATCCTGCCACCAATCCTCTTGGACTCCTCCGCGGCGTACGTGAGGTAGTTCACCGCCGAGAGCCACTCCGCCCGGGACTCGGTGATCGGTTTGCCGGATTCCTCCGTCGTGAGCTGTCCATACGCTTCCGCTCGCTCACCGATGAGAGCAGCTGCCCGATGGAGGATGTCAGCACGAACGTAGGATCCAGCAGCCCTCCATGCACTGAGCGCGCCATGCGCTGCGTCGATCGCCATGCGTACGTCGGCGACCCCACCGGACGGCATGGCTCCGATAATCCGTTCGGTGGCCGGATTGATGAGATCACGAGTTGCGCCATCGGCAGCGTCTACCCAGTTGCCGTTGATGAGTTGCGAAAGGGCCGTCACGATTGATTCTCTCTTCTTGCGAGCGATTCGATTGCGCGAAAGCAGTTCGTACAACCAATACGATTGACTCGTGGTGTCTAAGGAGCGTATCACTTGCAGCGGACTCTGTCACACGCCATACTGCCGCTCGATCGTCGTATCGAACGCTTGACCCGTGCCGGCGAGATCGGTCGCTGTACCGGTGGGGACACCGATCAGACGGGCGCAGGCGGTGGACTGATACCGTTCCGAAGAGAAGTGATGCACAGCAACAGGTCGGAGGATTACATGCCACGGGACTCGCGATTCGACATCTTGTTCGAACCCGTTCGTATTGGTCCCGTCACGGCCCCGAATCGCTTCTATCAGGTTCCGCACTGCACGGGCATGGGCTACAGAAGGCCACAATCCCTTGCGGCTATGAGGGGTGTCAAGGCTGAAGGCGGATGGGGAACGGTCTGCACGGAGTACTGCTCGATCCATCCGTCATCTGACGACGAGCCCTTCCCATCGGCCTCTCTGTGGGATGAGAATGATGTTTCGGCACTCGCCCTGACTGTGGATCACGTCCACGAGCATGGTGCGCTCGCCGGTGTCGAACTCTGGCATGGCGGGGCCGGCAGCACCAATTTCTACTCCCGTGAAGCTCCACTCGGTCCGGCGAGTATGCCGGCAGGGATCTGGGATCCCGTGCAGACCAAGGCGATGGACAAGGCCGATATCCGCGATTTGAAGCGTTGGCACCTCGAAGCGGCGGTACGTGCCAAGAGGGCTGGCTTCGACATCATCTACGTGTACGCAGCACATTGGTATCTGATCCGTCAGTTCTTGCTGCCGTCGAACGTGCGAACCGATGAGTACGGCGGATCTGTGGAGAATCGAGCCCGGCTTCTCAAGGAGCTGATCATTGAAACGAAGGAGGCAGTCGGAGATACGTGTGCTGTTGCGGTGAGGTTCTCTGCGAGTTCCGGAGGACCAGACGACAACCAGGACACAGCAGAACCCATGGAGATGATTGAGATGCTCGGCGAGTTGCCCGATCTGTGGGACATCACCGTGCACGACTACACGTGGGAAATGGGCACGTCGCGATTCGTCCCCGAGGCAGCGCTCGAGGGCACTATGTCTTGGGTAAAGGGTGTCACATCGAAGCCTGTCGTGAGCGTCGGTCGGTTCACATCGCCCGACACGATGCTGAGGCTTGTTCGTCAAGGGGTCGTCGATCTCGTCGGTGCCGCGCGCCCTTCCATTGCAGATCCGTTCATTCCGCAGAAGATCGACGAGGGCCGTGAGGACGAGATCCGCGAGTGCATCGGCTGCAATATCTGCTACACCGGCGACCAAACAGGCACACCGATCAGGTGCACACAGAACCCGACCATGGGCGAGGAGTGGCGAAAGGGCTGGCATCCGGAGCACATCCCGGTGAAGAAGTCTGACTCCACGGTGCTGGTCATCGGTGGAGGTCCAGCTGGCTTGGAGGCCGCCGTATCGCTCGGCAAGCGGGGCTATGACGTCACACTCGCTGAGGCTCGCCGCGAACTAGGTGGACGAGTGACACGGGAATCCGAACTTCCAGGCCTCCGACAGTGGGCACGAGTGACGGATTGGCGCCTCAACCAGATTGCGAAGTTGCCGAACGTTGAGCATTATCTCGAGAGCGTTGTCGACGAGGAGCAGATCCGCGAGTTCGCTGCGGACCGAGTCGTTCTTGCAACGGGTGCGAAATGGCGCCGTGATGGCGTCGGCAGATGGCACGAAGCTGAGATCCCAGGGTGGGATGGTGCCACCGTGATGACTCCCGATGACGTATTTGAGGGGGTTGAACCCGAAGGTCCCGTGGTGGTCTACGACGACGATCATTACTACCTCGGGGGAGTCATCGCAGAGAAGCTGCGCAATGATGGTCTGGAGGTCACCCTGGTCACACCGGCGAATGAGGTATCGACGTGGACGACCCACACAGAGGAGCAGCATCGGATTCAGCAACGCATTCTCTCGCTGGGCATCTGCGTCGAAACAGGAACGTCACTCGCGGAGATACGGCAAGACTCTGTGGTTGCCGAGTGCGTGTTCACGGAAGACCTTCGCGAGATTCCAGCGGCGAGCGTGATCTTGATTACGTCTCGAACACCGAGGGACAGTCTCTACCACTCAATGAAGGATGAAATCGACATTGAGAGGATCGGGGACTGTCTCGCTCCAGGCACGATCGCGACATCGGTGTATTCAGGCCACCGATATGCGAGGGAGATGGATGCTGCCGATCCGGTCGGTCTGCCGTTCCTTCGTGAGCGTTGACAGCGAACGTTTGGGTCGCTACATACGCACTCGGGCGTTCATTGGGTCGTAGAACGAGCGAATGGATGGAGTGGCTGGGACCCTCTCGCTAGCGATCTCGATTTCGAACGTTCCGGAGTCGAGCCATTCCTTGGTAACCCCGTCGGTATTGTTGAGATATCCCATTGCCAAGCACCGATCCTCGACGTAGCTCCACATCCCCGAACTCGTGCGACCAACGATGACTCCATTCCGAAGGATCGGTTCATCGTGATACACCAACCGGTCGGGGTCTTCCAATCGAAACTGGATAAGCCGCTTGGTCCGAGGTGCATGGCGTTGCTCCATGAGCGCGTCCTTGCCATTGAACGATGGCTTATCCCACGCAACCGCGAACCCGAGACCGGCTTCGAGCGGTGTGTCCTGTCCAGTGATGTCGTGACCCCAGTGGCGGTACCCGGCCTCGAGCCGAAGTGTGTTCATGGCGTGGTAGCCCGCCAGCTCGAGTCCGTGCGGCTTGCCCGCTGCGACGAGCGCATCGAACAACCTCTCGGACTCGTCCCACGGAACGTACAGCTCCCAGCCGAGTTCACCCACGTAGGTCATGCGCAATGCCCTGACTTTGTGTCCTGCCACCACGATGTCCTGTGCGGTTCCGAACGGGAAGTCCTCGTTCGACAGACTCACGGGCGTGAGGTCGGAGAGCACGGCACGCGAGTTGGGACCCATCAGCCCAAACATCCCGAACTCGGTTGTGACATCGGTCACCGAAACCTGCCGGTTCTGACAACCCGCTCGGAGCCACGCTATGTCTCTGGTCCCTGACGCAGCCGCGGTCACGATGAAGAACTCCTCGGTGCCGATTCGGGTGACGGTTAGGTCTGCCTCGATTCCGCCGCCTTCGTTGCACCATTGCGTGTAGACGGCCTTGCCGACGGCCACGTCGATGTCGTTCGCACAGATCTGGTTGAGCGCATCCATCGCTTCGGGGCCCTTGACGACGAGCTTGACAAAACAGGTCTGATCGAACAGACCGACGGCGTTCCGGACTGCTGCGCACTCTGCCCCCGAGGCCTCAAACCAGTTCTGTTTGCCAAAGCTGTACTCGTAGACGCGATCCTGTCCCTCGGAAGCGAACCAGTTGGGTCGCTCCCAACCGGCAACCTCTCCGAACACTCCTCCAGCGGCTTCGATCCGAGCGTGCACCGGCGAGAGGAATTGGTTTCGGGCGCTTTCATACTGCCGAAAGGGCCAGTGCATCGCGTACAGAAGCCCGAGGCTTTCCGAGATCCGGTCCTCCAGAAACTCTGTCGCTGCCTGGTGGGGAAACGCTCGACGAATGTCGACCGAAGACAGGTCCATCGGAGAGCGACCGTCGATTATCCAATCGGCCATCACCCAGCCGACACCGCCTGCCGACTGGAGTCCAACCGAATTGAACCCCGCTGCAACGAAACAACCGTCGACTTCCGGCGCCTCACCGAGGTAATAGACGCCGTCTGGGGTGAAGGCTTCAGGGCCGTTGAAGAAGAGTTGGATTCCCGCATCTGCGAGTGCAGGTACACGACGCATCGCCCGCTCGAAGATCGGACCAACGTGTTCCCAATCCTCAGGCAGTGTTCCGAATGAGAAGTCTCGCGGGATGCCATCGAGATTCCACACCTTTCCACGTGGCTCGAAGAACCCGGCCATGATCTTCCCGGTCTCCTCCTTGAAGTAGGTGTAATTCGCGGGATCCCTGACTGTTGGCATCCCACGCTCAACACCCTCGAGCGGTTCCGTCACGATGTAGAAGTGCTCGCAGGCCTGGAGTGGCACATTGATCCCGGCTGTCGCAGCAAGTTGTCTCGTCCAGATACCGCTTGCAAGTACGACGGTCTCCGCTTCGATGTAGCCCTGCTCGGTATGTGCTCCAACGACCCTGCCGTTGTCGACACTGAGTTCTTGCACAGCCACCCCCTCGATGATGCGTGCGCCTCGCATCCTTGCGCCCTTGGCAAGAGAGAGAGTTGTGTCGACAGGTGATGCGACCCCATCCCTGGGGAGATAGAGAGCGCCAACGAGGTCGTCGGTGTGTAGAAGTGGGAACATCTCTTTGGCTCGATCGAGATCGATGACTTCAGTTTCCACGCCAGATGCTGTCGCCATTGAGGCGCCCCGAAGGATCTCCTCCCAGCGTTCGCTGTCAGACGCCACCGATATTGAGCCCGGTGTGCGGTATCCAGTCGCCTGACCCGTCTCCTCCTCAAGCTCCTCGAAGAGCCGCGAGGTGTACGTTGCGATCTTCGTAAGGCTGTGGGTTGACTTGAGCTGCGAGACGAGTCCGGCGGCATGCCACGTCGTTCCACCAGTGAGCGCCCCCTGTTCGATGACCGTGACATCAGTGACCCCTCGACGCGTCAGGTGGTACGCGATGCTGCATCCGATGATTCCGCCACCGATGACCAGCACCTGGGTCCGATCGGGGATACCGGCTCCGTTCGGCGTTGCGTTCGTAGTCATGTTTCGTGATCCCTTTCTGACGGCGCTCCGGCGTAGCTGTCTTCTGCGTCCAATCGGTCGGTGTGGCTCGGACCTGTCACGAGTCGAAACCGATACCGAATCGATCGAGCAGTCTCAGCCACGTTCCACGTCGGCCCGCTCTCCGATCTGCTCGCTGGATTGCCCTGCGCGTAATCTGCACACCGGCCCACCGAAGCGGTTCCGGCGGAAACGGTACGGGCTTCTTCCTGACCATCTCTAGCTCGGTTCGCTCGGTCGTCTGTCCGAAGACGAGATCGAGGGCAACTCGCGCTCCGAAGCGCGAAGCGCCGACACCGAGACCTGTGTATCCGGCAGCCCACACGAGTTGGCCGTCGTGGGCAAGACTCCAACCGGCAGTGAACCGAGTGGTTGTTGCAATTGGCCCTCCCCATCGGTGAGTGAAATGGAGGCCTTCGAGTTGCGGGAACGTCGTGAAAAAGTGCTCTGCGAGCATCCCGTGGGTGAAATCGCTCTGATCATGAACCGGATCGACGCCATTGCCGAAGTGATATGTGGCGTCGTAGCCGCCCCATAGGATGCGGTTGTCGGCGGTCAACCGGTAGTAGTGGAACTGGTTCGAGACATCGCCGAGGCCCTCGCGGCCCTTCCAGCCGACAGAGGACATCTGGTCGGAACTCAGGGGCTCAGTCATGAGCACATGGTCATAGACAGGTATGACGTGTCGTCCCTGGCTCCTTGAGATCCCTGCGTAGGCATTGGTCGCAAGGACGACACGATCTGAGAGCACTTCACCGCGCGACGTCTTGACGATGAGTTTTGATCCACTCCGGGAGACGCCGGTGACCGGCGAATGCTCAAAGACCTGTGCGCCAAGAGACTCAATGGCCCTGCGAAGGCCCCAGCACAGGCGAGCCGGATCGACCAGCGACATGTCGTTGTGGCGGATGAGTCCGCCCATGTACGTTGGCGAGTGCACCTTGGATTGCATCTCCTCGGCTCCGAGGAGTTCTACATCGTCGCCCATGCCGAGGTGGGTAGCGAGATCCTCCTCGAGAGAATCGAGGTGCCATTCGTCGGTAGCCACGCCGATTTCCGCCGCGCGATTGAAGTCGGCGTCGATCCGGTACCGATTGATCGCTGCCTCGATGGCGTCGAGGTTATCCCTACCCATCCGGACGAGCGTTGATATCTCGCCAGGCCAGTGGTGCGTCCCGTTGTCCAGCCCATGGGTCAGGGATCCATCGCAGAATCCACCGTTTCGTGAGGAGGCCCCAAAGCCACACCGCTGCCCTTCGATAAGCACGACGCTGAGACCCGGTTGTTCCTCGAGCGCTTGGAGTGCGGTCCATAGTCCCGTGAAACCTCCGCCGACAACCACGAGATCAGCAACGAAGCGTCCCTCGAGTTCGGGAGCGCGATCTGGAGAGTCACCAGCGTCCGACCAAAAGATGGCCCGGGAGCTGGCTTCGAGTGCCTCGGTGGCCCAGCGATTTGTCATGGTGTCGATGATTCCTCCACGATCCAACACGAACTCTGCAGGGAACCCCAGTCAGTGCTTGATCATCACGTGCTTGAGTTCGGTGTAGTGCTCAACGGCGTACATGGACATGTCCTTGCCGTAGCCCGACTGCTTGAATCCACCGTGCGGCATCTCGGAGATGACTGGAATGTGATCGTTGATCCAAACCGCCCCGAACTGGAGATTCTTGGCCATTCGCATGGCACGGCCCACATCGTTGGTCCACACGCTTGCCGCGAGTCCGTAGTCAACATCGTTCGCCCAGGAGATCGCCATCTCCTCGTCGGGCACCGACTGAACGGTGATCACGGGCCCGAATACCTCGCGCTGGACGATCTCAGAGTCCTGCTCAACACCGATGACAACCGACGGCTCGTAAAAGAACCCGGTGTCGTCCCTTCTGGAGCCACCGACGGTTATCTCTGCGCCGCCCTCCCTTGCCCTATCGACGAACCCAGACACGCGAGCGAGTTGCTCGGCGGACACGACAGGACCCATCTCTGTGGCTTCGTCCATCGGATCGCCAGTCACCACCGATCCAGCTGCCTCGGTGAGACCGGAGACAACGTCGTCATGGATCCGAGAGCCAGCGATTACGCGGCACGGGGCAGTGCAGTCCTGACCCGAGTTGTAGAAGCCGGTCTCCTTGAGGGTCGCCACCAACGCCTCGACGTCTGCGTCGTCGAACACCACGACAGGCGCCTTGCCACCGAGCTCAAGGTGGACTCGTTTGAGCGACTCGGATGCCGCTTTGGCAACCGCTTTCCCCGCACCTACCGAGCCCGTGAGGGACACCATCGCGACATCAGGATGTTCAACGAGAGCGACACCGGCCGTTGTGCCTTGCCCAAGCACAACGTTGAGCACGCCAGGGGGCAGTATGTCCTGCACCAGCTCTGCCATACGCAAGGCGGTAAATGGTGTGAGCTCGGACGGCTTCAGGACAACCGTGTTTCCTGCAGCCAACGCCGGACCCAGCTTCCAAGTCGCCATATTCAACGGGTAGTTCCAAGGAGCAATCGATCCGATCACACCGATCGGGTCCCTTCTGACCATGGATGTGTAGCCCTCGAGATATTCTCCCGCAGCCTTACCCTCGAGGAACCTGCCAGCTGACGCGAAGAACCGCCAGTTGTCGATTGTGAGATCCATCTCGAATTCCACGATCGACACAGGCTTTCCTACGTTCGCACACTCGAGCGCCGAGAGCTCTTCGATGTTCTCCTCGATCGCATCGGCGATCTTGTGCAGCGCCTCGCTTCGCATCCGGGGAGTCCAGTTGGACCACTCATCGAACGCACTGCTGGCCGCAGCGACCGCGGAGTCGATGTCTGGCGCGTCGCTTGAGGACACATCAGCGATCAATTCCCCGGTGGCAGGATTGATCACAGGATCAGTCCTGCCACTTTGTGCCGGAGTCCACTGTCCTCCTATGAGATTCTCAGTGAGCATTGCCAACCTCCTCAGTGTTCGATTGTGAATTGCAGAATGGCTTCAGTTTCAGACTTGGCTGATGCGCTCGGTGATTCATAGGCGGACGCGCTCGCTCTTCGGATCGTACATAGGGCGGAGTGAGGCTTGAGCCGGATACCGTTCGCCTGCAACCTGTATCTCGAAAGATGATGTGTTCACCATGTCGAGCGTCACGCCGTCAGCATCCTCGACGTATCCCATACCCATGGCGCCCCCGAGGGTGTGTGCGTAGGCGCCCGAGCGAAGATATCCAACTGGCGTGCCATCCCTGATGATGGGTTCCTCACCGTACAGCAGCGGCTCGGAGTCCTTGAGCAGGAATTGCACCAGCCTTGACTTCAGCGGTCGGCTCTCCTTCTGGCGAATCAAGGCGTCCCTGCCCACGAAGCCGTCCGGTTTGTCGAAGTCGACGGCCCACCCGACGCCTGCTTCGAGTGGTGTGTCCGAGTTCTCCATGTCGAGCCCATAGTCACGCCTGCCGGCCTCGGTCCGCGTGCTCTCCAATGTCTCCATCCCCGCATGTGCAAGTTCGAAGTCGGATCCTGTCTCGATGATGCGGTCGTACACGCCAACCGCAAACTCGGTGGGTACATAGAGCTCCCATCCCAATTCGCCCACGAAGCTCATTCGGAACGCCCAACCGCGAGCCTGGTGTATGTCGATCGTCTGAGCGGTGTAGTAGGGGAAGTCATCGTTGCCCAGGCTTGCGGTCGTGATGGTCGATAGCAGTTCTCTCGATCGAGGTCCCTGCACGCTGAGGAGGGCGAGTCCTGAAGTCATGTCGGTCACAGCGACATGTTCATCTGGTTGGACACTTCGTCTCAGAATCGTGGCCGTCCTGCGGTGGAAGCTCTCGGCAACCACGACAAGGAACGAATGCTCAGCGGTCCGCGTGATCGTGAGATCCGAAAGGATGCATCCTTCGTCGTTCATCCACTGGGTGTAGACGCACTGGCCGACGGGTACAGCAATGTTGTTTCCCGAGATCCGGTTGAGCAGCTCTTCTGCGTCCCTGCCGTGTACGAGGAACTTGGACATCGCTGATAGATCGAAGAGCGCCACCCCGTTCCTTACGGCGTAGTGCTCCTGAGCATGGAATTCGAACCAAGGTTGCCTCGCGTATGTCAGAGGGTGGTCGATCTCGCCGACTTCGGGTGGCACGAACCAGCCAGCGTTCTCCCAACCCGAGGACTCGACAAAGTGGGCACCCTTCTCGGCAAGGCGGTCGTGAATCGGAGATCGCCGAACGTTCCTTGCCGTCTTTGGGCTCGAATGTGGCCACGAGCCGGTGGAGTGCAGCCGTCCGAGGAGCTCGGTGCTGCGCTCGGCTAGGTAGGGACGATTCGTCTGGAAGGGCGACAAGCGCGCGATGTCAACATCGGTGACGTCGACCGGCGGGACGCCATCGACGATCCAGCTTGCGATGATCGATCCAGCTCCGCCCCCAGTGAGGATTCCGAGGGAGTTCATCCCAGCACCGACGAAGAAGTTCTTGAGCTCGGGGGCCTCACCGATGAGGAACCCATTGTCTGGCGTGAAGCTCTCGGGACCGGTGAACAGCTTTCGAATACCAACGTTCTCGAGCTCGGGCAGGATTTCCATTGCCAGTTCGAGGAATGGAGCGAGGCGGTCCCAGTCCGACGGTATCTCGCCGAAACTGAATCCTTCGGGGATCTTGTCGAGCGACCAGGGGGCCGAAACGGGTTCGAACAACCCGACCATCAGCCCGCCTGTTTCTTCGCGGTAGTAGGCGAAACGATCAGGGTCTTCGAAGATGGGCAGGTCGCGTGACACGCCCGGAAACGGCTCGGAAATCAGATAGGCGTGTTCGATTGCCTGAAGGGGAACGGAGACGCCAGCCATTGCTCCGAGCTCCTTCGCCCACATTCCTGCGCAGTTGACAACGTACTCGGCTTCAATTGCGCCCTGATCGGTCACAACGCCGGTCACCCGCCCTCCAGCTTGGTTGACTTCCACGACCCTGACGCCTTCGATGATCCGAGCTCCGCGATTCCTGGCTCCCTTTGCGAGAGACATCGCCACGTTCGCTGGGTCTGCCCTTCCCTCGTTGGCTGTGAAGTAGCCGGAGACCACGGAGCTTGCATCGAGTTGTGGCCACATGGCGGCGACCTCACCAGGGGACACGCGTTCGCGTTCGATCCCCATCAGCCTGAGGAAGTCGGCCTCCCTTGCGAGCTTGTGGGCCCGCTCCGGTGTGCTGGCGGTCTGGAGGTATCCAACAGGACGGAAACCCGTCGACAAACCGGTCTCTGCCTCCAGCCCCTCGATTAGATCACGTGTGTACTTCGCCATCCATGCGAGCGTCTCTGTTGTCATGCCTCCCGAGACGACCAACCCGGCCGCATGCCACGTCGTTCCTGATGTGAGTTGACTCTGTTCGAGAACCACGACATCGGTCCAACCGAGCTTGGTCAGGTGATACGCCACGCTGATGCCGATGATGCCACCGCCGACGATTACTACCTGGGCGCGCTGCGGAATTTCGGACGTACGAGGCGTCTCATGCACCATGGCTCAGTCTCCTAGGAGCGGCTCGTTGGCGGAACGGGTATGCATTCAGTGGCCCTTGGCATCTTGGCGCACATTAGCCGCTCAAGCCGATCCACGCACAACGAAACAATTGCACATTGTGGGACTGACAATCGAATGGGAGTTTTCAGGCCAACTGCCCTTTCGATTCATCCGAAAGAGGTTGAACATGCAAGCGGTAAGTGTGTGGACTATGCTCGCCTCACGAATTCGATCGGCCGCATCTGATCGGCGCATGAGGTGACCGGGTCGCGACACAAGGGACGAGCATTGAGCGAGAACCAAACGGCCGTGGGCCTGCGTGGCATCACGAAAATATTTGGAGAGGACGTCACTGCGGTCGATGACATTGACCTCGATATCAGTGACGGCGAGTTCTTCTCACTTCTCGGCCCTTCAGGATGCGGCAAGACCACCACACTGCGCATGATCGCCGGACTCGAATTCCCAACCGAAGGCAGTGTTCAGATCTACGGGGAGGAGATGGGGATCAGGCCGCCGAACAAGCGCCCTGTGAATACCGTCTTCCAATCGTATGCCTTGTTCCCGCACATGAACGTGGAAGACAACGTTGGCTTTGGATTGCGGATGCAGAAGGTCGACTCCTCAGAGGTGAAGCGGCGAGTTGCCGAAGCGATCGATCTTGTGCACCTTTCCGGGATGGAGAAACGCAGACCAAAGGCTCTTTCAGGCGGTCAGCAGCAGCGCGTCGCCCTCGCACGCGCGCTGATCAACAGACCGAACGTACTGCTGTTGGATGAACCTCTGGGCGCCCTCGATCTCAAATTGCGACAGGCGATGCAGTTGGAGCTCAAGGACATCCAGCACGAGGTCGGTATCACGTTCGTCTATGTGACCCACGACCAAGAGGAAGCACTGACGATGTCAGATCGGATCGCCGTCATGAATCAGGGCAAGCTCGCCCAGGTTGGGCGCTCCGAAGAGGTCTACGAGACGCCAAGTGATCTCTTCGTGGCAGGGTTCGTTGGCGAGATGTGTTTCCTGGAGGCCGAGGTGGCTGAGGCGGGAATGGTCAGGCTCAGTGGAGGCCAAACCGTGGCTGCGACGACATCCGATCCGGCGGGAAGCAAGGTGACGCTCGCGGTCCGTCCCGAGATGCTCCACCTGTTCGGAGACGCATCAGAGGCTCCGAGCGGCAGAAACTCTGTTGCGGGGACGATCGCACGGAACGTGTTCCTCGGAGACGCGATCCTCTACGAGGTTGACATCGGTCCGGCGGGAATGTTCGACGTGCGCGTCGAAAACATCCCGAGCATGCGCCGATGGGACGTCGGAGATCAAGTCGTCGTGGATTTCCATCGAGAAGCCGCAACCGCGTTGTCCGAATGACTGACCTACGGGAACGTGAGCCCATCGAGGACGACGTAGCGAGTCCGAAGCTCGAGCGGAAGGCGAGGCGAAGGAGCTCTTGGCGCGGATTCATGCACGCCGCTCCGGCATACGTCTACCTGACCGTCTTTTTCACGCTGCCCCTGATCATCGTGTTCGTGTTCTCGTTTGCGACTCGATCGAACATTGGTCTTCCGAGTCTCTCGGATTGGAATTTCGATTCCTGGACGCGACTGGCTCACCCGCTCGTAAGAACCATCGCAATACGGTCGTTCTGGATGGCGACCTTCAACACGTTGCTGTGCCTGGTCTTGGCGTATCCGTTTGCGTATTGGATCGCCACGCGCTCAAAGCAGCTCACACGAACGCTTCTTCTCATCGCCGTCCTCGTTCCGTTCTGGTCGAATTTCCTTGTTCGCACCTACGCATGGAGGATGTTGCTCGACTCCGATGGGTACATCACCCAGGTCGGACAGGCTCTGGGACTCTGGGATCGGATGCTCTTCACCGCACCGGCCGTATTCATCGGACTGGTCTACGGATATCTCCCGTTCATGGTGCTTCCGCTCTACGCTGCGCTCGAACGAATGGACTGGGATCTGGTCGAGGCCGGAAGGGATCTTTTCGCCTCCGGTCCGAAGGCATTCCAGAAGATCACGCTCCCCCTGTCGAAACCAGGGATCATCGCTGGATCGATCTTGGTGTTCATCCCGAGCCTCGGCGCTTATGTAACGCCTGACATCCTCGGTGGGGGCAAAACCAACCTGCTCGGTAACTTCATTGCACTCCAGTTCGGTTCGGCAGCGAATTGGCCGTTCGGATCTGCCCTTTCGTCGACGATCCTGATTGTCATGTTGTTTGCAACGGTCGTCTACTTCCGAGCAGGCGGTAGGACCGTATGACATCCCGTAATGCTGCTACTTCCCGCTGGACGGACCGGCTTCTGGCCATCAACGGCTGGCTGGTGTTTGCATTCCTCTATCTACCCATCATCATGGTCGTGGTGTTCTCGTTCTCCGCGTCCGCGAACGTGGGCATATGGGGCGGATTCTCGTTGCGGTGGTACGAAAGAATGTTCGCCAACGAGCAGCTCATGAATTCGCTCCAGAACTCGGTCATCATCGCGCTGATATCCACGGTTGTTGCGACGGCGCTCGGTACAGCAGCAGCGCTTTCGTTGGATCGCTATCGGCGATGGATCGGCCGCGGTGCATTCGACGGCTTGCTCTATCTGCCGATCATCATTCCCGACGTCGCGATGGCTGTCATGCTTCTCATGTGGTTCACACAGACTGAGCTCATCCCGTTCGGCCGCACGTCCATCACGTTGGCACACATCGCCTTCAACATCTCGTTCGTTGCAATCATCGTTCGCGCGCGGCTCGCAAATATGGACCCTGCCATGGAAGATGCCGCCTCCGACCTGTACGCCGGCAGATGGAAGACGTTCAGCAACGTGACCTTGCCGATGATACTTCCCGGAGTCCTCGGCGGCGCCCTCCTCGCTCTGACACTGTCGCTTGATGACGTCGTCATCACAAGTTTCGTGCAGGGCCCGGGAGCTACAACTCTCCCGGTATACGTCTTCGGACTCATCCGGAAGTCGATAACCCCCGAGATCAACGCTGTATCGACACTCATGATCACGATTTCAATGCTGCTGGTCCTGGGATCCCTCGGCCTCCAGCAACGCGCCGAACGAAGGAATTGATCCAACTGAGACACGTCCAACCGAAAGACAAGAACGACCAACCGAGAGACAAGAACCGATCCAAGGAGGACCAACGATGAAACGACTAGCGATCTTGGTGGCGATTGTGGCGCTCGTGGCCGCTGCCTGCAGCAGCGACGATGACGGCGTGCAAGCGCTCGCAGATGCGTGTGCACCTGGCGAAACCGACGGCGACCTGAACTTCGCGAACTGGACTGAGTACACGCCCACCGGTGTGTTGGCTGAGGAAGCAGAGGTCGAGGACCTTCTAAAAAGCTTCGAGGTTGAGTACGGCGTGAACGTGACGCTCACCGAGTACGCCGACAACGAGACAATGCTCGCTCAGGTCAGTGCTGGCGTTGCCTACGACGTTGTCGTGCCATCCGACTACATGGTGTCGATCATGAAAGCCGACGATCTCCTCGTGAAGGTGAATCAGGCTGCAGTGCCGAATCTGGCAGCGAACATAGCGCCGCTGTTCAAGGAGGCTTCGTACGATCCTGGGAATGAGTACTCGGCTCCGTATCAGTGGGGAACCACCGGAATCGGTTATCAGTACGGATCGATCGATGATACAGACGGCGTTTCGTGGGCCGTGATCTTCGATGCAGAGGTCAGCGCAGGCAACGCAGGGCTCATCTCTTTGCTAGACGACACGCGTGAAACGCTTGGGTCGGCGCTGAAGTACCTCGGGTACTCCCTGAACACCACGGTCGAGGCTGAGGTCGACGAGGCAGCCCAGTTGATCGCCGACACCAAGGGGCGTCTCGCTGCGTTCAACTCATCCTCGTACTGGACGTTGCTGACTACAGGCGAAACAGTCATAGCTCAAGGATGGAACGGCGACTTCCTGGCGGAGTACGACAGCATCTCGGAGTGGGACGACAACGGCGAACTCGTCTATGACGCCTACGAGGACTTCGGCTACGCCATTCCGATCGAGGGCTCCGCGGCCTGGGTTGACACGATGGCTATACCGATGACCGCTGAGCACCCTTGTACGGCGATGACGTTCCTCAATCACATGCTCGACGCAGAGAACGGCGCGGCGTTGACGAACTACAACTACTACGCGAGCCCGAATGCGGCGTCCGAGGAGTTCATCTATCCGGAAATCCTTGAGGACCCGTCCATCTATCCGCCACCAGAGACAATGGAGATCCTCGAGTTCTTTGCGGACCTGGGAGACTTCAACAACTACTATGCAGACGCATTTGCGATCGCAAAGGGTTGACGAGGCAGCGCACAACTGAGTAGACGAGCAACGAGGGGGGGGGATCCGGTATCGATATCGGGTCCCCCCTCTGGTTTGATTGGCAGACCCGCGGCTTCTGACAGTGGCTCGCGTATTCGAGGAGGAGTACCGTTGATTGGCGTCGATTCACATACTATCTGGGAGGCCCAATGACCAATGAAATCGTTCCGATCGGCACGCTGCCTGAGCTTGGCGTCGTGCCGGCCTCGATGTTCGCCCAGGTCATCCGATCGGAGAGGACAGGCGACCCTCGCGACGCGTTCGTCGTCGAGGAGATCGCGGTTCCGATTCCTGGCCCCAACGATGTTCTCGTCGCTGTCATGGCCGCCGGTGTGAACTTCAACAATGTATGGGCGGCCAAGGGTGTGCCGATCGATGTGATCAAGGTGCGTCAGAAGGGCGGTGACGCTCGGGACTACCACATCGGCGGGTCGGACGCCTCTGGGATCGTATGGGCGATTGGTGACCAGGTAACGCGAGTCGCCGTCGGCGATGAAGTCGTGGTGCACCACGGTGTGTGGAATGACGACGATCCATGGATCGTGGCCGGGAAAGACCCCATCATCGCTCCGTCCTCACGGATTTGGGGATACGAGACCAATGATGGGTCGTTCGCACAGTTCAGCCTCGCTCAGGAGCATCAGCTCATGCCAAAGGCTCCACGCCTCACGTGGGAGGAAGCCGCAGTACCGACGCTGGTCGGCACAACGGCGTACCGGATGCTGCATGGCTGGTCCGGCAATACCGTCGGAGAGGGCGACGTTGTCCTGGTGTGGGGTGGATCGGGAGGCCTCGGGGGCCAAGCGATCCAGCTCGCATCGCTTTCAGGAGCGAAGGCGATCGCTGTGGTATCGAGCGAGGAGCGTGGCAACTACTGCATGGACCTCGGAGCCGTCGGCTACATCAACCGCAAAGACTTCGATCACTGGGGCGTTCCGCCGCATTGGACCGACAGTGAAGGCCAGAGGGAGTGGACTGCGGGGGCTCGTGCGTTCGGAAAGGCGATGTGGGACATCCTTGGCGAACGCCGCAACCCGAACATCATATTCGAGCATCCAGGCGAAGACACGATCCCAACGTCGATCTTCGTATGCGAGCCAGGGGGGATGGTGGTCATCTGCGCCGGAACGACAGGCTACACAGCGGTCGTAGATCTTCGATACCACTGGACGAGGCAGAAGCGACTGCAGGGGTCCCACGGCACAAACGACGAGCAGGCGTACGCATACAACCAGCTCGTCGTCGACGGGAAGATCGAACCGTGCCTCGGGCGGGTCGCCCGGTTCGAGGAGATCGGTGAGGTCCACTACGACATGGACCTCGGCAAGCTCCCGCCTGGCAACACGGCCGTGCTCATCGGTGCACCCGAACCCGGGCTAGGTCAGAGCTGAATGGAACCAGCACAGGCCTGGAGCTCGCGGGGTGCGTATCCCTTCGCTGAGAGACGCTGCAATCTGGCGTTTCGAGTTGAGCCCCGTGCCACCACGATCCTCAGCTGTTCAACATGAATTGTTGCGTGCTCAACGCTGCGGTGTTCATGCAGCCGAGCGATCGAAACGGTAGATTCGTCTCATGACGCCTTCGAATTATGCACGCATCTACCAGCGCTCTCTTGATGATCCATCGGGGTGGTGGGGAGAGATCGCGGAAGGCATCGATTGGTACGCGAAGTGGGACACCGTGCTCGACGCTTCAGCCGAGCCGGTGGCTCGATGGTTCTCAGGCGGCAGTCTCAACACGTGCTACAACACGCTGGATCGACATGTGCTGAACGGTCGGGGCGATCAGGCAGCCCTGATCTACGACAGTGCAGTGACCGATACGGTGGCTACGTACACCTATCAAGAGCTGCTTGAACAGGTCA
>Ga0255048_10001080_pt1 | contig 19844 bp, 15 predicted proteins | sample JV7_2_2_MG_FD_183619 | JGI IMG/M metagenome (GOLD analysis project Ga0255048, IMG submission 183619) | Seawater microbial communities from Jervis Inlet, British Columbia, Canada - JV7_2_2 | ecosystem: Environmental > Aquatic > Marine > Inlet | place: Canada: British Columbia | collected 2016-10-06
GAACTAGGAGTCAGTCTCACCTATCACCCCGAAACGAAGTCGATCGAGGTCGGGGCCGGAGCACCTCATGTACTCCGGGTTGGTGTCGGAGGGGGGACTTGAACCCCCACGCCCATAAGTAGGGCACTAGCACCTCAAGCTAGCGCGTCTGCCATTCCGCCACTCCGACGTGACATGGTTGTCGAGGTTATCGCCGAATCAGACCCGGACGAACAGAAAACTCAGGGCAACCACCGTGAGGATCCAAACCAGTGCGAACACGAACGTGATTCGGTTCAGGTTGCGCTCGGCAGCCGTAGAACCAAGCGCCGCGCCACCTCCACCTCCGAACATGTCGGAAAGACCGCCGCCACGTCCACTGTGGAGCAGAATTCCGCCGATCAGGGCAAACATGGCCACCACATTGATGACCAGCACGATGTAAAGCATCACGTCACGCACGGTGAACGATCTTATCGGGCGAGCTTGCTGTCCGGCGGCAAAATAATCACAGTTGAGGACATCCAGCAGGTCACTGGATCAAGCCGACGACCTACTCACAACGAGGCCGTCATTGAGCTCGAATGTGCGATCGGCGACCGAAAGGATCGAAAGATCGTGTGTCGCCACCAGCGCTGCGACTCCGCTCTCGGCGACCACCCGACGGATCAACACCATGATCTGAGCGCCGGTGCGTGAGTCGAGCTGACCGGTCGGCTCATCGGCGATCAGAAGCAGTGGTGACGCAGCGAGAGCACGAGCGATCGCGACTCGCTGCTGCTCACCACCGGAGAGCTCGTTCGGGCGGTGACGGCCCCGACCACCAAGCCCGACGAGTTCGAGCAGCTGGCTCACCCGTCTGGCTCGTTCGCCACCAGGAATGCCCTGCAGCCGGAGCGGCACCTCGACGTTCTCAGCCGCACTCAGCACAGGCAGCAGCCCGAATCCTTGGAATACGAACGACACAGCGGTACGACGGAGATCGGTCAACTCGGCATCGGTGGCGGCGACCAGGTCGCGCCCGCACACCTCGATCGAACCGGAATCGGCACGATCGAGCCCGCCGATCAGGTTCAACAACGTGGTCTTGCCCGACCCTGAGCGCCCGTGCACCGCAACCAGCGACCCCGAATCCACAGTGAGGTCGACCCCCTGCAGCGCGCGCACCGCCGCTCGCTGGCCGCTGTAGTCCTTGGTGACGCCTACCAGTTCGGCGACCACACTCATGGCATGCCTCCCTGATCGTGCGGCTCGGGTTTGGACCACGAAGCCTCGTCAGTCTCCACATCGCGCCACACGCCGATGTGATCCCGTTCGAGCTCCAACCGAACCCGTCGCTTGAGATCGAGGTCGCTCACGTACCGCTCTGGAAGCTGCAACCGGCCGGCCGAGTCGAGTACCGAGAACTCACGGGCGATCACACGCGTCGCGTCGAGCCCGGCTCCCTCGCGCACAATCTCCGAACTGATTCGGCCGTCACGGATCGCCACCGTACGGTCGACCTGCTGCGAGACCAGCGGATCGTGGGTGACGATCACGCCCGTGACACCCAGTTCGGAGTTCACGCGACGCAGCACGTCGAACACCTCGACCGCCGTCGCTGTGTCGAGCTCACCGGTCGGTTCGTCCGCAAGCAGGAGCTGTGGCCGATTGGCGAGCGCCACCGCGATCGCGACACGTTGCTGCTCACCACCGGACATCTCGCTGGGGCGATGATCGACCCGGTCCGTCAGGCCGACGAGTTCGAGCAACTGTTCTGCCCTGATTCGTCTCGTGCGCCGGGACTCACCGGCGATCGCCAGCGGAAACTCGACATTGCGACGGGCGTCGAGATACGGCTGCAAGTTTCGCGATGTCTGCTGCCAGACGAATCCGACGACCGTACGCCGGTATTCCGTCCGTTCCCGGGTGTTCATCTTCATCAGATCATGCCCACCCACGAGCGCCGTGCCCGCCGTTGGCTCGTCGAGACCGCCGAGCACGTTGAGCAGCGTCGACTTTCCTGACCCCGATGCGCCGATCACGGTGATCATCTCGCCCGACTCGACGCGCAAATCGAGACCCTGGAGTGCGACCACCTCGATCTCGGCAGACTTGAAGATACGAACCAGGCCCTCGCACACAAGCGGGCCGCTAGTGCGCGATGTTCGTTGTGGACTCGTCAGAATGTCGACCATTGGCACCTCTTCAGACTCGGTGACTGCTCCAACAGTAGAGAACCGGGAGCCGGACCGCGGATCACAGGGCACCGTCGGTTCGAAGGATCTCGCCGACGGGACCAACCACGATGCGCCGTACCATCACGACGATGACCGCGATCGCTGCCAACCCCAGCAGCGCAGCTATCACAGTTACGGCGACCACGTCGGGCCGGATCGACACCGGACTGCCGGCCGCGAACGACGACAGGTCATAGCGTCCGTCGTAAAACCACACGACCATCCAGCCCACGAGCGAGCCGGTGACGACACCCCACAGCACGGCGGGGACCAGCTCGGATGCGACCGCCCGAAAGATCTCTCGAGGACCGGAACCAAGAATCCCGAGAATCGCGACCTCGGCTCTGCGTTGGCGGGCGGTGACAACGGCTATAGCTACCAGACCCAACAGCGCCAACAGCACCGCCATCAGGCCGGCGATCAAATACCCGCGATGGACCGCTCGACTGAGCGGATCGTCGCGTTGCACGTCGAGTAGGTCGCTACGTGCCTCGAGCTCGTCTCCGACTGCGGCGGCAATCTGCTCGGCGCTCGATCGAGCCTCCTGCGACACATCGATGAAGATCTCGTTGAAGGCCGGCTCGACACCCGAAACGCCGGCGTAGCGAGCGCGGTCGGCGAGCACCCAGTCGCTGCTGCGCCCGAATCCCGAAGTCCGGGTCTCGACGACCACAAACTCCTGTCCAACCCTGCTTCCGACACCGACGAACGAGTCACCGACCCGAACCCGCTGTCCACCGATTCGATCTGATGCGACGACCGGGACCGCTCCGGAAATGGCCTCCTCGTCGAGTTCGGCGGGATACCCGGCATCGGCTGCGGTTCCATTGGTGATCTGCCTGAGAGGAGCGACGTCGATCGTGACGAACTGCACATTGAATGTCGCCTCGTTGCGACCGATGTTGATGCGGGTGCTTCCCGACGCCGACACAAGCGCATCGGGTATCTGGCGAAACGCCTCGAGGGCGGACGTCTCACGGGTGTCGAGTCGATAGGGAGCGCCGACGGCCACCCAGCTCGCATCGACCGCTCCGCGAGCCAGCGATCGATCGATGCTCACGCCCAACGACGCCACGGTGAGCGCCAGTACGAGCACGGTATGCACGCCGAGCGTCGCTTCGGGTGCCGTAATCACCCGACGCAAGCCGACCAGGCGACCGGGACCCAACGCCAATCCGTGACTGGCGACTCGACGCAGGATCGCCGGGAGCATCCACCGCGAGAGATAGACGACGGCGAGTGGGATCAGAACGGGGAGCAGCACCACCAGCGGATCCACGCCAGGTGCGTCGATCGCGAGGCCTCTTCGGCGAAACGTCACAACCGCGGCCACCGCGATCACCACCACCAGAGACCCACCGATCCGCGCCCACCGACCGATGCCGGGATGCGGGGCCGCTCGACCTGACACGGCGACCGACCTGAGCCCTTCTGAGACAGCCATCAGGCCAGCCGCGCAGACCGCACCGCCGAACAGCGAAACCAACAACAACTTCTCGAGCGACGACCCAGAACCACCGATCAGGGCGATCGCCGCGACTGCTCCCACGAGCACGGCCGATCCGGCGATCACCGTCATCTCCGCCAAGCCGCCCGACACGAGTTGCCAACGGGACGCTCCCCTCGCTCGGGCGACGGTCAGCCAGCCGCGCCGACGCCCGAATGACGCCAGCAAAAGTTGGCCGAGCGCGATCAGGGCGACCCCGAACACGCCCACCGCGGCGAGCACCAGTGTCGAGCGAGCGGCTCGCCGTTGATCCTGTTCGACCTCAAGGATCGGGGCAAGGCCGGCCGTCACCCCAGGGCGGCCGAGCGCCGACTGACGAGCAAACGAAGCATCCAAGGCCGTGAGGCCGGCGAGCGTGGCGCCCACCGAGTCGAGATCGACCGCCCCGTCGACCAAATCGCGGCGTTGCTCGACCAGGAACGGACTGCTCTGCTCGACCAGGAACGGGCGCGTCGGAAGCTGATCGGGAGTGATCATCGCGAATGCGAATACCGACGCACCGGTACCCGTGTCGGCGACCGTTGGACGGTGCAAGCGGGCATCGCCGAACCAGTACGACTCCCCCGGCGGGCTTAGATCGCGTAGCCCTACGAGTTGCCCGACGAAATCGTCGGGAAGCCCGCCGTCGAACTGGCGGGTGATGAGGTCGGTCGAATCGGTGGTCAGTTGAACGACTTCGCCAAGCTTCCACCCGAGCTCACTGGCCGACGCCTGTGTCAGCTCGAACTCGAGGACTTCTTGCTCGTTGATCGTTCGATCGGTTCGTTGCGATCGGCGTCCCTCGACGAGACGACTGTGCTGGTCGAGTTCGGGATGGGTGCGAAACGTCACGAAGGTTGGCAGCGGCGGTGCGGGCGGCGGCTCGATCGGTTGATCTACCTCAGGTTCGGTCACGCCGATACCGCTCACGCTGAAACGACTGGAGTCGGCGATGAGACGCGGCGGGCCGTAGCGAGTCAGAACAGACGCGTCGATCTCGACCGCTACGTCGTCGAGGCGTCGGCGCTGCTGCTCTAGTGGATCGTCGTTGAATCCCCGCGGAAACTGATCGATCAGCCGAATCGCGAGCCTGCGGTCGGCGGCGTCCGCGAGGCTGATCGCCCTGTCCAAACTGGCTCGTTCGGCCTTCGTGAGCTGGCGCGGTGCCGCCACGGCGACGAACGCAAGCACCGCCAGCATGATCGAGACCACGGCTGCCACCGACAGATCCGAGCGACGGCCCACCCCGACCAATGCCGCCCAACCTCCGCCCCAGCTTCGCGTGTTCACGAGGTGTCACCGATCCGCAGCTCGTCAGCTGTTCGGTGACGGCGCAGTAACCGACCTGTCACCACCGGTAAGGCCATCCCTGCCGCAACGGCGACCGCCACAATCACAGTGATGGTCGTCCACGGCACGACGAGCACCGGTTTGGGCACCGATCGTGACCCATCCCCACCGATCGCCAGACTCGGCAACGCGAGTTCAGCGAGGGCGATGCCCGACCCCAGGCCGGCCGCCGCAGACAGACCGACGAGCGGCACCGTCTCCAGAAACAGCCAACCACGAAGTTCGGAGACGCGGGTGCCCATCGCCCGCAGGAGGGCGAACGTAGCCCTCCGCTCGCGCGCCCCGACGACGGCGGTCAGGATCAGCCCGATCGCAGCGATCACCAACGACGAGACGAGCGCCAGACCGAGACTGCCGGCCAGTCCGACCGTCACCGGGGCCCGCGCGTTCTCGACCGCTTGTTGGCGTCGATCGACGTACGACACGCTCGAGTACGGAGCACCCGACAGCGTCCTGCCAATTTGGTCCGCTCGCTCGGCGTCGGTCGTCAGCGCCCATTCGTCGACACGTTCGAACCGACGCGACCGCGACCATCGATCGACGCTGATTGTCTCCCAGTCGACAAGCATCGCGACCGGCTCGTCGACGTCAAACGGGACGACCGGGATGACCCCGTCGATGCGTAGCTCGACACGCGTGCCCGAGATCCGCGCCGCCACAACGTCACCGACCTGAAGCTCGGTGTCAGCAAGCAGCTGTGGGGTGACCAACACCGGCACCTCGAAACCGTTGCCGACACCGAACTCGCCGGTGCCGAAGTGCGCCCTGAGCACACCGCTCGTCTGTTCGGTCAAGCCGGTGTCCAAACGCAGCTCGAGCCCTTCGGCGGTGCCGCCGGCAGAAACGGCAGGAGCAGCGAGCGGATTGCCGAGCGTGACTCCGCCGACCACCCAATCATCGTCGAGCGAGATCTCGCGGCTGCCGACTCGAGGCGAGCGGAGATCGAGGTCGAACACCGCACTCGGCAGCGGATCCTCGTTCGATCGACGGTCCTGCACAGCGGGAGCGCTGACCTGGATCTCGATCAGGCGGGCCGGACCGGTGACCGCCAGTTCGATACCCGGCACATCAGCCGAGGTCAGCCGAAAGGTCAACTCTCCGGCCGTCTCTTCGATCGGTATCGGATCGGCGTCGGCGCGAACCAACGTGCCGTACCCGTCGATAAAGACCACCGACACTCGGATCACCCCTGCCGCCGTGGAGGGTTGTGCCAACAGCTCGTACTGGATCTTGAGGTCGCCGGTGACCTCGCCGAGTTCGATGCCTCCCAGATCACCGGGAGCGAAGATCCCGCCAAGTGAGGTTGCGGATCGCTCGGCACCGTACAGATCGCTCCGGAGACGCAGAGTGTCGACGAGTTGCGTCGTGTCGGTAGCGATCACGGAGACCGGCCCGAGGTTGGTCGAGAGCGTGGCGGTGAGGCGGTCGACCGGGACCACCCCAGTGATGCCTGCGAGCTGCCGATACGAGTCGGGAACGAATCGTGGCTCGATAATCGCAGTCGGACGCGGATCAGGGACGACCGTTGAGTCAGCCGAAACGCTTGCGTCGGCCTGATCCCCCAGCGATCGTTGCCACGACGCAGCGTGGACGGCGGCGAACGTGCCGACCGTGACCGAGAGCACCACCAACACCGATGTCCGAGCAGTGCGTCCCGGACGCCGGGCGAGCTCCCACCCCGCCAGGGCCAACGACAACACACCTCGCGACGAGGTGAAGCGCTGAGCGATCGTCGCCACCCCGGAGATCAGGCGCAGGGTGAGCAACGAGGCGGCGATCACCCCAAGCATCGGTGCCAACACGAGCACCGGGTCGGTACCGAGCCGTCCGGCAAGATCGGTCGTCGCCGCCCCCGACCCGCTGAGCCGCCACAGACCGAGGGCCGCCAGCAAAGCAACGCCGATGTCGAGGCCGGCGCGTTGCAGACCGAGCGGTCCGTCAGGTCGTGATCGGGCGGCCTCGGCGTCTGCGAAACCCCTCGCGGACCGCACCGCCGGCCACGCCACAATTGCCACGACGAGTACCCCGACGATGATCGACGCGACCCACGCTGCCACCGATGCCGTCGGTCGCAGGTCGAGACCGGCCGACGCCACGGGGCCCCACCGCTCAACGGCTTCAACCACCCTCGCGCCGAGCCACGGCCCGAGCACGACAGCCGGAACTGCGATCAGTAGCGCCTCGACGGCCGCCATCACGCCGAGTTGTTCGGCCGTCGCGCCGCGCGACCTCAGCATCGTTGTCTCGACCGCCCTAGTCGAAACGAGCACGGAGGCCGACAGTCCGACCCCATACAGCGCGACGCCGACGAGCTGGATGAGAATCGCGGCGATCACCGCAGCCGTCGACCCGATCGCCCGGTCGGTGTCGGCAACCAGGGCAGGCAACTCGGTGGCCACGGCGACGCGCTCCGTATCGAGCCGATCGGCAAGCCGGCGATCGATGTCGGACGCGCCGCGTCGCAACCTGTCGAGGTCACCGGTTGTGACGCTGTCCGGCTCAGGAATCGCCCTCCACCTGTAATTTGCTGTGTCCGTAAACGTCGAGAAGTCTGCAGGCTCGACCAGGAACGGTCCGATTTCGGTAAATGATCCACCCGCCGTCAGGCCCTCTCGGAAGACAGGCTGATCAAACCACAGATCGTCGAATTGATCGATCGGTTCGACGAGCGCAACCAGTTCCAACACGACAGGGGGCCCGTCGCCGCGGGTCAGCTGCACGCGATCGCCGAGGCCGAGGCCGAGCAGCGAGGCCGCATCGACGTGGAGACGGGCGGCGAGCGCGTCTGCGCCGGACTGCACCACCGGGCCATCGACGACTCGTAGCATCGGACGTGTCGACGTGATCGCGCCGATGCTCGTGATCCGCCCGTCATCGTCCAACTCGCTCGGCAGCGCGTAGGTGTCGGTCCGCGCCAGCGTCGCTGTCGTCAATACACCCGGCAGCCGCGACGACCCGATCGACTCGAGATCGGTTGTGGTTGACACCCAAGCCGAAGCATCGGCGCGGAAAGTCGCTTCGAGACCGCTCTCCGCCGGCGGAGCGTCGGCGAGTGTGGATCGAAGACCGGCCTCGATCACGGCAGTCGAGTAGAGCGGCACCGCCGCTACGAGTGTGGTCGCGACCGACGCCATCACCAAGGCCGCCAGCAGTAGAACGATCGAGGCCCGACCGCGGGGCAGTATGGAGAACAGCGGCTGACGCAGATTCACGCTGGTCGTCCCTCGCACTCTGTGGTTTCCGACACTTGACGCCAGCGGTCCCTACGTTCATCGGCGCCAAAGCGGCGCTGTCGACTCAAGATCAAATCGACCCTATCTTTGTGGCCCCAACCGGCCCGCGCTCGGTCGGTAGAGCGCGGCGGGTATCACGGGCCTCGCCGTGATAGTCGGGGCGCGCCGTAGTCACGTGCCCGGTTCTGGCCGCCAGTGAGAGCGTCGATACAACCATGTCGGGGGCACCTTGTCGCCAGGTCGCGGCAACATCGACGCACCCGACGCATCACCGTCAGCTTCCACGATGTCGACCAACCCGTCGAACTCTGCGGCACTCTCCAGTCGGTCGACGAGCAGATACCGGCGGCGCCCCTTCACGAGCGCCAGGGCACCGTGCTCGAGCCGTCGATCGACGCGGATCAATGTTGGCCTTGTCCGCGTCAGCAGATGGTCGTCGGCCCAGCGGAAGTGCTGGCGACGCAGCATCATGCGTCTGGTCACGCCCCCCGAGGTAAATGTCGAGGCGATCGGGTAGTCGAGCACCATTGCCAGCACCAGTACCCATCCAACCCCGAACAGAACCGTCGGAACTGGCCCGAAACCCACCTGTGACACCGCGATCGTTCCGGCCGCGCCCACGATGCCGGCACCGAGCGAGCCGAGGATGATGCCACGCCATGAAGAATGCACCGTGACCGACTCGACGCCGGACCTTTCGGACACGTCAAGTGCCGGCGATGTCGACGGTACGACCCATCGACTGCACCCGCTCGAGAAGCGTTTCGTTCTCGTGCAGGGGGAAGTGACAGGACACCTGGCGACCGGTGCCCCAATCCTGAAGTTCTGGTACCTCGGATGCACACCGATCGACGGCGATCGGGCAACGGGTCCGAAACCGACAACCCGACGGTGGGTTGGCCGGACTCGGAACGTCGCCCTGCAAGATGATCCGGGTGCGCGACCGCTCACGGCGCGGGTCGGCCACGGGTACCGCTGACAGCAGCGATTGGGTATACGGATGGGCGGGCGAACCGTACAGTGCGTCGCGGTAACCGATCTCGGCCACGCGGCCGAGGTACATGACAGCGACACGGTCGCTGGTATGGCGCACGACCGACAAGTCGTGGGCGATAAAGATGAAACTCAGATCGAATTCATCCTGGATCTCGTCGAGCAGGTTGAGCACCTGGGCCTGGATACTCACATCGAGCGCGGAGACCGGCTCGTCGAGCACGATCACCTTCGGGCGCAGCGCCAGCGACCGGGCGATACCGATCCGCTGGCGCTGGCCACCGGAGAACTCGTGTGGGTAGCGATTGCCGTGCTCGGGCAAGAGGCCGACCCGCTTGAGGAGATCGGCAACCCATTCGCGAGTCTCCTTCTTGCTGAACCCGTGGATCCGCATCGGCTCACCGATGATGTCGCGTACCGGGATGCGCGGGTTGAGCGACGCGTACGGATCCTGGAAGACCATCTGCAGGTCACGTCGAAGTTCGCGCAGGCGCGACTTTGATGCCGTCGTGACGTCCTCGTCGCCGAACATCACCCGGCCGGAGGTGGGTTCGACCAGACGCAACAGCGACCGGCCAACGGTCGTCTTGCCGCATCCCGACTCGCCGACGACACCGAGAGTCTCGTTCTGGTACAGCTCGAAACTGACGTCGGAGACGGCTTTGACCTGGCCGATCTCGCGGCGGAACACACCGGCTCGAATCGGAAACTCCTTGACGAGGTTCTCGACCCGCAGCAGCGGCACGCGTGCATCGAAGCCCGCTGACAGAGCGCCGGAATCGAGTGCGGCAACGTCGATCGGGCCGTTCATGACGGGGTTCCCGCCGCGGCGGACGCCATGTCGTCGGCACGGTGGCAGCGACTCGCGTGCGAGTTTGCGATGTGGATCAGTTCAGGCGTGGCCTCGGCGCACCGCTCGACGGCCATCGAGCAGCGAGGCCGGAACGGACACCCGGACGGAGGATTGAGCAAGCTCGGCGGGTTGCCGGGAATCGAGGCGAGATCCTCCTTGTTTCCGTCCAGATCGGGGATCGAGTCGATCAGCGCCTGCGTGTACGGGTTGCGCGATTCGTAGAAGATCTCGTCGATCGAACCGGTCTCCATCAGGCGGCTGGCGTACATCACCTGCACCCGATCGGCGCTGCCGGCGACGAGACCGAGATCGTGGGTGATCAGCATGATCGCCGTGCCTGTGGCCTTCTGGACATCGTGCAGCACCTCCATCACCTGGGCCTGCACGGTGACGTCGAGCGCTGTCGTCGGCTCGTCGGCGATCAGCAACTTGGGGTCGTTCGAGATCGCCATCGCGATCATCGCCCGCTGACGCATGCCGCCCGAGTACTCGTGCGGAAACTGCGACGCCCGGCGGCGCGGCTCGGGCACGCCCACCAGGTCAAGCAGATCGATCGCCCGCTTCTGAGCGGCCTGCTTCGAAACATCGTTGTGGACGCGGATCGCTTCGACGATCTGTGCGCCCACGCTGAAGACCGGGTTGAGCGCCGTCATCGGATCCTGGAAGATCATCGCCACGTCGCGACCGCGGATCGCCCGCATCTCGTCGTCGTCGATCGTGAGCAGATCCCTTCCGTCGAACTGCACAGACCCGGTGATCTGGGCCGACCGAGGGTGAAGGCGCATGATGGCTAGCGCTGTCACCGATTTTCCGGAGCCCGATTCGCCCACGACCGAGAGCACTTCGCCAGGGAACAACTCGAAACTCACGTCGGTGACGGCACTGACGAGACCCGACTTGCTGGGGAACCCGACCGTCAGATTGTCAACCTTGAGGAGCGGTGTGCTCATCAGCCGCGCTCCGACTTGGAGCGCGGGTCGAGAGCATCGCGGAGACCGTCACCGAGGAAGTTCACGCAGAGCACGATCAACACGATCATGATGCCCGGAGTGAGCACTCGAAGCGGATCGTTGTCGATGTTGCCCTTGGCATCGGCCACGAGCAGGCCGAGCGAGGTTTCAGGAGGCTTGACCCCGAGCCCGAGGAACGACAGCGTGGACTCGAGCACGATCACCGTTCCGACCAACAAGGTGATCTCGACGGCGATAACACCGATCACATTGGGAAGGATGTGGCGGAAGATTATGCGGCGGTGGGATGCGCCCGCAGCACGCGCCGCCATCACGAACTCCTGCTCCTTGAGCGAGAGCACCACCCCGCGTACGATGCGGGCGATCCGGGTCCACAACAGGGCCGCCAGCACCATCGCCAACTTCCACCAGGTGGAGCCGAACTTCAGGGCGAAGACCGAGAGAACGATCAGGGCCGGGACGACAAGGATCAGATTGATGACCTGCGAAATGATCGCGTCGACGGCCTTGCCGAAGTAACCCGCCACTGCGCCCATGACCGTGCCGAATGCCGTCGCCAGGCCGGCGGCGACAAACCCGATCCGAATCGAGAGCTGACCGCCCTCGGCGGTGCGCACGAACAGGTCTCTGCCGATCTCGTCGGTACCGAACCAATGGGCCTTGGTGGGGCCGGCCAGACGATTCAGCACGTCGTAGTCGTCGACCTCGAAGTCGCTCAAGATCGGGCCGATGAAGAACGCCGCAATGATGAGCATCAGTCCCGCCGCGCCGACGATCGCGAGCTTGTGGTGAATGAAACGTTCGAAAGCGAGCCGGCCGAAGGTCTTCGGCTTGTCGGAGAGGCCTTCGAGGTCGTCGGCGGCGGCGAGCATCACAGCGATCGAGCTATCGGGCCCGTCGCTGCCGGACGGTTGATTTCCTAGATCTGCCATGTCAGTCGAACCGAATCCGTGGATCGAGAATGCCGTACATGATGTCGGCGATCAGGTTGAACACGACGACGATTGTGCCGGTGAGCATCACGAATCCGAGCAACAGGTCGAGGTCGGGTTTGGCAAGCGCCGTCAAGAATGCGGGGCCCAGGCCGGGCCAAGAGAAGATTGATTCGGTCACCACTGCGCCGCCGAGCAGGGCCGACAGGTTGAGGGCCCACAGGGTCACCAAGGGGATCAGGGCGTTTCGCAGGGCGTGCTTCCACACGATCGTGCGCTCTGGCAGACCCTTGGCGCGGGCCGTGCGAATGTAGTCCTGGTTGAGGGTCTCGAGCATCGAGGAACGACCAAATCGGCTGTCGGCCGCGATACCGAGGATCATCAACGACGTCACAGGCAAGGTGACGTCCCTGACGAGTTCGAAGAAGTTCTCGCCCGTTTTTCGACCCGTGTTGAAGGGTTTGACACCGAACCAATTCTCGAACTGAACACCGAAGATGTTCTGGAGCAGCAGCGCCATCACGAACGACGGGAAGGCGAAGCCGAAGAAGGCCAGGCCGGTGAAGAAGTAGTCACCGAAGGTGTACTGATGGCGAGCGGAATACACCGCCAACAACAGGGCGACGATCGAGCCGATCACGAACGCAGGGATCGCGATCATGGCGGTGTTCTTACCGCGCTCCCAAAGGATCTCGCCAACCGGGCCACCGATCGAGTTGGACTCGCCGAAGTCGCCCCTGATCGCACTGCCGAACCAACTGAACGGCCGGATCCAGACGCTCTGATCGAGGTTGTAGACCTCGGTGATCTGGTCGTAGCCGTCCTGGCACAACGGCAGGCACAAGATGAAGGTGGAGCGTGGATCGGTCGTGGTCGAGACACCGACGTGTACCAGGTACAGGGCGATCATCAACAACGGGATGGTGACGAGCAGACGGCGAATGATGTAGGCGAGCAAGGGGCGAACCTTAGACCACTTTTCGAGGATGGATGGGTAGCGGACGCGCAGGGTCCCGGTGGTTTTCCACCGGGACCCTGCTGTTCACATCATGAAATTGATGATGATCAACCTTGATTCGCTCAGTCGGCGAACACGTAGTCGACCACGTTGACGATCGGGCCGGCCGAGTTGGCGTCAGGAGAGACACCGTTGCTCGACAGATCCGACGTGAAACCGTAGAACGACGGCTTCTGCGTGATCGGCAGCATGAACAGACCGGTCGGGTCCATCAACAACGTCGTCACGTACGTGTCCAGCTCGTTGTAGCAAGCCGCACGGGCGGCGTCGTCGACGATCGAGTCACACTCGACCGACTTGGCGTCGAACGCCGCGTTGGCGTAGCCGTACGGGTTGTTGCCGTTGCCGGTCAGGTACGAGGCGCTCTGGCCACCCGGCCACGGGCCACCGACCCATGCGAACTGGGTGATGTCCCAGACGTCGCAGTTGCCCTCGGCGCCACCGCTCGTCGAGCAAAGGATCGCTTCCTCGGAGAACGGACGCTCACCGAAGTAGGCGCCGCCCTCGACATTGTCGATCACGATCTCGATGCCGGCATCGGCCATCTGTGCCTGGATCAGCTGCTGCTGGATCTCGCGCAGACGGTTACCACCAGTGGTACCGACACGGAGGCTCAGCTTGCCATCATCCGGGTGCTCGTAGATGCCGTCGCCACCAAGGACGTAACCGGCTGCCTCGAGCGAAGCCTGGGCCGAGGCGATGTCGCCCTCGCCGTAACCGGCTTCGGCCGAGTGATTCTCGTACGGCGACTGGTTCGACAACCAGTAGGTGTTGCCCAGACCTTCGGCCGGGAGCAGGTCACCGAACAGCGGGGTGTAGAGACCCGCCATCACTTCTGACTTGTTCATGGCGAAGGCCAGCCCCTCACGTACACCAGGCTTCGCGAGGTGCGTGTTGTGCAGGTTCAGGCCCCAGTGCTCAAAGACCGGGCCGGCCGAAGCGGCGACGGTGAAGTTATCGCTCTCGGCGAGCTGCTCGAAGGCGAGCTGCGGCTGGGTCATGACGATCTGCGCCTCACCAGCGAGCAGGGCGTTGATCTGAGCATCGGTGTCGGTGACGTAGTTGATCTGCACGCCGTCGACTTGCGCCACGCCACGGTTGGTGACGTCAGGGCTCACGCTGCCGTTGTACAGATCGTTGCGCACCAGGTTCATCTGGACGCCCTTCTCCCACGAATCAAAGATCATGGGGCCCGACGACGGGATGACCGTGCCGTCGACGTTCCAGTCGCGGAACGTATCGTTGGCGGCGGCAGCCGCCTCGAGCGGGTCAGCCGGGAAGATGTGCGACGGGAAAATCTCCGCCAGGATCGCCTTCCAGCCGGCGAAGAACGCCGACCAGGTGATCGTGAACTCGGTCGCCGAAACCACGGTGAAGTCGGTGACCGTGTCGTAGCCGGCGCGGCCACCGATCAAGTAGACGAAGTTGGGGTTGCCCTCGTCGTCTTCGCCGTCGGCTGCCATGATCACGTCGAAGGTGAACTTGACGTCGTCAGCGGTCAGGTCGTCGCCGTCACTCCAGACGAGGCCGTCACGAAGCTTGAACGTGCCGGTCACGGAACCATCACCGTTTTCGGTGACCACGCCCTCTTCGGCGAGCAGCTCGGGGAAGTACTCGACCGAGCCGGTGATCCCGTATAGGCCATCCCACAAGGCCTGACGGGTCCACGCCGTGGTCGTCAGGTTGTTCTCGGGGTCATCGAGGTGCAAGTCAGGCGGCTCCTGCTCATGCGCCCAGATCAGGGTGCCACCGCTCGGCTCGTCGGCCGGCTCGTCTGCCGGCTCGTCTGCTGGCTCGTCTGCTGGCTCGTCGGCCGGCTCGTCGGCCGGCTCGTCTGCTGGCTCGTCGGCCGGCTCGTCACCGGCGTCGGTTGGCTCGTCGCCGGTGTCGCCGCTGTCGCCAGCGTCGCCAGTATCTTCGGTCGACGGGTCGTCGGCTCCGTCATCGTCATCGCCACCACAGGCAGCTGCAACGAGTGACAATCCAACGGCCAAAGCAATGATCCGCTTGGTACGCCTCGTGTTCATCACGTAGGTCCTCCTCATTATTAAAAAGAGGGAGATGTGTGTTGATCCCGACATTCGCCAAGTGTGTGTTCACGCTGCGGTGTGATGTCGGTTTTCAACGCCCAGGTCGTCCTCCCCTGACCGAAACGGGCACTAGGACCATACCAGGTCGCCTACCGAAGGGTAACCGCACGCGATAAAACCTTGGATCAAATATTCCGACACTCAGCCGGCAGCGAACTGAACGATCCGGGAGAACTCGTCAGGATCGAGGCTGGCGCCACCCACCAGCGCCCCGTCGACATCGGGCTGGCTCATCAGTTCCTCGGTCGTTCCGGCCTTGACCGACCCGCCGTACTGGATCCGCACGGCCTCGGCCGCCTCGACTCCGAACTGAGCGGCGACAGCACCACGGATCGCCCGACACACACTTTGGGCATCGTCGCTGGTCGCGGTCATTCCCGTGCCGATCGCCCAGATCGGTTCGTAGGCGATCACCATCGACGCAACCTGATCGGCCTTCAGCTTGGCGAGCCCGGCGGCGACCTGGGTCAGTACTTTGGCCTGTGTCTCGCCAGCCTCGCGCTCTTCGAGCGACTCGCCGCAACACATGATCGGCGTCATCGCGTACTTGAAGATCGCGTGCACCTTGCGGTTGACCATCTCGTCGGTCTCCCCGAACAGGTCGCGGCGCTCGCTGTGACCGCACACGACCAGCTTCACGTCGAGCTTGGCCAGAAATGCAGGAGACACCTCGCCGGTGAAGGCGCCCTTGTCCTCCCAATGACAATGTTGGGCTCCCAAGAGCAAGTCGAGATCGTCGGCTTCAATCACGGTCTGCACACTGCGGATGTCGGTGAACGGTGGGTGGACACTGACGTCGACGTTGTTATACGCCTGCTTGGGAATCGAGTAGTGCAACTTCTGAACCGTCTGGATCGCCTCGAAGTGATTGAGGTTCATCTTCCAGTTACCGGAGATTATCGGCTTGCGGCTACTTGGCATTTGTGGCTCCTCTCAGAGCGGCGAGGCCGGGCAGGTCACCCAGCTCAAGCAATTCGAGGCTCGCTCCCCCACCGGTCGATACATGATCGACATCTTCGTCGAGACCGAACTCAGCGAGTGCAGCGGCCGAGTCGCCGCCGCCGACGACGGTGTACGCCTTCGTGTCGGCGATCGCCTTGGCGACGGTGTGGGTACCGGCTGCGAAACGGTCGTCCTCGAACATGCCCATCGGGCCATTCCAGAAGACCATTCGAGCGTCCATGATCACGTCGGAGAAAGCGGCGGCCGATCCGGGCCCGATGTCGAAGCCCTTCGCTCCGTCGGGCAGATAGGTGCCCCAAGTCGCAAAGTTGCCGGCGGCGTCGAGGCCGATCAGGTCATCGGGCAGGTGGATCTTGTCGCCGCTGGCAGCAAGGATGCGGGCACACGTTTCGACCTGATCGGGTTCGAACAGTGAATCGCCGATCGACTTTCCTTGGGCGGCGAAGAACGTGAAACACATCGCCCCACCGATCACCAGCGAATCGACGACCTCGAGCAACGCTTCGACGACCCCGAGCTTGTCGGAGATCTTGGCGCCCCCGAGCACAGCCACGAATGGCCGCTTGGGCCGATCGCGAACGCCGAGCAGCACCTCGACCTCTTCTTGGAGCAGACGACCCATCGCCGACGGCAACATCTTGGCGGGGCCGACGATCGAGGCATGCTCGCGATGCGAGGCACCGAAGGCGTCGTTGACATACAGATCGACGCCCTCGATCAGCTCAGCGACGAACGCCCAATCGTTCCTGGTCTCACCGGCATTGAACCGGAGGTTTTCCATCAACTCGACGCCCGGTGCGAGCTCGGCCAGCCGAGCCCGCACCGGATCCATCGAGAACTTCGGGTTGGGTTCGCCCTTGGGACGTCCGAGATGGCTGGCACACACCACATCAGCGCCGCGATCGGTCAACCACGCAATCGTGGGCAAAGCGGCCCGGATCCGGAAGTCGTCGGCGATCGCGACCGCGTCACCGTCATAGTTGAGCGGGACGTTGAAGTCGGTTCGCACCAACACCCGCTTGCCGGCTACGTCTCCGAGATCCTCCAGCGTGGGAATCCCGTTGGTCATCAGCTCCTCAGCGTTTCTTGGCGACGTAGGCGACGAGATCGACGAGGCGGTTCGAATATCCCCACTCGTTGTCGTACCACGAGCACACTTTGACGAGCTTGCCCTGCGCCATCGTCATGCCGGCGTCGAACACCGACGAGTGCGGATCCTTGATGACGTCGCTCGACACGATCGGGTCCTCCGTGTACTTGAGGATGCCCTTCAGATCGCCCTTCGACGCTGCGGTCTTGAAAGCCGCATTTATCTGCTCGACCGAAGCCGCCTTCTTGAGGTTGGTCGTGAAGTCGGTGACCGAGCCGGTCGGTACCGGCACGCGGAACGAGGTGCCGTCGAGCTTGCCCTTCATCGACTGCAACACGAGGCTGGTGGCTCGCGCCGCGCCGGTGCCGGTGGGAATGATGTTGATCGCCGCACCACGCGCACGGCGCAGGTCGCTGTGAGGGCCATCGACGAGTTGCTGGTCACCGGTGTAGGCGTGGATCGTGGTCATCAGACCGTTCTCGATACCAAACGCATCATCGAGTACTTTCACCATCGGCACGAAACAGTTGGTGGTGCAGCTGGCGTTCGAGATGACCTGATGCTTGTTCGGGTTGTAGTCCTTGTGATTGACGCCGTAGACGACGGTGAGGTCGGCGCCATTCGAGGGGGCAGAGACGACCACACGAGGAGCGCCGGCCTCGACGTGCAGGGCCGCTTTGTCACGAGCGGTGAAGAAACCGGTCGACTCGATCACGACGTCGACGCCGAGTTCACCCCAAGGGAGATCAGCGGGATTGCGCTCGGACAGCACGCGCAGCGTGTCGTTGCCAACCCGGATGCCCGTTTTGGTGGCGCGGATGCTCTGTGGCAGCACGCCCATCACCGAGTCGTACTTGAGCAAGTGCGCCATCGTGTCGAGCGACCCGAGGTCATTCACCGCCACGAAGTCGATATCGGCGCCGCGCTGTTTTGCCGCTCGGAAGAAGTTTCGGCCAATTCGGCCAAAACCATTGATGCCAACTCGCACCGTCATGAGGTGTCCTTTCGAACGAAGGTTTGTGTCGGGCGCCCAGTCGAGCGCCGCGCGGTTCCTGGATACCGCCCACCGACACTAGTTCCACTCGCGATAGACCGTTTCCACGCGCGACAGACCGTATATGGGCAAAAGATCGCCGAAAGCAGAAAGATCCGGACCGGCGCGCCCGAGGTGGGTTGTACTTTCGCCTCGCGGATCGGCTCGGTTGGTCAGCGAACGCTGCCGACATCGCGATGGGACGTGCGGGCGGCGATGCCACGGGCGGCGAACCGCCTGGCCAGTTCTTCGGCGATCGCCACCGATCGATGACGGCCGCCGGTGCACCCGATCGCAATCGTCAGGTATGACCGGCCCTCGGATTGGTAGCTGGGCAAAACGTCGACCAGCATCGATTCGAAGTTGTCGAGGAACGACGACGTGACGCCCCGCTCGAGAACAAAGTCGCGGACTTTCGGGTCATGCCCGGTGAGCTGACGAAGTTCCTCGACCCAGTGCGGATTAGGGAGGAACCGAACGTCCATCACGATGTCGGCATCGAGCGGAAGACCGTGTTTGAAGCCGAAGCTCTCGACGGCGAGTTGCAACTGGTGATGATCGACGGATTCGAACGCGCTGACCAACCGTTTCTTCAGTTGGTGAACGTTGAGATCGCTCGTGTCGATGACCAGATCGGCCTGGTCCCTCACCTGGCGCAGTAGGTATCGCTCGTGTTCGATCGCCTCGAGCAAACCTCCCGTCTCATCGGTGAACGGGTGCTTGCGACGGGTGGCGTCATAGCGTTGGACCAGCACCGGCGTCGATGCGGCGAGGAACAGCACCGTGACGGTGTGGCCTTCGGACCGCATGCGGGCGACGGCGGGAAGCACATTGTCGTGGGTACGTCCGGACACGAGCGCCAACCGATCGATGCCGCCACCGGGTTGAGCGGCGAGTTCGACGATCTTGGGCAGCAGCGAGGTTGGCAGGTTGTCGACCACATAGAACCCGAGATCTTCGAGCACGTCGGCGGCACCGGAGCGACCCGCTCCTGACATCCCGGTGATCAGAACGATGGCGGCCACACCGTCACCCTACTAATCGGACGGATCGACTAATCGGACGGATCTCCGTCGCGGCCCAGGCGGAGATACAACAAACGCGGGATCGAGGCCGCCTCGAGGTATTCGGGCGCCCGCTCGAGGAACCCCGCCGGGGGCGCCGGCTCGATCATGCGTTCGAGCACGAGCCCGTGCTCTGTGAGCGTGTTGAGGTAGACAGACAACGGGCGGTGGATGAACCGGATGTACACACCGAGTTCGACCTGCTCGATCGATTCGCTCTCGACGAGGTAGGGACCGATCCGCCAATACTGTTCGGGTGGATCGATCATGTGATCGTCGATCCACCCGCTGCCCGGTGTCTGCAGCAATGGATGATTGAGGAAGAAGCAGAACCGGCCGCCCGGCTTGGTGACACGGGCGACCTCAGCGATCGCGGCATCGAGGGCGTCGATGTGTTCGAATACCAGACAGGCGACGGTCGCATCGAAACTGGCGTCGGCGAACGGCAAGTCGTCGGCCGCCGCCCGCAGATAGCCGGGCCCGCCGCCGCGCTGGTTGGCCACGCTGATCTGATTCCAAGTCGGGTCGATACCGGTGACCTGTGCGCCTCGGCCCGCCATCATCCGGCTG
>Ga0255048_10001082_pt1 | contig 19836 bp, 37 predicted proteins | sample JV7_2_2_MG_FD_183619 | JGI IMG/M metagenome (GOLD analysis project Ga0255048, IMG submission 183619) | Seawater microbial communities from Jervis Inlet, British Columbia, Canada - JV7_2_2 | ecosystem: Environmental > Aquatic > Marine > Inlet | place: Canada: British Columbia | collected 2016-10-06
CCTACTATCCCAGGGGTCGCTATATAATAATTATTCCAATCTATAAATAGGTCTATTATTTGCTTGACATTCGTATAGTGTAAGAGTATAATTAACCTAGTAAGAAAGAGGGAGTAAGTGATTGAATTGGCAGCAAGAATATGGACTAAGAAAGAGACTCAGGAGACACTCAAACAGCTTCGTGAAAACGGCATAGAAATAACCAAAACCGATGGCATGGGCGGAAAAATGTACAAGGGATTAGTAGGCGGGGAAGTAGTATTCCAAGCCGGGGAATTCGGTAGAGGCTACCTAGTACGGATCAAGGGCGGACAGTAAGCCCCGTCCACATATAATCAATTAATCACGCTATCTCACGGTAGCGTGATTTTTTTTTGTGTAAAAAATTTAGCAGCAGGCCAGGGTATCTTTTCCTTATGTCCTCCCGTGTCAATAGCTACCTATGCTCCACTATCCCAGGGTTCATACTCTTCTTCCAAGTGTGCTACTATCCCTGGATCACTACATAATAATTATTCCAATTTATAAATAGGTCTATTATTTGCTTGACATTAATATAGAGTAGTAGTATAATTAACCTAGTAAGAAAGTTAACCTAGTAAGAAAGAAGGAGAAATCAAATGTCAGTAACAACTTTTAACACCGGGGGAGAAATTCAAATCCATAGAGCCGGATGCCAAGATATCAAAAGAGGAGAAAACAAATTCTGGTCACAACAGTCAGAAACCTTTCCAACAGTCGAAGAAGCCTACGATAATTACTTAGACAAAGGCGACGAGACTGAACCCGGATGGTACGAGGATGAAATCAAAATCCACAACTGCACAAAGTAGAGGCCAATTGGGCGGGAGAAATCCCGCCCACATATAATCAATTAATCATGCTACCGTGAGATAGAATGATTTTTTTTTGTAATTTTTTTTCAACTATCTTTTCCTTATGTCCTAGCTGCTCCGCCCTGGGACTGCCTACCATAGTTAGATATAGTATTGGTAGCTATTGTTATTTTCAGTAATTCAATCTATTGACTTATCTATTTATATATGGTATACTGTTATTAAGTTAAATGCGAGGGAGTAGGCAATATGCGGAATTCACAACCACTGACCATGAAATATAATAGCAAGGTTAATATGTCGATACTAAATGGTAAAGTATACGTCTCGGACGATCCCACTATAGAAACTCTGAATGACATAGTGGACGAAATATCTATAGTAGCTAAACAATTGCAACTACACTCTGATTTTGTCAATGCTACAGACTTACAGTCTAGTGCTGAAGCTTTTCGGAAAATAGCAGACACCATGCCAACATTGCCCGGATATACTCGGAATTCTGATGGGAAAGTAGTTAAGGACGTGAATTACAATGATTAGTATAATAGCGAAATTACGCAATCAAGAGCTATCAAATAAGGATCTTATAATAGACACACTACTGGCACTGTGTATAGTGAATACAATATTCACTGCGGTAACTCTAGTAGCAGTATACGGACTTAACTTCGGACTATGTATAAGTAGATACGATACGTTATTTTGGAATATGGGTAAGATATTTGGTTAAATAGCCACCTCTCATTAAAAGCCCGAGCATTTACGTGTTCGGGCTTTTATTTTGTGTAAAAAATTTGCCCAGGGCAGGAGGCATCTTTTCCTTAACGTCCTGGCCTGCCATCCGCCGGATCCAGGCTTCGATGCTATCCCGCCGGTCAATTTTAATATAAATTAATATATAATATTGCTTGACTTAGATAGATATATACAGTATACTTAGGTGTAACGAAAATTTGAGAGGTGCTTCGCATGACTACAATAATCGACTCCAAGGCAATCATCGGACAAGCAATTCACAATAGTCGTAAGTTTGACGATGGTGATGTGACTCCAGAACTCACACAGGCGGGTTTGGCATATCTTAAAGATTATAGTGGCAACTTCGCTTATCTAATACAGTTAAAGACTGTAGCTCCTGAGCGACTATCCACTGGGCAAATTCGTGGTATTCTGAATTGTGGACGTGCTGAAATACTTCGAGCTAACGATGTTAAAGATGCTCCCGTTATTCCTAACGGTCGATACGCTATCGACATCGACGGCAAACTACGGTTCTTCCGAGTCAACTCTCCTGAGTCTGGTAAATGGGCAGGGTTCACTTTCGTGAATGAGATCATTGGTGGCGGGTTCGCTGAGGATCGTGGGTTCGCTATCAAATACGGATTCAAGGCTACAGTTCTATCAATCATTGGTGACGATCCTAAGTCGGCAATGGCACGATACGGACTTAATATGGGAAAATGTGGAGTATGCAATCGTGACCTAACCGACGAAGAGTCTCGAATGATAGGAATAGGCCCGGTATGTAGAAACAAATTCTAAAACATATCAATATATAAATTAATTGATGGTCGGATAGTATCCGGCCATTTTTTTTTGCCACGACGACTACCTGCCCGCCTGGGCATCTTTTCCTTAGGCCTGGGCTGCTCCGCCGGTTGCTCCGCCGTCTGCCGTCCGATGCCGGACTGCCGTCTACACTATAATCATTCCAATCTGGCAAATTGGTTAGATATATACTTGACATCAATCTATCTATAGTGTATTATTGGTATATCAAATAAATTTACTTTTAAGTGAGAGGCGAAGCTATGTTTAATCCCTTAGATTGCGACCACAACACCTTGGACACTCGGGGTATTTATCCACTAGATTCCCAAATCTGTTTTACGTGCGTACAAGAGTACGCATTAAAGTCTAGCATCGAGGATGGTGAGGACTACGAATACTGTTTGGAGCAGGTCATCGATGTCATTTGCTGTGGGGAGTTCCGATATGAAAATTAGGTATTAGGAGTTAAGAATATGAAGGAGTCCGGGTTGAGAGACCTGGATTTTTTTTGAGCTCAAGCATCTTTTCCTTAGGCCTGGTCTTCCTCAGATCCTCTTATCCTATATTATAATCATTCCAATCTATAAATTGGTCCATTATTTGATTGACATTAGTATATAGCAGTAGTATAATTAACCTATCAAGAAAGAGAGGGGCGAAGCTATGAAAATTAACATGAAAGAGATTCACGGATTATTAGAGATTAGTGCAGACGCTAGGCATGTGGATGTTCTACGGGCGATAGAGGCAAAGGCGAATCCTGAAAATTATAATTATCTGAAGGGGATTCGGGACGGATTGTACGAAGCAATGAGACTTATACGATTCATTGAAATAAATCAAAAGGGAGAATAAAAATATGAATGAAACAATAATAGAAAAAAACCAAGTCCCAAATTTTGCCAAAGAATCTGGTTGGAAGTTTGAGTTCGATATACCATCAGATGATCCAGACGATTATTATTACATCCACAATAATACAGAAGTACAACAAGCATGGGATGAGACTATAGACCTAGCAGTTGATTATCTTAATACTCTGTACTCCGACCTCTTTCCAGATACTAGATTTGTGTGGGATGACAACTATTTAACACTATTTACTAAAGTAAAGGGAGAATAATAATATGTATTACGGATCATTAGCAGTCAATCCATTAGACGTACCTCACTATCCTCAGTGTGAGGATGGGGAGCATTACTACTGCACTAACTGCGATTATCTAATCGTAGAGGGGCAAAAGTCTCGCAACTGGTGTGATCAGTGTGGGAAGTTTGCCCCACGGCCCACACAGTGCATCTGTGAGGCTCTACAAGAGCTTTACGGATAAGCCCTACAAAATATAGCTCGAAGGACCTGCCAAACTCGGCAGGTTTTTTTAGAGCTCCCTGGGATCTTTTCCTTACAGCCCCAGGCGTGTGTAGCTCCGCCATCAACAAATAAAATGATAATTAGTATCTAAACTTGCAATGAAAATTGATCTCTAAAACTATTGACTTAGATCATACACTCTGGTATCATTGCATAGTAAGGGAATTAAAGAGGTGAATTAAATATGAATAACGCAATTAGTTTCAAAGGGGCAATCAATCCGGTCATCGAGTATGGCATTGCCAAGGCAACCACACAGGAACTTGTGGAAGTCCTAGAGACTCGAATAGCTTCTGAAAAGGCTAAGTGGGAAACTATAATGTCACCAACTACCTGTACGGATGATCCCGACTACGGTCGGATTATCTACCAACACGAACATCCAGACTTCGAGGACTCAGTTCCTGAGTCTTACGGAATGGTGGTCGGTCTGGAATTAGCTATCCAACTACTCAAAGATCAAATGTACTTAAATTAAAGGAAGGTAGAATATGAAAAACAATGATCTAACAAAAGTCCTACAAAATAACTATGAAAATTTAATGGCTCAAATAATAGTTGAAGCTCTGCATGATTCAGAAGAAGAGGACTATCTAGAATCTGATGGGGCTAAATTCTGGCTCGGCCTTGCAGATGTAGAGCCTAGACGGGTCAAAGAGGCTTTAGTTACCACAGAGGGAGTTGTTAATAATAGACGTTACATAATGGAAACCTTAGTTCCTGAAGCTGGCAACATAGCTAATACAGCCACTATCCCATCTGATATCTCTCTTGATATCGAACCTACCCAAGAGGAGTTATTAGCTATCGAATTAGGGTTCGAGGAGGAATAAACTATGAGTTACGATACAGTAAATCCAGTTGCACCCTATGTTACTAGGTGTTGCGGTGAAATAGTTCCCAAAGACTTAATAGCTTCGGAGGATTTATTACAGTACGAGGTTCATCAAAATAAAATGTATGTAAGCTGTAAAAAGCACGGTAAAACTATTTTATGGGAGCAATATAAGTATAGTCCTCTAGATACATACAAAGGAGAATTACATTGGACAAAGAAGCTAATGTAATTCTTGACGTAACAACTGATTGAGACTATCATATCGCCATCAAGATAGTTATTGTGGTTGATGTGGTGGCTACGTCTAAGTGGGAAACAATAACTATCTCGGAATTGACCCTTGAGATTTTATCCTCAAGGGTCTTTTTTTACCCAGAGGATCTCCTGGGAGCTGCACATCTTTTCCTTAGAGCTGCCTCCTGCTCTACCCAATGACTCACACTTTACTCACCAATGACTAACATTCTACTCACCATCTGGTAACGTATTGGTACTCATTTGCCGGAAGTCTAATACTTGACTTACTATATCTAACATGATATAATACTTGTAGTGAAAGGGGGATGAGCAATGCCAGAAAGTGTATAGTACAGGTAACAGTAGCGGGAGCGTTCAAATCTTACTGAACGACTACTGACACCTAGAATCCCCAATGAAAGTGAGTGACTGATATTCAGTCACTTTTTTTTTGTGCAAAACATTACCAGAACATTAGCCAACCAGGGGCATCTTTTCCTTATAGCAGGCAGCTCCTTCAGGTAGGTATGAAAGTTCTCGAATTAGAATATTTAGTATTGACTTAGGTCAGTCACTCTGGTATACTTATTACAGTTAACTAGCGACACCGAGCTTACGAGTTTACTGCGACCCTAACAGGTGTAAGTCAGTGAGGGTCAGGATGGTGTGAACTGACCGGGACGTTTATCTGACTCTGCCTTAATCATGAGAAGTGAGTCAGGTGGTGGTATCGACCAGCTAGGCTGTCTCACCCAGCCGATACGCAAGTGAGACAAACCATTTTATTTCCTTTTGAGGTTTGGGTATTTGTGAATTGTACCTAGACTCTTTTTATTTATTCAGTCCTTCTACCTAACGCCAATAGGTAGAGGGGCTGTTTTTTTTTGTACCTCCCCCACCACCCCCAGTAGCATCCAGGAGCTGCGGGCATCTTTTCCTTAGAGTACCAGGGATCTTCAGGTGTAATTACCTGTCTCCTTCTTCCAAACACACTGTGTGACGATCTCAGGGCTTTATTTATTTTCCCAAGCACTAATATCTAGTATTGACTTAGATAGTATGACCTGTTATAATATACTTATTCTGATAAATGAGGTGGAACTTTGAAACTACTGACCAAAGAGATAGAAAAGAAACTCCCAGCATTACAAGCTACAGAGGGGCAGTATTACGAGGCGGTAGCTCAGGTTAAGTTCTTTACACCAGATTCTAATTGGACTTGGTACGGTGTAGAATACGATCCAAATGAGCAGTTGTTCTACGGATTAGTTGACGGGTTCGAGAAAGAGCTTGGATACTTCTCACTAACCGAGCTACAGCAAATTCGAGGTACATTCGGATTACCAATAGAACGTGATATGTATTTTGATCCACAGCCAATAAAGAATTTCATGTAGTTGTTCATATTCACTCCTCTGCCCTCGATGTTAGCCCATCGGGGGCTTTTTTTTTGCCTCCGGCAGGACGACTCTTCCAGGGGATCTTTTCCTTAGTAACCAGGTCCTGCTATTTTCCCTAGATTACTTATTGACTTAGGTTCTTGTATCTGGTATACTATTAACAGTGGAGGTGGAGTATGCTATGGGATCATAAAGAGTATCACTATAAGTATCAAGGGCCAATAATAGTAGAACGGCCAAAGCGATCAATTTGGTACAAAATACTAAAATACTTGAAATTAGTATTGACTTAGGATATCTGATCTGGTATACTATTAGTATAGAAAATTTTAATGAGAGGCAGTAATATGACACAGGTTGAAGAGTTCGCACTACAGGTAGCAGAGTACAAAGAACGACAGGAAGTAGCCAAGCAAGCTGAGAAACGGTTTAACGAAACTAAAGATAGTTTGAAGTCCTACATGGAAGCTGAAGGGATGACTGAGATCGTGGTAGGCCACGATATGGTGACTCTACAGGAAGTGACACGAGAGACAGTTGACTCTAAGGTTGCCAAAGTAGTTATACCAAAGAAGTATCTAGATCAGATAGTTAAGGTTAGTTGTTACAAGCGGTTATTAGTATCACCTGTAAAAGACTAAACCTCACAATTAGCTAGGTCACTATCACTTCCGGTGGCCTAGCTACAATGACCTACACTCTAGAGAGTCTGGTTTTCTCCTCCAGACTCTCTAATTTTTTGAGCACCCAGGGATCTTTTCCTTAATACCCAGGTCCCTGCTTCAGGGAATTATTCAATAAATAAATAATTACTATTCAAACTTGCAATGAAAATTGGTATGATATAGTATTGACTTGGAATATCTAATCTGTTATAATGGACAGGTAAGGTTAAGAGGTTAGACAAGGTAATTACCAAATTTAATTTAGGAGATAATATTTGACTACTGAATCGATAACAATAAACATATCAAAATTTATGAGATGCATATTAGCCATATGCCAGAATACTGAAGAGCTACTAAAACTTCGAGATCGTGGGGCTAGTGAAGATGAAATGATTTCAGTCGTAACTAAGTCTACTGGATTACCTAAAGAAACGGTCGAACAGGAATTAGCAAAGTTCGATCCGTATAGTCTAAGCTAATCTATAAAATCTAATCTATTAACCTTACAACAAATTTATTTAGGAGATAATACTTGAAACTACGTGAACAAGACAAAGCACAATTTGGGCCTCTCATTACTGGCTATCTAAAACTAATAAATGAATTAGGCGAGGACAAAGTCGATGAACTAGCAAAGAAAGCATCTGAAAATATGTTAGCTAAGATGAAGGCAGTTAAGCCAGTAGTAGTTGATTGGGAACTACTCAAAGAGATAATACCAGAAACAATGCCGGACGAAGCTACTGTTAAACAACAGATACATGGTCTTATGTGTAATCTACCATTATCGTTCTTATGCCAGTACAACGATTCCAAGGTAGACTATGCTGAAGGCTCTGAAATCCCCATAGAGGGCCATTGGACTGGTGATTGGTTCGATAACTACTTTAATATCGAACTAAAGCGTGGAGAGTTCGTAATGCGATCCAATCGACACTTTGAAAAAGTTAAATTGTACTTTACTTCAGATGGCAAAGGATATTTAGAACTTCAAGATGCTGACCATATGTACGATAACCTAGATGACACTGTATGGGTTCCGTTGACAGACTTCGTCTGTAATCTACATTTTTTGGGAGAGTAATTATTAATAACACGTGTTACAATCATTCAAGTTTTGAGACAGGAGAAAAATTGACTACAATTAATCTAGATCAGTTTACTAATTCGGACATAAGAAAAGTAGTAATGGAATGTCGAACTACATTGGAATACTCACGGGAAGAGTTAGCCAAAGTTCTTAGACTATCAGTAAAGACTGTACGAGATATGGAGATACAGTCTATTAAGGAGTACGTCCCACCGTGGGTCGATACCAAATAAACACTAGAGAGAATCGCCTCCGTGTTTGGGAGGCGATTTTTTTTGCCCCTGCCTGGGATCTTTTCCTTAGCCTCCCAGGTCTCCTCCTTTCCAGTATCTAGGATAAATTGGGTATTGACTTAGATTATGGTATATAGTATAATAAGAGTATCAAATAAATAAGGAGTAAGTGAATATATGACACTATTATCTACATGTTGCGAGACTACCTCAATAGGGGCAACTGCTGAAGGGATCGGCATTTGTGGACGCTGTAACGATACCGTATCATTCGAGGAAGGTGAAGAAATTAAACTCGACACTGAACTAGAAAATGAATATTCGTGGCAACAATACATCAACCAACGACCAACTACAGCACCATTTACAGCTAAACCTGTATCAGACGCTCAACGAATGGTAGACGTAGGAATTGCGTGTGGAATAAAACCGGAAGTCTACAACAAATTTCAGCCATCTACTATAAGTTGGATCACGGATAGAATAGCAGTAACGTCACGAGATGGCGTATCACAGGCATTATCTGAAGGTCACTTCGTGATAAATACAGCGGACGAGATCAACAATGATGCTCAGGTTAAGATAGCTGTCGATGCCGGATCAGGTAATGTACTATCACAATTAAATAGCGTATATAAGGTCATGGATACAGTCTTAACCGGATCAGACCAAAATGTAGTGGTACACTGTGCAATGGGCATGGAACGGTCGGTATTATCAGTAGTTTGGTACTTAGCCAATAAGAATACTATGACTCTTAAACGATCACTAGAATTGGTACAGTCCAAACGTGCAATAGCTCAGGATCGCCTTAGTTGGATATTGACTTAGGCGATCTAACCTGTTATAATATTAATATAATAAGTGAGAGGTAATGATATGAATAACGATTTTGATTTTAACGACTTAATGAACGATGACAATGTGGAACACGTAGAGAATGAGTGCCGAGGTCATGGATACGATAATCCAGTACGTGAACTGATGGAACTACATCAGCTAATGGGATCATTCTCAGGTAAGATGAATAGACGTATGTCAGTAGTGCTTAACCACATGAAAACTTGTGGAGAGTGCCTATCTAATCAAATAGCACAAGGACACCTTGTAGAGATACAAGACTACTATGAGATGGGTAAGAAAATGGGAATGGGTCGTATGCCTAAATTGCACTATATGAATAACTGATGCCATGCTATCATATACACAATCTTATCTAAAAGGAGAGCATGGCAAAGAAACAATGTAGAAACAAACAAAGATTTAAACATTATTCTGAAGCACTAGATTTTGCTAATGAATATAATTCTCAAGTACCGGTGAAGTTTCACCCTATGGAACCTTATTTTTGTGTTAGACATAACCTCTGGCACATAGGACACAATTCATTTATTCGACAGGAGTTTGACGTTGGACCAGGAATTTTGGAAAACGGCGATGGGAAGGCAATACTTTGATAGATCCTTACCAACATTAATACAACAATTAGGAGAATTGAATACTAACCTAGCAACATTCAATGAAATGTTCAAACAAGGAATAGAGATAGAGAAGAAACGAGAAGCTGAAAAGCAAACTGAGTCTAGTAATAACTGGTAGTAGTATTCATATTTAACTCCTCTCTCTTGGGTCGTGGGTGGTTCCACGGCCCTATTTTTTTGCCCAGTAAAATTCCTGGGTCAGGAGGCATCTTTTCCTTAAAGCCAGGTGCTGCTTTCAGGCAGGTATATGTATTGACTTAGAGTATCTGTCGTGGTATAATATAGTTATTAAAGATTGAGAGAGGTGAGACTATGACGACAAAAGTTACTCCAGCTAAATGGTATCCGGCGTGTGCAGAGTGTGGCTCAGGTAATATCGAGGTAGATGCTTACGTTCGATGGGATGAAGATGCCAACGATTGGTACGTAGCTACGGAGTACGAAAGCTATAGGTGTGATGACTGTGGGGATGAGGGTAAATACTATGAAGAGAAGGTGATAAAAAATGATTAAAGGCGAACGTAGGGATCAGAAACGTAGCCGATCCCACCGTAAGGTAGAGTTCGGTAAGCGTAACAATCGGAAAGCACTGGAAGTGCTACTACAGGCTCAACGCCACCGTATATTCATGGCTGGTGGCGTTAATAAGATAGGAGTGTAAGGTTATGAATAGACCGGCAGTTGTTATAGTAGGAAACCTATCAGATGGCTTTACAGTATATGGCCCCTACGAGTCTTTTGATGATGCAACGGAAGGATGTGCAGAGTTTCAAGAAGCTGAAACTTGGGTGACAGGATTATATGAACCCGTTGACTCCGACGATCCCATTAACTTATTGTGATGGTTATCCTATGGTGAAAGCCTGGAAAATATATCATCGAAGCTGTGACCCGCAAAGTCGCAGCTTTTTTTTTGAGCTCCTGCCATCTTTTCCTTAGCTCTGGAGGGAGCTCTTCAGGTTGACTTAGTGTATTTAATATAGTATAATTAAATAACTATATAAAGAGAGGTAAAAAATGTCAGAACATACTTCAGTCTCACAAGTAGGTTTAGAGCAACTCCAAGAAGCTATAGAAGATATTGCACGACTTCACGATCTAGCTACACGATTCTATTTTAACGGTACTGCGGATCAATCTGACGGAGACTCCTGTTTCGTGTGTGGCGGTACATTAGATGGACACGCAGACAATGAAGGACATAGAGACGACTGTGACGACGACGGAATTGCAATTTTCTTGGGTTTTGTAAAACATAAATATCAGTTTATTGCAGAAAAATTATCTATACCAGTCCCAATATTCCCTATTCCATAGGTATTGACTTAGTCTTATGACTATGTTATAATTACTCCATACTAATGAGAGGTGATGGTTATGGTCAAGACTTTATGCGAGATGAATGGTTGTGAATATGATGGATCATACGGGGATGACTTCATACGAATAATAACTGTTCCACACTATGGAGAGTTGTGGATGTGTGAGGATTGCCATCAAGAGTTAGACGAGATGCAAGCATATAGACCTACAGATGCTGATTCATGGGTGGCCATAAGCGTAGCAAAGTTGAAAGAGGTAAAATAATATGAAATTACTTATCGAAATTAAACACGATCCATCATCGAATAACACACTAGAATCAGCTAATAGGGAACTGGTAAAAGAATTTATTCAAGATGTATTCAAAAACGATATATATTGGCGTGATATGGATACAGATGCTTCTCAGTCAGTCTACTTTCAGCGACTACACTCACAAGGCGAACTTGTAAGCATAATAGAGATTGACGAAGTGGTGAAAAACTAATGGATATATTTACCGGACAAGAGATATCAATAGGTGGTACTGATTACTTAGTGGTGCTAGTACCTAAGTGTGACGTATGTGGAGATGGTCAAGTTATAGCTGATGCTGAAGATAGTCACTACGACACACTAAGTCACAAGTATGAATTAAAAGATTCAATTTATGGGGGTGAAATTAATGTCAATGTATAAACTATCAGAAGAACAGCGTAAATTTTATATGGAATACTATAAATGTTTAGAAGGAGGTTTAATAACTAAGGTATCCTTATCTGAAGAAGATGATGAAGGCGAAACTTGGCCACAGCTAGAGGTTACGAATGGTGATACAACATTTTACATAGAGATATCACGAGATGAAGAAGGTAATGGCCCCGGATTCTTATTCGGATTGGCTGATCCACGAGCGAACTCATTAAATATGAATCAGGTAGATTTATTTAGGTAACAAATAATACGGAAGGAGAATAATTTTGGAACTTACGAATGTAGTTAAAAAGGTAACAAATGAAATTGGATCACTAGAGCGATATGACCATATAAATGATCAGGTACGAAAGATAGTAAAGGAACTTAACGTATTAGCACAGGACTTATTAGCTGAGTCCAAAAAGGTTGAGGATGCTGTAGCACAAGCAATAAACGATATAGACGAAGCATACTCTCAGGCTAATGATGTTCAATATAATGCAAAGGAGGCTAAAGAAGCACTAGAAGATTTAGAATTGTAACCATTGGGGCAGAAAGTATCACAACCTCGAAGTGAGACCCGGTGTGAAAGCATCGGGTCATTTTTTTATCCACGGGCGGAGCTCCTGCTCCAGGGATCTTTCCCTTACAGCCAGGCGCTGTCCTCCCTGCCTATTAGACTATTGACTTAGACTATCTAATAGTATATAATAGACTTATACTGATCGGTAAAGGAGATATATATGCCAAACTGGTGTACAAATAGAGTAACTATCACAGGTGATCCGAAGGATGTTAAAGAGGTCAAAGACTTTCTAAAAGCGTCGGAAGAGGGCGAAGAAGTAGTATTTAGTTTTCAGGCACTAGTGCCAATGCCTACTGAGTTAATAGGTTCTCGATCCCCAGCTACAGTATTAGATACTCAGAAAGAAGTAGACGAATATAATGCTGAACATGCTACTGATAGGTTCCCACACACAGCAATATCGCTTAAAACGTCTACTAAGCTGAAGTTAGAGTATGGAACGGATAATTGGTACGATTGGTGTAATGAGAATTGGGGAACCAAATGGGGAGCATGTGATCCTACACTAGATGATGATGAAGAGGATTATATTGTCTACCGTTTTGATACAGCATGGGGGCCACCCAATGAAATATATGATGCTCTTATAGGTCGATTCAAGAATATCCATGTACAGTGGTTTTATGATGAACCGGGAATGGGATTCGCTGGATACTTGCCTGAGTAGGTAGGTATCCGACTCTAAAATAAATTGAGAGGTAAAAATATGATTTGTTCAATATGTAATGAGGAGATACAGGCAAAGGGTGATTGGGTATTAGGTAATAATGCTGATCCTATCAATGATGGTCGATGCTGTGATGACTGTAATTGGGGTGTAGTCATACCAGCTAGACTAGTCGATTTACAGGAGTATAAAGTGCGTATGCATGTAGGTGGTGATGTAATTGACAACGGATAAGACTAAAGAACAAAAAATAGATCAATTGGTCGAATGGGTAGTCGGCTCAATGGATATTGATGCTTTAGAGTCGTATGTACAGGATGACCTTAAAGAATACTATGAAGGTATCGAAGATACTGAAGAATTTAATGAACTCTATTCAAATGTAAAGGAGATATATGAATAATCAAGAAGCAATACAAGATTTGAATGTTCGTGTATCAAAGCGTTTACAAGAGGCAATAAATGAATCATGGGAACACGCTAATGCAATCCTAAATGGGTTGCGTGAGGATATAGCTATGGATGTCATTGACACAGATATAGTCTGTGTGCCAGATATCCTAGAACGTGCTAGTCGAATTATGTCAATATTAGAGGATTATGCACAATCGAAGGGAGAATGTTAATGTTAATTGCTGAATCAACTGACTGGAATGAAACTCGTGATGAAAAACCAGAAACTGTCATCACTGGTAATTTTGGTGATCTATACAAATATGAAGTAGTTGGCTACTTAGATGAAGAATCTGATACATATAGTTGGTTTGATGTATTTGTTGATGGCGAATGTATCAATCTAGGTCAAGTCTTAGATGACAAACCTGATGCTCTTGTATACTTCATCGAATGGGTAGCCAATGAACTCAAGGGAGAATGTTAATAACTAATAACTAAAAAATACTAAACTAAAGACCGGGAAATAATTCCTGGTCTTTTTTTTTGCCTGGGAGCTGCGGGATCTGCTGCTCATCTTTTCCTTAGCCCTCCTGCTGCTTCCAGGTCAAATTTGCATTGCCAAATTGGCTATTGACTTAGATTATCTAGTCTGGTATAATTAATGTATTCGAGATAAGAAAGAGGTGGATATGTTAAAGGTACAACCAAAAAATAATAAGCTCGGTAACATCTGGAATATATCATTGCCAGCAGTGAAGACGTGTGGAGGCATGACTGAGTCGTGTGCTGGGGCTGACGGTAAATGCTACGTATTAAAGATATATCGTAGACGACCGAACGTATTAAAATCACACGAAGATGTGTACGCTCAGGTATTACAAACACTTTGGAATGGTGAAGACTTTGAATTACCTGCCAAGGTTAAAGATGTAATGCGTATACATGTAGCTGGAGACTTCTTTAGTCCGGCTTATGGTTATGCTTGGGTGAAGCTTATAACTAATAATCCTGATATTAAATTCTTTGCTTATACTCGGTCATGGCGAATGGATAATATGTCAGACGTATTACATGACTTAAATGCATTACCAAATATGGAACTACTATTGTCAGTGGATCGGGATACTGGATATCCTAATGCTAGTTGGAACGGATTCCGCACTGCATTTATGATGGTCGATGATAATGATATACCACTAGTACAGCCTGATACGCACGTAGTATTTCGTGATAGTCGTAATTCAGTAATGAAACAAGTAAATGGGAATTTAGTTTGTCCCACTGAAAATGGTATATCCAAGACTACTTGTGAAAAATGTAAATGGTGCTTTAAAGATATGGTAAATAAAACTGCATTAAATAAAAAGGAAGTGGCATATGCTTAAACAACCAATACCATTTAAAAAGCCACAAGAGCGTATGATAGTAGAAGTTTATCGCAACTTACATAAAGATTGTTGGTCAGTTCGTAATCCTATAAATGGCCTAGTGCTATTTCATACCGATGCTATACATCTATCTGATGCTAAATTCGTGGTACATCAATCAGGTCGTAGTAGAGTAATACGAGAAAAACGTAAAAACGTACATGCGTTTATAAAAGGTACTATTGAACCCGAACCTAATATAAATGGATTAACTATTTATAAGCAATATAATCCAATTACCTATAATCCATATTTACATAATTCATTTATATGTAAAGGTAATCAGGAACCAATACATAACGCTGATAAGGTATACTTAGATTCTGACTTAAAGGCCTGGGCATTTACCTATGCGGGATAATGAAAAATACTTAAAATCGGTACTAGTTCATGCTTATTGTGATATGTCATATCTATTAGCAGAAGGTCTTGATATGACTGCCCAAGAGGTTATGGATATAGCAACTCATGGTACTGGAGGACTTAGTGCAGTAGGTAAAACGTTATTAGAGATACAAGATATATTAGGCGATCAACTTGAAGAACCCAACTAGAATAAAATATAAAGATATGGGAACATGTTTATGGTGTCCTAGACCACGTTATGAATTTAATGGTCATACTTATGCCTTATGCGAGAAGCATAGATCTGATTCGCAATCGACACAGCGTAAACGTATTGATAGACCACAACGTGGTTTATGTGTTAGATGTACGAAACCAATCGAATATGGTCGCACTTTATGCGAATATCATCTAGACTATGAGCGTAATCGACTAACAAAATACACTATGTTATAATATATAACTAGCAGCTCCTCGAAATGCTGCTTCCACACCCGTAATAATCCGTCGGACCACCTCCCGGCGGATTATTTTATTGCCTGGGTGCAGCTCATCTTTTCCTTAACCCGCTGCAGCTCTCCTCCTGCTATTCAGGGACTCCCAGGATCTTCAGGTAGTATACTTGACTTAGAATATCTACTATGGTATAATACATAGTGAAGTAATTAAATAAGGAGTTTATCTAGTGATAGCAGCAGCACCAGAAAAATTAAAGTTTGTAGATCTATTTGCAGGATGTGGTGGAGTATCTCTAGGATTAGAGATGGCAGGGTGGCAACCTGTATTTGTAAATGAGCTTAATCAAGATGCATTAAATACATATTTAATAAACCGTACTGAAGAGTATCCTTATCTAGCTGATCCTAGATTCCATATTAACGACATACGGGAACTAACTAACAATCCAGAGCGTTTATCACAGCTGAAAGAAGACTTATGGCGAGTTCATGGTGTTAATACTCATATGCCTTATGGTCAGTTTTTCGATCAAGCTCTTGATTTGCTTGTTGGTGGCCCCCCATGTCAAGGTTTTTCTGGCATAGGTCATAGACGTTCTTATGCCGTGGATCGTGAAGAGCTACCATCTAATCATTTATATAAAGATATGATTTATATGATAGAAACTCTTCGACCTAAAATATTTATGTTTGAAAATGTGGAAAATATATTACGTGGCCGTTGGACTAAAGAAGGTAATATAGGCGACATATGGAATGATGTATATAAAGCCTTCTGTGGTATAGATGGATATGAAGTACGTTACGAATTAATACATGCCAAGGAATATGGAGTGCCTCAGAACCGACCTCGGGTATTACTAGTAGGAGTTCGTGAAGAATTAAATATACCAATACATAATGAATTAGTAGCAGGTGGCTTATTACCAAATCCTACTGGTGGCGCCCCTGACCTATATGACATATTAGATGATCTAGTAGATCCTAATTATACTAATGGCGGATCTACTGATTCATATCCCCATGAATCTGCATCAACATATCAGGATTGGTATCGTACTGATCGTAATGGTCGTGTAGCAGGTAAAGGTGATCCTATAACTGAACAGGAATACTCTAAACATACGCCACATGTAGTGGCCAAGTATTCCCATATGATTACACATAATGGTGAAATACCAGAAGAGTTTAAGACTAAGAAGTTCTCCCAACGACTATTACCATATAGGTGGGGAGAAAAAGGCCCTAATATAACAGTGGCCTCATTAGCTGAAGATTATGTACACTTTGAACAACCCCGAGCATTAACTGTACGTGAATGGGCTAGACTGCAAACATTCCCTGACTGGTATCAATTTACCGGTAAACGTACAACTGGGGGAATAAGACGTGCGGGTAATCCACAAAAAGGTATATATGATAGAGAAGTACCTAAGTATACCCAGATAGGTAATGCTATACCTGTCCGGTTAGCAATGATATTAGGTGAACACTTCGAGAACTTGTTGGCAGGGAATAGTCCTTCTATGCTGCAGAAGGACTATTCCTCTCTCCTAAAGGCGGTGAATTAAATTGGAAGCAGTAATATCATTATTTGATTTAACAGGAGCTATGATAGAACCCTGGAAAGATGCAGGATATCAAACATTTATATTTGATATACAGCACCCTACTGAATCCCTATTAGACCAATTAGAAAACCAGGCTAACCCAGTAAAGATATCAGGAGACTACACAGAGTGGTCAGACACTATTAATCAAATATCCCAAATATATAATATAAAGATATTATTCGGATTCCCACCATGCACTGACTTAGCTGTATCAGGAGCTAGACACTTCTCTAAGAAGCTTGATGCAGATCCCCTATATAGGCAGAAGGCTATGGATATGGTATATGCCTGTAAGGATATAGCTAATACTTATGACATACCCTATATGATTGAGAACCCTGTATCAGTTATAAGTAGTGAATGGCGTAAACCTGATTATATATTCCACCCTTATGAATATGGTGGCTATCTACCGAAGGGATATAAATCCCCCTATGACATTATGCCTGAGCAAGATGCTTATACTAAAAAGACCTGCTTATGGACTAATGGATTTAATATGCCTGATAAACTTGAAGTAGCCTTACCAAAGGATTATACTTACTCTCCACACTTCCTAAAGTTAGGCGGGAAGTCGATTCGTACCAAAAACATTAGATCGGCTACTCCTCGTGGATTTGCATTAGCTGTATATCAGGCTAATGATTAACCATGATGATGAATAGTAACAACATTAGAGAGTTATCCAAAAGATTGAATATACAGAAGGTAAGAGTGAATCACAAATGTCGAAAGTAACAGATACGAAGAATGATCCATATGGATAGAACCTACCAAATATTAGAGTGAGTCATAGACCTAGATAGTATCAATGCGAAGAATGATCCGAGATTATGAAGTGTGCCAAATCCTCCGAGTGAACCGGTATGGATAGAATGTACCAAAATGTAAGAGTGAATCATACTAAGTGAAAGTATTATTAATCAAGAGTGAATCATACTACATGAAAGTATCAATCTTAACGAGTGAACCATTATCTGTGAAAGTATCACATTGACTTAGGTATTTGTATCTGGTATAATACTAGAAAGTGAACCACGTTTCCTAAGAGTACCAAAATTGTGAAGTGAACCACTATTCTCGAAAGTACCATATTGTAAGAGTGAACCAGCTAAACAGAAAGTATCATATGCGAAGAATGAACCACAAGCCCTGAAAGTACCAAATTGCCCAAGTGAATCACAAATGTTGAAAGTAACACATGACTCGAATGAACCACACCCGCAGAAAGTATCATACAAAGCGAGTGAACCCTGGCCTAAACAGCTAGGGTTTTTTTCTTATATATAGATCTAATCTTTTCCTTACCCTTACCTGCTATCCCGCTGCTGTCGCCCCTGGCCTTGACCTGCTTTGGCGGAGCTGCCATCTTTCCCTTGAACCCGTGAGCTGCTTACGTGCTGCTATACTACACGTATAAGAATAACCTATCTATATATAGTAGGCTGGCCTGGCTTTGACCAGACCTAGACAGCCAATATATAGATAGGTTATTTGTGTCCGACCAAGCTCAAAAGCTCTGCTGGGCAGGTTGGAATCCAATTATAAAATCACAAGTATAAAGTTGACAATGTAGGTAACGAGGTATACTACTAACATCAATAACTATATAAATAATATTTGGATTGAATACAGGAGACATAGAGACGGGATGTTATTGACTTAGGTACGTTGTGGCTGTTATTGTATTATCAGTGGGATAGTTTAGAACATAAGAGGCTGAGACCATGCTGAAAGGGTTATGGTTCATGGTTATGATTATAACCATATGTATATGTCTTATAGTTGTTATGCTTATATCTCATAGTAATAGTAATACTAGTTTAGGTAGTACTGAATCTATTATCATACCCCTCGCAACAGAGGTTATGATTCCTACCCCAACTAGTATCCCTAAACCGACTCATACTCCAGTACCTATAAAAGTACCTTATAAAGATATAGAGAAAGACCTAGTATTAACACTAGTAGAGTTTAATGGAATAGTTAATAACTTCACCACATTTATGGTAACTGTAACTAGGCTACTAGAGTATGATCTTATAACTGCTCCTGGGGTATCAGTAGTAACCTATCAAGCATTGAATGCATACTCTGATACCGTGCATCTATATGATGTACCAGATTTTGAATCTCGACAATGGGGTGAGTTAGAAGAAGAACTTAAACAAATGAAGCAAGCGGAAATAGTTAAGATAAACAAGTACGAAGAACTTACATTAAAAATGCAACAGGGATATAAAACAAATAACTCAAAAATAGTTGAAGAGGCTAGACAGGGAATAGGGAGATTAGCAAAATCAGATACTAATGATAGGCCGTATTGGTTACAGTATAGGATAATAAAGAGATATAAGATTGATCCATTTATAATAGACTTCCTGTATTGGGACGAATTTAACCAAGAAGAGCAAGGATTTAAGAATGATACGAGATCGCCACTTACATATACTAATTAATAAAATAATAGGAGCTAAAGAAACAAATAATATGTCAAACTTGGAAATACCAGAGAATCAAGAAAATAGTCAGCCAGATGTTAAAGAATCTAGTTTTCTACCACCAGACTTAGCTGAGTTGGTTGAATCTGCAATGGGTACAGCCTCCAAAGATTTCCTGCTAAAATGGGCAGACGTA